>Ga0302325_10007554_pt1 | contig 24095 bp, 15 predicted proteins | sample Palsa_T0_2_FD_201948 | JGI IMG/M metagenome (GOLD analysis project Ga0302325, IMG submission 201948) | Peat permafrost microbial communities from Stordalen Mire near Abisko, Sweden - Palsa_T0_2 | ecosystem: Environmental > Terrestrial > Soil > Palsa > Peat permafrost | place: Sweden: Abisko... | reverse complement strand
TCGTCTTTTGAACGTGGTCGTACAAGGTGGTTTGAAGCCTGCACCTGCATGCCGGCTCCGACGGGCCTACCGTCATCTAATACATAGCATCAAAGAACTTTGTCTTAGTTCATTGTTCGTGTCACCCCTCCATTCGCAAACTCTTTGCCGGGCTCGCCGTCGAAACCCTCCACGCCTGCGAGAACACGATCAGGGCGCATATCGAAGTCAGCACCAACACATTCGCCAGCAGGATAAAAGGCGTAATCCGCACCCGCGACGCAAAGAACTGCAGCCATATATTATTGAGAAAATAAGCGATCGGCACCGAGATGACCACCGCGATAGCCTGCATGATCATAAAGCTCCTGGATAACAAAAGGATCACCTGCGAGACGCTCGAACCAAGTACCTTCCTCAGGCTGATCTCTTTTTGTCGCGTCTCGGCCGTATACGTTGCCATTCCCAGCAGCCCAAGACAGGAAATTACAACCGCGAGAAGGGCAAGAGTACCCAATATCCCCGCAATATCACTCATCACAACATGCGTAATAAGCAATTCCTGATCGAAAAATTCGTATTCAAATTTGGAAGTCGGATTCACTTTCTTCCAGCTGTCCTGAAGAAAAGCCACGGTCCCCATCGGGTCTTTCCCTTGCAGACGTACCGTAATATAACCGAATTCGGTCTTCCGGTTGCGCAGCATCAGCGGCTCAATACCCCGGCCTACGTCCAGGAATTGAAAATTCCGCACCACGCCGACAATCTCCACGTCTTTCTTTTCACCCGTGATCAGATGCCGGCCCACCGCCTGTCGCGCCGAACCGTACCTCAGATCGCCCGCCATCTTTTCATTGATCAGGATATAATGGTCTACTGAGTCGGCGGCGATAGCCGGCAAATTCTTACCCGCCACCAGTTGCAACCCCCATACGTTCAGACAACCCGCGTCGATGTCGATATAATTGGCCTGAAGACTGTCCGGAGGATCGTCCGCCTTATGGATCCGCTCCTGGTTATTGGTGCCGGTCGCAGGTGGGAAGGTACAAGCGGCAACAGCCTCAATACCCTTATTAGTAGCTATCGCCTGGGCGAACCGCTTGTAGTTCTCCGTTTTAACCATCTTGATGTTGACGACATTCTCCTTGTTAAAACCATAGTCGAAATTCATCACCCGGTTCCCCTGGAGATAGATAAGGCTCGTGGAAACGATAAAGATCAGCGAGACGCAAAGTTGTACGACCAACAGCACTTTCCGGATCGTCAGCCGCTTCATGCCCTTAAAGGCGCCCGCACCCCTCAAAATATTCACCGGATTAAATAAGGAGATATAGAAAGATGGCAGCAGCCCGGCGATAACCCCGACCCCGATACTAAACCCGAGGAAGATCAGAAAGATGCGAAGGGTATAATGGAATGAAATGCCAAGCACCTGGTTTAGCCACAACCCGGTGAACAGATGCTGAAAGACCAACAACAGGAGAATGGAAAACAAAAGGGAAAACAAGCTCACCAGCACCGCCTCCGTGATGAACTGCACAAATATCTGCCGCCGGGTGGCGCCGGAAACCTTGCGAATACCCACTTCCTTTGTCCTTGTCAAAAGTCGGGCAATGGAGAGATTGGTATAATTCAGGCAGGCGGACAACATCACGACCAGGCATAGGACGCTTAAGATGATCAGGACGATCCTCGGCATCGACATACAGGTAGGGTTGCTGATCAGTTCCGCCGGCATGATATCCGTCAAGGCAGCCGCCTGAAAGGCGTATTGATCGTTTTTCCCCCTGGGGTACTGCAGATCGGAAACCTTGTCCAGGATACGTTGCAGATCGGCCTTCGACCTCCCCTTTTCCATCAGCACAAAAGTATAGTTGCGCCATACATTGCTCCAATTATTTGGCGTATAGGCGAGAATCGAATCCTTCGCCAATAGGTCCAATGTGCTCAGTGAAGCGAGAAGCGCAAAAGGCAGACTGGTCTTTCCCGGGTTGGGCTTCAGCACACCGGTGATCATGAACTGACCATAAGGCGTTTCCTTGTTGCCTGTTACCGGCAATCCGGGCATGATCCCCGTGTCATTGAATGTAACGGTCTTGCCCACGGGGTCTTCCCTGGGAAATAATTGGTTGGCCAGTTCCTTGGATATGACCAGGGAAAAAGGCCGGTTCAACGCGGTACGGGCATCCCCTTTCTCCAGCATAAAATCCATTACCCGGAACAGATTCCCGTCGGCAAAGTAGCCGGCGCCCGAAGCGATCCTGTCGTTATACAAAATGTCTCCGCCTATCTGCCTCATCAGCGCCGCGGATGCCTCGATCCCGGAATAATCCTTTTTCAAAAGCGCCGCCAATGGCAGGGCCGAGGACGCCGTCCGAATCTCGTTGCCATTCTTGCCAATGGTTTGAATGCGATAGATCCGGTCCTTGTTGGTTTGGAACTGGTCATAGCCCTTCTGATCCGCAATGATCATGATGATCAGCATACAAACGGACATCGCAGCCGCCAGCCCAAAGACATTGATCAGCGAAAAAGTCTTGTGTTTCAGGATATTCCTGGTTCCTACCTTCAGATAGTTAGCGAGCATAAGGCTGGTTTTGACCTTCGACGAGGGCGTTCTGCCGCAGGTTACAGCCTCATTCCAGATATTTCATATCCTCCGCGCTAAGCGCTATATCCACCGCCTTAAGGTTCTCCTCAAAATGCTTCAGCGAAGAAGTCCCGGGAATAGGCAGTAGCCAGGGGCTTTTATGCAATAGCCACGCAATATTGATCTGCGCCTCGGAAGCCCCGTATTTTTTGGCAATTTCGCCGATCCGCTTATCCTTTTTCTCCATCCCATGCACCAGTGAAAAGAAGGGAACGAGCGGTACCCCATGCGCCTCGCACAAGTCCAGCACCTCTCCCCCGCCATGGGTCTCCCCATAAGGCATTTTCACCGTGGTCCGTTGGGCATGACCATACATGTTCTCGACAGTGGCAATTTCTCCCATTGTTAACGCCGTCTCCAACTGACCCCTCGAGACATTGCTCACGCCGACATGCAGGATCTTCCCCTCTGCCTGCATCTCGAACATGGTTTCCAGCCCGGCCTCAAAATTCATCTCGCTGCCCATCGCCCGCAAATGCACCAGCGTCACCTGTTCGATCTTTAAGGTCCGGAGGTTGTTTTCAATGCTTGACCGCAGATTCTCGGGCTTATTAAAGGGTATCCAGCTCTTATCCGGCTTGCGGGCGCCCCCAACCTTGGTGCAGATCACCAGATCGGCCGCATAAGGATATAAGGCTTCCGAAATTAACCGATTGGTGACATCTTCTCCATAATAGTCGGCAGTATCCAGGAAATTGATGCCGCTTTCCACCGCACGTTTCAAAATTTTCAAGGCCTCCGGCCTGTTGGGCGGCTCCCCGTATATGCCCTCTCCGGTTAACCGCATCGTGCCGTACCCCAACCGGTTTACAACTAACGGCCGATGACTCCTGGCTGCAATAGTGATCGTTTTTTGCGTATTCATTGGTGCGTTTTTTCGCTAGAACACCTATTTCTCCGGCAATGTTCGCTTTAATAGATCTTTATCGTCAATTCCACCCTCGTACCCGCGGCCGCGCCCCCATCATCATACAGGTCGACGATCTGCACGGCAGCACCCGCCCCCTGCTGCTGGTTCAGGATATTGATCCGCTCCTGGGTGATCCGCAACCCCATGCTCTCGTGCGGCGGCTTATGCCGTTTAAAAGTCTCCGCCTGTTGCCGGCCCACACCATTGTCCTCGATCGTATACAACAAATAGTCGCCGCGCACCGAAGCCGTCACCGTCAGGCGAAGCCCCGCCTTTTCGCTTTGCGACAACCCATGTAGGATCGCATTTTCCACATACGGCTGTATCAGCAATGGCGGCACATAACAGTCTTCGTTCAACAACACCGGGTCGATCCGGGTGATATAGTCGAATCGGCGATTGAAGCGAAGCTGCTCGAGCTCTACATACAGTTGCAACGCTTCCATGTCCCTGGCGAAAGTGACCCGCTCATTCCGGCTGCTCTCCAGGATCAAGCGGATCAGGGTAGCGAATTTCCCAAAATAATCGCTGGCGCTTTCCTTCTCGTTCTTCATCATGAAGTTCTCGATGCTGTTCAGGCTGTTGAAAATGAAGTGTGGGTTCATTTGCGCCCGCAAGGCCGCCATCTCCGTTTCCGCCACACGCTGACGCATGGCAGCCTGCTCCTGCCGGACGGCAGCCTGCTCCTGCTTAACGGCGGCCTCTTTCCGGATGGCGCCGATCTGCCTACGCACCACCAGCACCGAAACACCAATGACAAGCAAGACGCCACAAACAAAAAACCAATCCGTCTGCCACCAATGCGGACGGATAAAAACGCTAATATGATCCGTGCCCGCAATATCATCAGGCCATTCGCTGCTGCCCTTTACTTCGAGCCTGTAGTGGCCGGGCCCCAGGCCATAGAAGGACAAATGCCCGTTATCATTTTGTTGCCAGTTGGCCATGACCCCGGCCAGGCGGTAATAGTACCGGTTGTTTCGGGCATTCTCGTAATTCATAACGGAAAAGTCCACGCTAAACCTGTCCTGGCCTGGCGCCAGCACCAACTCCCTTTCGCCGTTCGCAGCATAACCAATGATGGCCGGCGTATCCATGATCGCCGCCTCGCTGAAATGGACGGCCGCAGTACTATGATGATAAGTCATCAACCCGGATGGCTGGATGCGGACCAGGAATCCCAATATGCCGCTGTAGATGAAGTGGTCCCTGGCAGATTGGAGGATCCCTTCGGTGTAATTATTGGGTAGCCCCTGTACGCTCGAGAGCTGGCCGATCCGGCCGGATGGATTGATGCAAAATATGCCTCGCTGGGTATTGAGCCAGATGTTTTGAGCTCCATCTATCAATACCCTATTGATTAGCACCCCTCCGAATGGCGGGCTGCCGCAATAGTCGCGGACGATCTTCCCGGCAACCGGATCAAAAGCGATCAACCCCATCGTCGTGCCTATCCACAATACCCCGTGCCGATCCTCCGCCAACGCAGTGAAATCATTGCTGTGCTGCGCCATATCCTTCCCCTGGAATTGGAGCACTGGCATGAACCGGTCGGACGGCCGGTCGTATCGGTAGAGCCCCTGTGACTTGGAGGCCAGAAAGATGTTGCCGCGGGTCGTCACGAGCACCGCATTAATCTCCGGCGGTACCGACCCCACCACCCCACTCGTATAGCTATAATGCCTCCCGAACTTTCCCGCAACAGGGTCGAACACATACACTCCGTTCCGCCCGTTGTTGCGCGTTCTGACCCACCAGTTGCGGTTATCCAGGATCGCGATATCCCGCAATCCGGCGTCGGGCCCGAATTCGCGCAGATCAGGGATCTGGTAAATGGTAGCCTGCCCCGACAGCGGATGATAGCGCACCAGATCGTTGGCGCAGGTAAACCAGACGACGCTGTCTCCCTGGCATAAAACAGATATGGGCTTTAGTTCCTTGTCGAGTTGTACCGGCCTGTGACCGTCATAGATGCTGGTGACCTCCCTGATTAGATGCCCGTCCGGGTCGATATTGAGCAGGCCGCCCGATCCCCGTCTGTTCATCCAGAATCCCCCGCTATATTCACTGGCCGAACAGATAAAATCCGTAAAGGTGTTTGTCGTCATTTCCTGGGGCGTATAGATATCCCACAATTCGAACTGCTGCCGGAAAGGTTCTACATAGCAGATCCCCCGGGAGCTGGCGATCCACAGGATATTTTGCCGGTCGGTATAGACGCAATGGATAATATTGCTGGGTAGCGACCTGTTTTGCAAGTTCCGGGGACCGAATCCATATTCTTTACTCTTCCCGGTGACCGGATCGACCAGGATAATGCCGTCATGTGTACCCAATACCAGCCACCTCGTATTGTTATGATCGCGCCACTCCACTATGGAATTAACGATGGCGTCACTCGAATGGACCGAATTGACATGGACAGCGCCGCTTTCCAAAGGGACTGGCGTAAATTGGCCGGATTGCGGATCAAAACGCGCCAGGCCGTTACCGTAGGTGCCAATCCATAATTGCCGGCCGGAGTCCTCGTAGATAGCTGTGATAGGTTCGGAAGCGAATTTGTACCGCTCCCGTATTTTCATCGTAGGTCGGTCCAGCAGGAACAGCCAGTTGTCGGCTGAGGCCCAGAGCCGATGGCTGCTATCCTCCATCATATGCCTGTAAGACGAGATCACTTTCCTGTCATAAGGTATCTTTTGAAAACCGGTTTCTATTCTGCGACAGTTGAGCAGACTGTCCACCCGGTACAGTGCGGCAGGGCTTTGCAGCCAGGTGCTGCCGTTATCCCCCGGGCAAATGCTCAGGTTTTCGTCGCCAGCCAGGCTACTGCTGTCGTCCGGAATATGGCGGTAATTCCTGAATTGCCCTGTCCGTTCATTGTAGCAGCTCACCCCCCTGTTGGTGCTGATCCATAACTCCGCTTCCCGGCCCGGCGACACATTGCAGACATAATTGTTGACCAGCGAATTCTCGTTGCCGGGAACCTGGTAGAATTTCCGGATGCGGTAGCCGTCGAACCGGTTGAGGCCATCCAGGGTGCCAAACCACATAAACCCATCGTGGTCCTGCGTGATCGCCGTGACCACCTCGTTGGACAAGCCTTCCTTTTCACCCAGATAGGTGAATTGCATAGGGGGAAAGGACTGGCCGTTCAGCGCGGACAATACACTGCACAATAATATGGTTAAAAGGAGGGGCCGCAATAATGAAAAGTTACTCCATCCCAGGTAGCCTTCCAAATCCCGCCGATCTTCCCCGTCCCCGAACCACCCACGAAGCGCCCTCCGCCATTTACGCAACGCACAAAAAAAAGCAAAGACCTCGTCGTAGCTTTATGATCGTCGCGGGAAAATGTTTAATTTTCAACTACCATGGACCCATTGACGGCGATCTTAGTGGACGATGAATTAAGCAGCCTGGAGAACCTCCACCAAAAACTGCGGGAATTCGTTGCGTCCATCAAAGTGGTCGCGATGACACAACGACCCGAAGACGCCCTGTCGCTGATCCGTGAACACAAACCGGATGTGCTCTTCCTCGATATTGAAATGCCCAGGATCAGCGGGTTCAAAATATTGGAAGACCTCGGGGACATAGACTTCAAGGTCATTTTCGTAACAGCCTACAACCAATATGCTATCGATGCCATCCGCATGAGCGCATTCGACTACCTGGTGAAGCCGGTGATCATCAAAGAACTCCGCGCCACGATAGACAGGCTCGTCCATGCCTCAATCCACAAATACCGCGAAAGACTGGACATGCTCAGGAAAAACATTTGGGACGAAAAGTCGCAGGACCAGCGGATCGCCATACCCTCCGCCGACAGCATCGAGCTCACGCCAATAAAAAACATCGTCCGCATCGAATCGAATTCCAACTATTCCCGCATCGTACTCCTCGAAGGCAAAAGCGTGGTCGTACCCAAACTACTCAAGGACTTTGAAAGCATGCTCCGTACCTACGGCTTTTACCGCATCCACAATTCGCACCTCATCAATCTCGCCTATGTGACCAAATACGTCCGCGGCGATGGCGGCCAGGTCCTCCTGCAAAACGGCGACCTGGTCGACGTATCCCGACGCAAAAAGGACGAATTCATCAGCCTCATCAACTTCACCGGCTAGATCCGCCCCCACCGTCCTCTCGCCCGCACCCGCCGTACCGTCAACGGCCAAACCAACTAAAATGTGAAAAATATGAGGATCTTACATCGTCTCGCATTTTTTGCCTTTCTTATCCTGGCCGGCTTATCCGGCTGCAAGTCCCCCGCCGTCCCGCCCGATAGCATCGATCGGACGGCTGAAGATTCGTCCGTTCGTCCACAAAAGGATTTTTACACCTATGCCAACGGAGGCTGGATCAAAAGAACGACAATCCCGGCCGACTGGGGCACTTGGGACGGGTTCCATATCCTCTTCGAGCAAAACCTCGCCAATCTCCGCGGCATCCTGGATTCTGTATCCAAACTACCGGGGCTTACCAGGGGAACTATCGACCAGCAGGTCGGGGACTTCTACGTCAGTTATATGGACTCTACCGGAATCGAAGCCAGAGGCCTGCAACCGCTCAAGGACCAATTGGCAAGGATCGGCGCCATCCAGAACGTGCAAGGGATCCTCGACGAGGTGGCGCTGGAACAAACACAAGGTATTTCGTCATTATTTTCCCTCCATGTGGATGCCGACGACAGTAACAGCAACATGAACATCGCCCATTTCGACCAGGGCGGTCTCGGACTTCCCAACCGGGATTACTATTTTAACCAGGATTCTTCTGTGCTAAAGGTCAAACAGGGCTATCAACAGTACATAACGAGGGTTTTTTCCCTAAAAGGAGAACCCCAGGCCCAGGCTTCGATGGACGCCCTCGCCGTCATGACAGCAGAGACCGCGCTGGCCCAAGCATCAAAACAACCCACAGACCTGCGGGATCCGCTCGCCAATTATCATAAATTCACCGTAGTCCAACTAAACCGGCTGATCCCGGGGTGGTCCTGGAAGGAATTCCTGGCGAAGCTCCAGATCAATGCTGATACCGTGCAGATGGGTCAGCCCCAGTTTTATCAGGGAATGTACCAGGCCTTGCAAAAGCTGCCCTTGAACGATTGGAAGGCCTATTTGAGCTTTCACGTGGTAGATCATTTTGCCATTTACCTGAGCAAATCCTTCGTGGATGCCGGTTTCGACTATTATAGTTTACTGAGCGGCCAGAAAGAAGATCTTGCCAGATGGAAACGGGCCAGTTATTTCGTGGATCAACAATTGGGCGAGGCCCTCGGTCAGCTGTACGTACAGCGCTATTTCCCGGCCGCCGCCAAACAACGCATAGCAGCGCTCGTCGATAACCTGCAGGCGAGTTTTTCGGACCATATTCAGGGGCTGGATTGGATGAGTGACTCCACCAAACAAAAGGCCCTCGCCAAATTGCACGCGATTATTAAAAAGATCGGCTATCCCGATAAGTGGAAAGACTACAGTTCCCTGTCCATCGGCCGGGACGATATCGTGAGCAACATGATCAATTGTCGCAAATTCGAGTACCAGCGTCAGGTCCATAAGATCGGCAAACCAGTCGACCGTTCAGAATGGACCGTGAGCCCCCCTACGGTGAATGCCTACTACAATCCAAACAACAACGACGTCAACTTTCCGGCCGGCATTCTCCAACCGCCCTTCTTCTTCAAAGACGGGGACGATGCGCTGAATTATGGCGCCATCGGCATGGTCATCGGGCACGAATTGACCCATGGATTCGATGACCAGGGTCGGCTATATGATGCAGCCGGCAACCTAAAGAACTGGTGGACCACGGAAGACTCTACACGCTTTGTACAAAAAGCCAACCTCGTGGTGCGGCAGTACAATGACTATTTAGCGATTGACACGTTCCACGTCAACGGAAAGTTGACACTGGGAGAAAATATTGCGGACATAGGCGGCCTCTCCATTGCTTACAGCGCCTTTAAGAAAACAGCCCAGGGCAAAGACAGCATCCGTATTGACGGCCTCACGCCAGACCAACGGTTCTTCATGGCCTTTGCGCAGATGTGGCGGACAAAGTCTCGCCCGGAGACCGAAAGAGCACAAGTATTGACCGACGAACATTCGGCGAACCAATTCCGGGTAAACGGCCCGGCTTCGGACCTCAACGCGTTCTATGAGACCTATAACATTCGGCCCGGCGATGGCATGTACAGGCCCGACAGCCTGCGACCGCATATTTGGTAGACAAAAAAACTTTATTCATTTAAAATGATACGCTCATCACTTGTCCTTATTGCGGTATGCTGCCTGACGCGGGCATCGGCCCAAAATCTTTATTTCCCGGCATCGGCGTATGCCGACAGCGCTTCCCTCCAAAACAGCCTCCCTTCCCTGGCCCAAAAACTACTCCCACAATATCACGAACCCAACAAAGTGCTGTACTACGACAATTTATTCCGGCTGCAGCTATCGGCAGGGGACTACGCCAACGGCCTGGCAAACCTGGACACCGCCGCCCGGCTTGTTGTCCAGGACCCGATAGAGTCCGTTGGATTTTGCTTTTTTTATAAGATCTTTTACCGGGCAAAGCTGCAGTACGACAGCGACAGCAGCAGACCCTTTCCGGAAGTCTACCGGCAATCTTTTACCCGGTACTACTCGCAGGTCCCTCCCTTGAGCACCAATGCGGTGATAAGTTGGGTGCTGTCGGATCCGGCGTTATTTAGACCCACGCTGAGCGCCGCCCTTGAAAAGCAGAAGGCAAATACCAAGGACAGCATCAGCGTCCGCGATGCGGTGGCGCTATGTCGGGCCTGGCTCAGCGTCAAGATGCACAAGAATGCCGAAACCGCAAGGGAACTGGTGGGCCAATTCGAAAAAAAGGACTATATCAGCGACGACAGTGTCCTGGTCAGGATGCCGGATGGTGGCAATATCGCCTTATGCATCGTCCGCAGAAAAGATGCTTCGACTCCCTTGCCGGTTGTATTGATGTACTCCATTTACCCCGGAAGCGAGCACGCAGATGCCCGCGAGGCGGCCACCCATGGCTATGTCGGTATAATCGCCAACACCAGGGGAAAAAGATTAAGCCCGGACGAAACAGCGCCCTTCGAACACGACGCAAAAGATGCGTATGCCCTCATCGATTGGATCAGCAAACAACCCTGGTGCAACGGCAAGATCGGCATGTACGGCGGCAGCTATCTTGGCTTCGCCCAATGGAGTGCCACAAAATATCTGCACCCGGCATTAAAAACGATAGTTCCTCAGGTAGCAGTCGGGATCGGCGTCGACTACCCTATGCAAAATGGGGTGTTCATGAGCTATATGCTGCATTGGATCCACTATGTAGTCAATAACAAATACACGGACCACGCGGATTTCGAAAACTGGAAGAGATGGGATAGCGTGAATACAGCCTGGTACAAAAGCGGCCGCCCTTTCCGCGGGCTGGATTCCATAGACGGCAGACCCAACGCAATTTTTCAGCGCTGGCTCGATCATCCGTCTTATGACAGCTATTGGCAAAATATGACACCACAAAAAAACGAATTCGCAAAGATCAATATCCCCGTCCTGACGATCTCCGGCTATTGGGACGCCGACCAACTGGGCGCTATGTACTATTTTAAACAACATTATCAATGGAATAAACACGCCGATCATTATCTGCTGATAGGGCCTTATAACCACGGCGGGGCACAAGGGTTCCCTCAAAAAGTCCTGAATGGCTATACGCTGGATTCGGCTGCCAACATCCCCATCCAAAAGATCGTATTCTCCTGGTTCGACCACATCCTCAAAGACAGCGCCCTTCCCGCCATCCTCGCGAACAAAGTAAATTTCGAGGTGATGGGTGCGAACAAATGGGAACACGTATCTTCCTTTAGCGAAATGAGCAACGACTCACTCACCTTTTATCTGGGCAATAACAAGAGCAACAACTACCCCCTCCTGCCAAAACGACCCCCGACTGCGGGATTCATTACCCAGGTCGTCGATTTCAAAGAAAGGACCATAGACACAAGCAAGGACGATAACGGTGAATTGTTCGACAGCGTGCTGGACGAAAAAAAGAACCTTGTATTCACCAGCGCCCCCCTACAGCAGGTGACAACCGTCTCGGGATCGATCCGCATTGCGCTTAAGCTGCTCACCAATAAAAAAGATGCCGACATCATCATACGTCTTTATGAACAAACGCCCAATGGAAAATACTTTTTCCTTAACAGCCAGGTGCAACGGGCAAGCTATTCAAAGGACCGAACAAAACGCCAACTGCTGCAACCGGGCAAAATAGAAACCGTCAACCTCAATAACAACTTCCTGACCAGCATTCAATTGGCTGAAGGAAGCAGACTGGTCCTAACGATCGGCATTAACAAAAGCCCCGACTGGCAGCTCAACTATGGCTCGGGTAAAGACGTGAGTCACGAAACGATCGAAGACGCCGCCGTTCCCATGCAGATCAAATGGTACAACAGCAGTTGTGTCACCTTTCCCATTTTGCGATAAAACCTTGTCATGAAAAAAACAATCCCCATCGTCTCCTTGCTTTTTTGCTGGCTTGCTGCACTTCCCCTGTTCGCACAGGTTAAGGGTCAGGATCTCCTCGATCCGACGGCCATAGATACCACTGTCCGCCCGCAGGACGATTTCTTTACCTATGCGAACGGCGGCTGGATCAAAAGGACCGTTATTCCGGCCGACTTGCAGGCCTGGGGAGGTGCCGTAACGTTGCAGCTAGAGAGTTTAGCGAATATCCGCCGTATGCTCGATTCCCTGTCGAGGCAAACCGGTCTGATAAGGGGAACGATTGAACAGCAAGTGGCGGATCTTTATAGCGCTTGCATGGATTCGGCTGCATCAGAGGGCAGGGGATGGGCGGCATTGCGTCATTATCTTTCAAGGATCGACGCCGTGAAAGACGTTCCCGGCTTGCTTAGGGAGATCGCCACGGAAAAAACCGAAGGCAATATGCGTCTTTTCGTGATCCGCGCCGATGCGGACGATAAGAATAGTCAATGGGAGATGGCCCGTTTCGAGCAGGGGTCGTTGGGATTGCCGTCGCGGGACTATTATTTTAATGAAGACACTTCGCTGGTAAAGTTCAGGCTGGCTTATCGGGACTATATCGCGAAGATCCTTATGCTCGATGGGGAGGCAGGTCCAAGAGCCCGGGAAGATGCCGCAGCCGTAGTAAGGACGGAATCGCAAATAGCGCGGATCTCCAGGACCGCCGTGGCGTTACGGGACATGAAGGCCAACTACCATAAGTTGAGCGTAAAAGCGTTAGACCGGCTCACGCCAGGTTTCCGGTGGGAAGATTTTTTGACTGAGCTTCATATCCGACAGGACACCCTTATCATGGGGCAGCCGGAATTTTTCGCTGGTCTGTGCCGGGCTCTTCAAACGGTACCCGTCAGCGACTGGAAACTATATTTGAAATTTCACCTCTTAGACTACTATGGTACGTTTATGGGCGGCAGGTTTACCGCTGTCCAGTCGTCCTTTGATCGTTTGCTTTACGGGTTGAACCAAAGCATGTCCAGGTGGGAGCTGGCAGTCTTTCAAGTGAATAGTTTCTTACCCGATGCGGTGGGGCAGCTTTATGTAAAACAATATTTTCCACCGGAGGCCAAACAACGCATCCTGGAAATGACCGTCCAGTTGCAGGCTGCCTTTGCTGCCCGGATCCGTAGTCTGGATTGGATGTCCGATACGACGAAACAGAAAGCCCTTGCCAAGTTAAACGCGATTGTCAAAAAGATCGGCTATCCGGACAGATGGCAGGATTATTCTTCCATCGAGATCGATCGGAGTGATATGATCAACAATGCCGTCAATTGTAAAAAATATGCGTATCGGCGGATGATCGATAAGTTGGGCAAACCCGTCGATCACTCCATCTGGCAGTCGGCAGGCAACTATTCCATGACACCCACTACAGTGGACGGCGATTATAACCGCACGACCAACGAGATCATTTTCCCCGCCGCCATTCTGCAGCCCCCTTTCTTCTATAAGGAGGGCGACGATGCCGTGAATTTTGCGGGCATCGGTTTTGTGATCGGTCACGAAATCACCCATGGCTTCGACGACAAGGGTAGTCAATATGACGCCAACGGTAATATGGTCAACTGGTGGACGCGGGCCGACTCCACGCGGTTCCGTGAGAAGGCCGATCAATTGGTTTGTCACTACGGACATTACATGGAGATCGATACCTTTCATGTCGACGGTCGGCTGACGCTTGGCGAAAACATTGCCGATCTGGGCGGCCTATCGGTTGCTTATGACGCATTCAAGCAGACACCGGAGGGAAGGGATACGGCCCGAATTTACGGGTTGACGCCGGAGCAGCGGTTCTTCATGGCCTTTGCCCGGATGATGAGTGTCAAAAGCAGTCCCGAGTGGGTAAGGATCATCCGACTGTCGGACGAGCATTCGCCTTTCGAGGTCAGGGTTGATGCCGTTCTTTCGAACCTTGATGCTTTTTATTCGGCTTTTGGCCTGTCGCCTGCGGACAAGATGTATCAGCCAGACAGCCTGCGGGTGCATATTTGGTAAACAAAAAAACATAACTACTTTACAATGATACGCGCATCACTTGTCCTTCTCGTGCTCTGCTGCCTGGCAGCACCAGCCCTTTTCGCCCAGGAATTCCGCCGGCCAAACTGGCAGAACCTCGACCTGCAACACGACAGCGTCTTTGGCATCAGCACCGAGCGCGCCTACCGCGAGCTGCTGGCCGGCAAACACCCAACCACCGTCATCGTAGCCGTCATCGACATTGGCATGGACACAGGTCATGAAGCCCTGAAGGGCCGCGTCTGGACCAACCCCCGCGAAGTAGCGGGCAATGGCGTCGACGACGATCACAATGGGTATACCGATGATTTGCACGGCTGGAATTTTACCGGTGAGATAAAAGATAGCGTGTTGAACGATAACTTCGAATTGACGAGGCTGATCAGGCGCGACAAACCCAAATACGACACGCTCACAGCCGGCATGCTCTCCGATGCCGACAGACCGGCCTTCTTGGCCTATCGCGCTAATTTGGCGGAATACAACAGGAATGCAGCGGTCTTCAGGTCCAACCTGGAACACAATACCCGCTATTTGCATGTACTGGATTCAATGAAGCAAAAGATCGGCAAAGATACCCCCACCCTGGCGGAAATGCAGCAATTCCAGCCGCAGGATAAGGACGCCGAGGATATCAAAGCCTCGATCATCAGACGCCTCACAGCGAGCCCGGGATTTGCCAATGAAAGAGTTGAGATCCTCAATGCTATAAAAATCTGCTTCGAGAGAGCAAAATACGACTATAACCTGGACTACGAACCCCACGGAGTGGCAGGCAAGGATGAAAACAACGACCACGAACGGTTTTATGGCAATCCCGATGCGACCGGACCAGATCCCTTTCATGGTACATTTATTGCCGGGCTCATTGGCGCCGTCAGGAACAATGGCAAAGGCATCGACGGGATCGCCGACCATGTGCAGGTCATGTCCATCCGAATAGGTAATGGGGGTGATGAGCGCGACAAGAACGTGGCGAATGCTATCCGCTATGCAACCGAAAATGGGGCCGGCGTGATCAATATGAGCTTTGGCAAGTTCTATAGCTATGACAAGGCCGTGGTCGACGAGGCAGTCAAGTACGCGATGAGCAAAGACGTCCTCATCGTGCACGGCGCCGGCAACGACGGCAAGAACACCGACGACCCGGACCTTGCTTTTTTCCCCACCAAATACTATGGAGATGGCAGCGGCCAGGCCGAAGCTTGGATCACCGTCGGGGCCAGTAGATGGAGGGACGACTCTTCGCTGATCACCCCGTTTTCCAACTACGGCAAAAGGACCGTCGATGTCTTCGCCCCCGGCGCGCAGCTCTATTCCTGCTGGCCGGGCTCTACCTATCAATATGGAGGCGGGACAAGCTATGCCACGCCAATAGTTGCCGGCCTGGCTGCCCTGATCCGGGAGTATTATCCGAAGCTGAGCGCGGTGCAGGTTAAGGACATCATCCTGCGGTCGGTGGTCAAACCCACCCATACCGTCATTGTCAAAGAAGGCCGCAGTGCCAAGGTGGCAAAACTTGTCTGGCTCAGCGACATCTGCACCTCCGGCGGAGTGGTCAACGCCTACAACGCGCTGAAACTGGCGGCTACATACTAAAAAATCTTTTTAATGAAAAAAATACCCCTGCCGGCCCTCCTCCTCTTCCTCGCGGCGCCCTCGCTGCTCGCTCAGCACCCTCACCGCCCCAACTGGCAAAACCTCGACCTCCAACACGACACCGTCTTCGGCATCAGCACCGAACGCGCCTACCGCGAACTGCTCGCAAACAAGCATGCGACAACAGTGATCGTCGCCGTCATCGACGGCGGAGTCGACACGACCCACGAAGACCTACAACCCATCCTCTGGACAAATCCGGGCGAAGTCCCCGGCAACGGTCTCGACGATGACCACAATGGATACGTCGACGATATCCACGGCTGGAATTTTATCGGCGGCGCACATGGCAACGTCCTCTATGATTCCAAGGAATTCGTCAGGATCGTCCATCGCGACAGCGCGAGATTTGCAAGCTATACGACGACTACGATCCCCGCAGCCGAAAAAAAAGCCTTCGCCATCTACCAGGCCGCCTTTCATTCCTACGACTCCATGCTGGTGGATACCAGGAACTGGTATCATTCGGACACTATCTGGCTGAAGTATTTTGATTCACTCGCCAGGAGTAGTGGCAAGGATAGCCTGAACATCGCCGATTTCCAGGCGCTTACTCCCACCGACAGCATCGAAAAAAAAGCCGACGAATGGGCCATCAAGCGTTTGCAGCACATCCCCGGTTTTGGCAAGCTCATCAAAGCACAGCAGGGGCTGATCGAACTGGACCAGCGGCTGCTGTCTATTGACGTAAACGAAAATTTCGATCCCCGCCGCACCATTATCGGCGATGACTATGACAATGACCACCAGCGCGACTACGGCATTTCGGATGTGACGGGACCCGATCCCCTGCACGGCACCCATGTCTCGGGCATCATCGGCGCCGTACGGGGCAACGGCATCGGCATCGACGGCGTGGCCGATCATGTCCGTATCATGTGCGTACGAGCCATACCGCAGGGCGACGAACGTGACAAGGACGTAGGCAATGCCATCCGGTATGCGGCAGCTAACGGCGCCAAAGTGATCAATATAAGCTTTGGCAAACACTTTAGCTGGCACAAACAGGCCGTAGATGAAGCCGTGAAATATGCGATGCAAAAAGACGTGCTGATCGTGGCTGCCGCCGGCAATGATGGTCAGTACGTCGATGCACCCGCCCACACCCTGCTACCCAACAAATGGTACGCCGACAGCAGCGGGGACGCCAGCGCCGGAACCAACGGTGTGGCCGCGGCCTGGATCACCGTCGGCGCCAGCGACCAGTTCGATGATTCCACGCTGGTGGCCAGCTTTTCCAACTATGGAAAACCGTTCGTAGACGTCTTCGCCCCCGGCGTGCAGCTCTATTCCTGTCTGCCCGCCTCCACCTATGGGTATGAAAGCGGCACCAGCATGGCCGCGCCGGTAGTGACTGGCCTGGCCGCGCTCATCCGCGAATACTATCCAAAGTTAACCGCCATTCAGGTAAAAGACATCATTATGCGCTCGGTCGTCAAACCGACGCACACGGTCAACGTCCAGGATGGTAAAACGACCAAAAAAGTCTTGCTCAGCGACATCTGCACCTCCGGTGGCATAGTCAACGCCTACAACGCCCTAAAATTGGCCGCAACCTATTAATAAAAACACCATGAAAAAAACGATCATCGCACTACTCACCATCTGCACCCTGCAGGCCTCCGCCCAACTACAGATCGGCGGATCAAAATGGAAAGGAACCACCCAACAGATAATCCTGCAATTCGACAAGGACACCCTGCGGATCACGACCGCCGCCGGCACAAAAACAGCCACTTACACCCAACAAAACGATACCCTCATCCTCCATGACCCATCTACAACAATCTACCAATTATACTGGCAATTAAACGGCGAAAAACTATCGTTGAAACCAACAACGGCGACGCCAAACCCACTCCCTCCCGACGCCTTCCAGCGCCTCCATGACGACGGCTCCACGCGCGGCAACTGGTCCTACCTCGATCTCACCGACGACTCCGTTCCTGGGATCAGTCTCTACAAAGCCTACGGACTGTTAAAAGGCCGGCCGTCGAAAAAAGTGATAGTCGCCGTCATCGATGGCGGCGTCGAGCTCACCCACGAAGACCTGGCCAACATCATCTGGACAAATCCAGGCGAAACACCCGCAAACGGGATCGACGATGACCACAACGGCTTCATCGATGACATCCATGGCTGGGATTTCAGGGGCTCCAAAGACGGCACCACCGTCCTGAATGACCAGCGCGAAGAGACCAGGATCTACGTCGCGGGGAAAGCCAAATACGATCACGCCAATCCCCAACATCTAAACGAAAAAGAGAAAAGCGAATGGGAACTCTACAAAAAAGCAAAAAAGCTCTACCTGCAACACCTCACCGAATCACAAGCGACAGTGGCATGTCTCACTGACTCCACAAGGACCATGAACGAACTCAAATGGTTTGCCAGTGGCTACAAGGATACCATCCTCACTCCGGAAATGATCGATCATTTCCCCATCCGCGATTCATTTTCATTGACCGTACAACGATTCCTGCAGTTTATGCGCCCTTACATCCCCAGGATGCCATTTTCCACCTTCATCCAGACCGTGGCTCGCTTCAATCAACAGCCACAGCTCGTCGCCGGATTCCTTCAAGATGCGCAGGATAAATTGGACTACGGCTATAATATCTCGTACAACGGGCGCAACGTGGCCGGCGAAGACCCCAACAACCCGGACCAACACGCTTACGGCTACCCCACAAACACCAACACTGCGCTGTGGTTCCACGGCACCAACGCTTCGTCCATCATCGCCGGTCAGCACGACAACGGCAAAGGAGTCGATGGAGTAGCGGACAATGTCCTGATCATGCCCATCGCTGCCATTCCAATGGGGGATGAAAGAGACAAGGACGTTGCCAATGCCATCCGCTACGCCGTGGCAAACGGTGCCAAGATCATCAATATGAGCTTCGCCAAATATATCTCCCCGCAAAAGCCATTGGTCGACGAGGCCATCCGGTACGCCGAATCAAAAGGTGTGCTGTTGTTCCGGGCAGCCATGAACGATGCCAATGACAACGATAGCATCGACACCTACCCTAACCCCCGATATGACAATGGAGAACTGGCGAAGAACCTCATCATCGTAGGCAACAGCACCAATCAATTCAATGAACGCCTGCCCTCCACAAATTCCAATTTCGGTCCAAAAACGGTGGACCTGTTCGCCCCAGGGTGGGATATCTTAATGGCGACAACCGGCAACCAGTACTACTTTGCTGAAGGCACCAGCTATGCCAGCCCCTGTGTCGCCGGCGTCGCCGCCCTGTTATGGTCCTATTTCCCGGATCTCACCGCGGCTCAGGTCAAAGACATCCTCCTCAAATCGTCGTACAAGCCAAACCTCATGGTCGTTCGCCCCGGTAGCGCCCAGCTCGTCCCTTTCAACAGCCTGTCCGCCAGCGGCGGAATAGTAAACGCCTATGCGGCCGTCAAGCTCGCCGCTACGTATTGAGGGCTATCCTCGTGATCTTTAAACAATATAAACCCCAATAGATGACCAAACCAATTGTTATCTTTTCGTCGCTATTCTTTTTCTATATTTCCTCCCTGGCCCAGGACAAATCGATAGAAAACCTGCTCAATGGTGTTTCCGACACATCCCTAAAAGCAAACCTTTACAAGATCACAGGAGCAGCTTTTGAAGGAAGGATGGCCGCATCCCCGGGTGACCAGCTCGCCATTCAATACATAGCCGACTGGTTCGCGGCGCATCATTTGAAGCGACCGTACCAATCTCCCACCCCCTTCCTCCAATCAATCCCACTTACCAAAACCGACTACCGGAATTCTTCCCTGGCGGCCGGGAACCAAGCCTATGAGCAAGGCAAGGACTGGATATATTACCCGGTCGAAAAAGCCCTGGCGGCGCATAGTGCCGAGGTTGTATTCGTTGGTTATGGTTTTTCGGTTCCAGGTTATGACGAGTTAAAGGAGGTGAATATCGAAGCAAAATTAGTCTTGTTTGAGCTGATCGATCCCTCAAACACGGCCGGCAAACCCCTGTTCGCACGGATCAGCATTCCGGACCAAGGAACTTTGATGAATACCATCTCCAGCAAAAAACCGCTGGGTGCGCTGCTGTATGTTGATGCCCCTATGCCCGCAATAACAAGATCGGTCGAAACTACCAGTGCGTTTTTCCCCTACCGGGACATGCATGATCCGAAAGATTCCCTCGTGCCCGGTGCGGTTATCTCGAAAGAACTGGCCGAAAACATTGTCGGCGGGCCCATCGACTCGATCTTCGATCTCATCAACCGTTCGGGCGAACCGCATTCCTTCAACACCCATAAGCAGCTTACACTGTCGATCGTCGCAAACCGGGAGCCACATCAATCCGCCAATATCGTCGGGATCATTTATGGAACCGATACCTCCTTGCCGGGCATTGTATTAACCGCTCACCATGACCATGAAGGTATTGTCAACGGAATGACCTACTACGGAGCCGACGACAATGGAACCGGGGTAACTGCCCTATTGGAGATCGTTAAAGTCTTGGGCGACGCCGCCGCAAGCGGAATAAGACCAAAACGAACGATCATCTTTATTTCGACCGCAGCGGAGGAACAAGGCGAAATCGGCTCCACGTATTACGCTGCCCATCCAGTTTTGCCGTTAGCCAAGACGTATTGCAGCCTCAACATCGATATGCTGGGCAGGGTGGACAGCTTCTACGCTGGCAAAAGACCTGACAGCAACTATATCTATGTGATCAGCAAAGACCCTTCCGGAAAGACGCTTAACAGCGAAAAACTGAAAAGCATCGATGAAGCTTGCTGCCAACTGTCGCTCGATACGTTGTATAACCCAAAAAGCGGAAACCCGTCCGACTATGGCCTGTTGGACCGATCCGACAATCTATCTTTTATAAAGGAAGGCATCCCCGCCATCTGGTTCTTTAGCGGCTTTCACAAAGATTACCACCAGCCAACCGATACCCCGGATAAGATCAATTTCCCGCTGCTTAAGAAGCGGACACAATTCGTTTTGGCTACCCTCTGGCATCTCGCCAACGAGCAATGAAAAGATAGTCCATCCCATTTGCGCCCACCGCGTGAAAAACACACAATTTTACCCGATCCACCAAAAAAGTAGGATTTTCGCCATCTATGCCAACAATAGCCGTATTAGGTCTCGGTAGAATGGGCCAGGGCATGGCGTCCTCCCTCCTCCGATCAGGTTTTCGCGTCCGTGTTTGGAACCGCACGCCCGGAAAAGCCGCGTCTTTATTGAGCCTTGGCGCCATATGGGCGGAAAGCCCGGCCGAAGCCGCGAAGCAAGCCTTTGCCGTCATATCGATGCTGGCCGATGATGCCGCTTCCTCCGCGGTTTGGTATGGGCCACAGGGGGCCATGGACCACCTGCCAGCGGGATCATTTGCGATCGAATGCTCCACGGTATCGATCAAGCATGTCGAACGGCTCGCGGCCGCCGCAAGGGCACGCGGACTTCGCTACATCGACTGCCCCGTCACCGGCTGGCCCGAGGCCGCGGCCGCAGGAAAATTGACGCTTCTGACGGGCGCCGACCCGGCGGATCTGGAAGCCGCACGACCGGTTCTTGCGTCCCTGTCGGTCACCATCCGGCATTTCGGACCCGTGGGCGCCGGCACGGCGTACAAACTCATGATCAATTTGATGGGTGCAGTCCAGATCGCCGCCCTTGCGGAGGGGATGGCGCTCGCGGAAAGACTTGGGCTGGATCGGGAGACCGTCATCGCCGCCATAGAAAACAGCGCGGCCGCAAGCCCGCAGGTGATCAGGCATACCCGTAAGATGGCCGAGCGAAACTTTTTGGCGGACCCGCCTTTTACACTCGCCCTGCGGTATAAAGATGCCCTGTATGGATTGGCGCTTGCCGAGAGCGTGAAAAGTCCCGTCCCATTGGGCGCAGTGGCTGCTCACTGCTTCGCCCGGGCCGCCGACGCGGGCCCCGATCGCGATGAAGCCGCAGTGATCACCCTTGTTTGACGTGACCATGCAAAAAAATTTGTAATTTCCGGCCACGCTAACCACGACACCAAATATCGCAAATTATTCAGCCAAACGACTAGCGATCGCGCTAAGCATACTCCTCCTACACAGCTGCGCCAAACCCGTTTTCAAATCAAAATGGATAAAGGAACAATCACCGGAAACCTTCGTCACGAGATTCGAAACCTCGAAAGGCACTTTCGATATACTCGTAACCAGAAATTCCTCACCCCATGCGGTTGACCGATACTACCAACTGGTAAAGCACCACTTTTTTGACAAAGGCATCTTTTACCGGGTGGTCCCAAATTTCGTCGCCCAATTCGGAACCAGCGACACGATAAAAATAAATCATTGGAACAAACACAAAGTTCCTGACGAAGTTGTTGTAAAAGGCAATGCCAGGGGAAGTCTGAGTTTTGCGACAGATGGGAAAGAAACCAGGGGCAGCGAATTGTTTATCAATCTCAAAAACAATAACCGGCTCGACACCGTAAATTCGAAAGGCGTAGTCGGCTTCCCAACCTTTGGCAACGTCACCCGGGGCATGGATGTCGTAGATTCACTATACGCCGGCTACGGCAATGCTGTATTCAACAAATTAGATACCATGTATGCGAGTCGCGCCCGTTTCCTCGCCATTTTTCCAAAACTCGATCTAATTGAAAAGGTCTATATTCTGAAGTAATACCCGGCCACAAAGTCCAACCTTTCCCGACCCGGGAGAGCAGCAATAACAAACGCCAATCCCGCACTTATCTAAATATGCGCCGGTCGAAAGGAAATTTCTCCGTGCGGACAATTTGAATTTGAGTGAAGCCGGCGTGGCGTGGATTGATTAAAAGGTTGAAGTCACCCCGAGTAACGGCAGAAGGAACGCTCAGGACGAGGTATTTATTTTCTGCAACAAATTGATCACCGATCGATTGGGTGGCGGACGAATGCGGCCAGGCATTCCAATCAGACGGAAGATCAGTAGATACCAGTCTCCGCGTACCGATATCGTCTGGAACAAATAGGGTAACCATGACATAGTCCTCCGGGATGGTTGCCAGTGTAAAGTGCACAGCGACCTCCGCCATGGCAAGAGACCTGTTTGCGGCGGTATAGATCAATTCGACGCCTACGGAGTTCCAACGTGCGCCTTTCAATGCGGCTCCTTTGCCTGACAAGGTGCCGGCAAATTTTTCGCGAGAAAGACGATAGACTTCCATCAGGCGAGGATTCCGTAATTTATTCGGGTAAGTTCTCCTATTACCAATTCTTTTCCATACGAATCTTTCAATAATTCGACGGGTTTGCACTTGCTAAGGGCAAAATTTGGAGTGCCAAGCCAGAGCCTGAATTGCTCTGTATTGCCAAAGACATCGAGACCAATGTTAGTAACTTCTGCCATTTCGATGATCTTCTCCGATTGGAGGCGGCCGAACTTCTTTCCTGATTGCTTATATCGCTGGAGCGATTTACTGGAAAGACTGAGTATGTCAGTCCAATCGTCCTCTTCCAATGGAGTATAGCCTTGAATAGTGTCGAACAGGGTATAAGGAACTCCTTTTTGGATCAGAGAAATAATGGCCATCTTATCAGCCATAAAATCGTCCAAAGTGTATTCTATTGGGGTGATTTTTGAAGCTTTTCTTTCCTTTTTCCAATCCTTCAAAATTGAAAAAATTTGAAGGGTTAACTTTGTTCTTATTTTTATAATAAGGTCCGACATCATCTAGACATTTGTCCATAAATTTAGGACAAATTTCCGAAATATCAAAATTGACCAAAACGCATCCCCAAAACGACCACCCTACTAGGCATAACCATCCCTCAATATAACTCTTTGTCGATCTCCCGCAGGATCAACTGACATTTGTCGATCCCCCTCGTATAATCCTGCACACAGGCAATCGACCCTTTTGCCAATTCGAACAGCAAGCGCATCTTGGGGGCTCTCAGTATTTCCTGCCAATTCGTGCCGTTCCCGGTAGCATCCATCTGCAGATGATCCGCAATGAAAGGGAAAAAGCCTTCCTCCCTCTGCCTGTCAAAATACTCGTTGACCCGGATGATCTGCGGAAAATCCTTGGTGTAAAGGTCCGTAATATTGACCAGCAGCTCCTTGTTGCGAATGATATCCAGCCGTCCGCTGCCTTTCAGCGCTTCAAAACGGCTCACACGCGGACTGATCTGGATATTTCCAAAAAAGATATTCGAGTAAGCGCCAATGCTATCCAGGCTCAGCGGCATACCGGCGCCCACGTTCTCAAAATACGCCATGCCCTTTAACCCCTGCTTATAGGTGGCACGATCGCTGTTCATTTCTTTCATATCTGCCTGCAGGTCTTCCTTCAATC
>Ga0302325_10007553_pt1 | contig 24096 bp, 19 predicted proteins | sample Palsa_T0_2_FD_201948 | JGI IMG/M metagenome (GOLD analysis project Ga0302325, IMG submission 201948) | Peat permafrost microbial communities from Stordalen Mire near Abisko, Sweden - Palsa_T0_2 | ecosystem: Environmental > Terrestrial > Soil > Palsa > Peat permafrost | place: Sweden: Abisko... | reverse complement strand
GTTCCTTTTGATCGCGACGGCATTCAGCCGCGCTACTTCAAGCATCTCGGGCTTTATGCTTACCGGAAGCCTGCTCTCGATCTTTTTGTCCACCAGCCTGAATCAGCACTGGAGAAAAGCGAACGGCTGGAACAACTGCGTTTTCTCGAGAATGGAATTCCCATCCATGTGGGCGAGACGCCTTTCGACTCCATCGGGGTTGACACCGAAGAGGACTTGCAACGCGTGGCCGAGATTCTTAGCCGCCGTTGAGTTCTTCCTAAAATTAAAGCGGCCGACTTGGAATTTGCCTCAGCACTGTGGCTGCGCACTTTGCGTGTGGCCCCAGGCTTCGGCCGCTGCTACTCGCTTCGAGATCGCGGGGTGGGAATGGAATAGTACCTCCACCCATTTGGCGGGTGTGCGCTCCGCCAGGTTCTGCTGGGCCAGCTTGTTCATCGACGAAATGAACGGTTCGACACTGGCAATCGATTCAAAAGCATAACGGTCGGCCTGCCGCTCGTTGTAGCGCGAGTAGGCATTAAGAGCAGGCATTAAGAGCAGAGAAAGCACGGTCGCGGTAATAGCGAGTAGTGGCAGGTTGGCGAAATCGGAGAGCTCCTCGAACATATGGTGATCGACCGCATAGTGCAGCACAAAGTTCGCTAACCAGAAACCCAGCAAAGTAATTGCGGCCTGCACCAGAATGCTCTTCAGAATGTGGCGGTGAACGTGATGACCGAGCTCATGCGCGAGTACGGCTTCGATTTCCTCGGGAGCGTAGTTGTCCAGCAGCGTGTCGGCGAGAATGATCCGCCTCGTGCGCCCCAGTCCAGTGAGAGCTGCATTCGCTTTCTTGCTCTTCTCCGAAAGCTTCCAGCGATAGATTCCGCGCACGCGGGTGCCCGCATGCTCGCTGAGGAGAACCAATCGGCGCCGCAGGTCTTCGTCGTGCAGCGGTTCGAACTTATAGAAAATCGGGAAGAGCACGACGGGGGCAAGTTGGGCCAACAATGTGAACAGGCCCATGAACAGGGCCCAGGTAATGATCCACCAGTGCAGCGGGAATTGCCGGATCATGAAATACAACAACTCAACGACGATTCCGGCCAGCACCAGTCCTACCAGAAAGCCCTTAACTTCATCCCACAACCAGGCGCGAATTCTTTGCGTCGAGAGTTGGGACTTACGCTCCAGCCGAAAACCGTAGTAATCGAGACCGAAGCCCAGCAATTTGCTGATCAACAGCAAAAGAAAAAGATAGATGAAGACGGAGAGCGTATAGTTTTGAAACCCGCGGCGGTACGCCAGATCGCGCAACCATCCGGTCCAGCCTGTGATGAGCAGAAGAACCAGAAACGCGGAGCCGATGACGAAGTCAGCGATGCTGAGCCAACGGCGGATCCGGTTGTAGCGGCGTGTCTCCGGCGAATCGTCTACAGGTGCGGAGGTGCTAGCGGTGAATGTCATGCTCAGTTAGAAGTATCGCACTATCGCACCGGCGTATGCGCGCCAAATCTGAAGTTTCGGGCTGGAAAAGATCTTAACCGCTTCTAACAAAATCTTCCGCCGCCGTCAGGATCTCGTTCACCAACTCCGGAGATGCGGCCTCAGCGTAGACCCGCAGCAGCGGTTCCGTGCCCGAAGCGCGAAACAATATCCAGGCTTCCGCGCCATTGCCGTTCGTCGGGGCGTCGAGAAAGAACTTGATTCCATCGAGACTTTCCTTGTTCAGTATGCGATAACGTCCAAGACTCTGTGCGTTTTCGGCGCGTGCGCGCTGAATCGCGCTCTGCTTCATTTCTTCCGGAATGTGCAAATCTCGCCTGCCGTAGTAGTGCGGTCCGAATTCGCGCTGCAGGTCCGCAACCAGCTGCCCCAGGGGCTTACCTTCTTCCGCCATCGCGTTGGCCAGCAGCAGGCAATTCAGCAAGCCATCGCGCTCCGGCAAAAAGCGCGAGTAGCCGATACCCCCGGATTCCTCCCCTCCGATCAGGATGTCTCGCTCCATCATCAGATCCGCAATGTACTTGAATCCAATCTTCGTCTCGTGAAGTCGGCGGCCGTACTTGGCGGCAATGCGATCGAGCATGCGCGTGGTATTGAAAGCACGCACCACATCCCCCGGCCACTTTTTGCGTTCCAGCAGCCAGTGCAGCAGGACGCAGTAAATCTTGTGCGCGTCCACGAAACTGCCATCTTCGGCGACTGCGCCGATTCGGTCGGCATCGCCATCAGTGGCCAAGCCGGCGTCGCACTTTTCGCGGAGAACCGTTTCCTGAAGCAGAGAAATGTGGGGCTCGATCGGCTCAGGATTGATGCCGGGAAACAGCGGGTTAAGTTCCTGGCGGATGGCAACGAACTTCACCCCACGCTCGCTAAAAATTCCCGAGAGGATGTTGCGGCCGGAGCCGTACATGGCATCGATGGCAAACTTGAACTTCGTCTTCCCGATGAGGCCTATGTCGACAAAGCTGCAAATTGCGGCGATATAGGGCGTCTTAAGATCAACCTGTTCGATGACCGCCTTCGCACCTTGTGGCATCGCCCCGGCGCGCAGCTCTGCTTCCACTTTGCTCATAATCGCGGGAGTGGCGGAGCCGCCAAAGTTGGCCTTGAACTTCACTCCGTTCCAGTTAAAGGGATTGTGGCTGGAGGTAACCATCACGCCACCCGCCCCGGATCTGCGTTTTACCGCATAGGAAACCGCCGGCGTGGGAGTGTAATCGTCGGCCAGCATCACCGGGATGCCGGCGCCGGCGATCACCTGTGCAACTGCTTGAGCCGCGCCGGGCGAAGCGAACCGCGTATCGTATCCAAGGATCACGCCGCGCTGCGAGTTTTCGTACTTCAGAACGTAAGAGGCGATTGCGCCGGCGACGCTGCGCACATTGTCAAAGGTGAAGTCGTCGGCGATGATGCCGCGCCACCCGTCGGTGCCGAATTTGATTTCTTGAGACATGGGTAATCGGTGTTTAGTGATCAGCGTTTAGTGAGCGGTGTCCAGTGGATTCTCAGCGTTGCTGGCCACTGGACACCGGTCACGTCTTCACGTCAGCTTGTGGTGCAGTTTCTTCTGGTCCAGATACTTGACCACCTGGCCCACATCTTGCGCGTGCTGCCGGGTCGTGATCAACAACGCGTCCTTGGTTTCGACGACCACCAGATCGTTCACGCCCACAGCGGCGACAAACTTACCCGGAGCGTGCACGTAGTTGCCGCGAGCATTCAGAACAAACACTCCCGCGCTGGCCACGAGATTGTCTTCGGCAGGGCTGCTTTTCGACGTGTGATGCTCGTGCAGCGAGGTCCAGGACCCCAAATCGTTCCAGCCGAAATCCGCGGGAAGACAAAAGATGTTGCTGGTTCGCTCTCCCTTTGCCGAACGCGGTTCGAGCACCGCGTAATCAATGCTGATGTTCTCGCATTTGGGATAAAGTCTTCGAAAGGTCCGGGCAAACTTGCGTGTGCCAAACACCGTCGCCATCTCTTCCAAAAGCGAAGCGGTCTTGGGAAGATGCTCGCGCATAGCGTTGGCCAAAGTACGAGCGCTCCACAGAAACATCCCGCTGTTCCAGAAATAGTTTCCTGCAGCGACAAATCCCGCGGCCTTCTCGGCATCGGGCTTTTCGGTGAAGCGGCGTACCGGGAGCGCTTCGCCACTGGAGATTCTGCCAGTTTCGATGTAGCCGTAACCGGTCTCTGCGCGAGTGGGCCGTATGCCAAGAACCACAATGTTCTCGCCGGCGCTCGCGATCTTAGCCCCGCGCTCGATGGTCGCGCGATAGCTTTTTTCGTCGGCGATCACATGATCGGAAGGAAACATACCAATGACGGCGTCAGGATTCTCGCGCAACAAAAGAAACGCCGCCAGACCGATTGCGGGGGCGGTGTTGCGTCCCGCCGGCTCGGCCAGTATCTGCGCCTTCATTAACTTGGGGAGTTGCTTCAAGATCGCGGGACGAAGATCACGGTTCGTAATGATCCAGAATTGATGCGGCGGAGCCAGCGGCAGCAGTCGCGCCACAGTCTGCTGAATCATCGTGTCCTTGCCGTCGAGCGCCAGCAACTGCTTAGCATGTTTCTTCCGGCTTAACGGCCAGAAGCGTGTGCCCCGGCCCCCGGCAAGGATCACGGAATAAAAGTTTGGATTCTTAGCCAATTTCTCTTGATACGTGCTACATTCGCGTTTCCGGTTCGCGTAAGGCTCCTCCGGGAACACGCGCTCTTAGAAACTCCAGCTTCCATTGCGGGCGCACAGTAAACTTCCCGACCGATGCCGGAACCACAACCGCATCGCCTTTCGCCACGGTCACCGGTTCAGCGCCCGGTGCTTCCACCACGCCACAGCCTTCCAACGCCACCAAAATCTGCATGGAAGTTTTGTCCGAATCATCGCGCGTGTTCAATTTCTGCGCCTCTTTCATCTCAAACATATCCACAACAAAGTAAGGAGCCGCGACCAGCAAAGCCTGCCGGTTCTTGCTGCCTGCGACTGGCGCTGGAGCCGCTCGCACCACTTTACCGGAAGCAACATTCAACTTCACCGCGGCCAGCCCGTCTATCAGATGCAGTTCTCGAGGCCGCCCGTAATCATACAAACGATACGTCGTGTCCGACTGCTGTTGTGTTTCAACGATCACCGAGCCGGGTCCCAGAGTGTGCACGGTTCCGCCGCAAACATAAATCATGTCGCCGGTATAAACGTTGAGCCAGTTAAGCAATTCTTCGGCCCGCTTCTCCTCGATCGCTTGTTTCAATTGGGCCACGGTGACGCCCGGCTTCAATCCCAGACCGATTTGCGCTCCAGGCTTGGCATGCGCCACGTACCAGCACTCAGTCTTGCCCCAAGGCTGATTTACGAGCCGAGCCTGCTGGTCATCGGGATGAACCTGCACCGAAAGCTTCTCGTGCGGAAACAAGAACTTCAGCAGCAGCGGGAAACGTTGCGCATCGCGGGCGGCGTCGCCCACCAATTCCCGTTGATACTTCTCACCGAGTTGCGCCAGCGTTTGCCCGGTGTGGGGCCCGTTTGCTACTTTGCAATCGTCGCCGGTTAGCCAGGCCTCGCCAATCTTTTCCTCGAACGGTCGGTTGGGATAAATCGGCGAGAGATCGTGCGTACCCCAGGGGCGCGGACTGAATTCCGGAAGCATCAACAACGGATATAGATTGCCCATGACCAAGGATCTATTTAGAAAAGGCCGTTCACGAATCGACGGCCTTTTGCCGACTGAACAGATGCTGCATCGACCCTCTGAAACTCAAGGTTACAATCCGGCGAAAAACTTTCGCATGCGTTCCAGCCCGCGATCGAGTTCCGCCTTGGATGTCGCGTACGACACGCGGATATGGTTGCGGGTGCCGAATCCTTCACCCGGCACAGTGGCCACGTGCACTTCTCTCAGCAGCCTTCCCGCCACGTCTGACGCCGACTTCACACTCCCGCGTCCCAGGGACGCCGAGACGTTCGGATAGGCATAAAACGCGCCCTCAGGCATCGTGCAGGTGATGCCGGGAATCGAACGCAGGCCTTTCACTATGTGATCGCGGAGTCCGATATACTCGCGCCGCATTTGCTCCACGCACTCCTGTGGTCCCCTCAGCGCTGTCACGGCCGCCTTCTGCACGATCGAAGTGGGATTCGAAGTGGACTGGCTCTGCAATTTGGACATAGCGCTCACGACCGCCGCCGGGCCGAGTGCGTATCCCAGGCGCCAGCCAGTCATGGCATACGTTTTTGAGAGTGAACCGAGCACCACGATGCGCTCCTTGAACTCGCGAAGCGATCCCACAGAAAAATTCTTTCCCGTGTAGTTCAGGTAGACATAACACTCGTCGGAAAGTACCCAGATTCCTCGCTCGTGCGCCAGTCGGACAACTTCCGTGAGATTCTCGGCGCTCATCACCGCGCCGGATGGATTCGATGGCGAATTCAGAATGATGGCCTTGGTCCGCGGCGTGATCAACCTCGCAATCATCTCGGCCGTAACCCGGAAGCCCTGCGACTCGTCGGTCGGCAGCAGCACGCACTCGCCACCGGCATAGCGCACGATGTCCTTGAACGAAACCCAATAAGGCACCGGCAGAATTACCTCATCGCCGTGATCGACGAGCACCTGAATGGCATTGAACAGCGCGTTCTTGCCGCCGGTCGAAGCGATGACTTCTTCGCGGCGGTAGTCGGAATCGAAATCCACCGCATGCCGGTGGACGATCGCATCGCGCAACTCGGCCGTGCCCGCGACTGCCGTGTATTTTGTAAAGTTTCCCTGGATCGCGGCGATGGCCGCGTCTTTGATGTGCTGCGGCGTGGCGAAATGGGGCTCACCCGCTCCAAAGTCCACCACGTCGATGCCCTGCGCGCGCAGCTTGTCTGCCTCGGCCACCACCGCCATGGTGGCCGAAGGTTCAATGCGATTGATGCGATCGGTGAGCCGGAGCGCTTCCGTGGTGGCCGTGGTCATATCTTTTTTTTTCCCTTCCTCGTCGTTCCTCTTGAATCTGATGCGCCGGGCGAAGCCTTTTGCATTTCGTCGTGAAACCTGTAGGCGGGCTCGAGTTTTTCGCGTAGCTTCTGCTCCACGACTTCCGGAACCAATCCTTTTACCGGACCGCCTGCTTGTGCCACCTCACGCACCAGGCGCGAGCTGACGTAAGAATACTTGTCGGCCGGCATCATGAAGACGGTCTCCAGCGTGGGTTCGAGTTTGCGATTCATCAGCGCCATCTGCAATTCGTATTCGTAGTCGCTCACAGCCCGGATGCCGCGCAGCACACAGGTTGCGTGAATCGACTTGGCGTACTCGACCATCAGCCCATGAAAACTTTCGATGCGAACGTTCTTCAGATGCGCGGTGAGAGTCTTGAGCATCTCCAATCGCTCGGCCAGGCTGAACATCGGAATCTTTTCGGAATTCCGGAGAATTCCCACCACGAGTTCTTCGAAAATCCTGGCACCCCGCTCAATCAGGTCGAGGTGCCCGTTCGTGGGCGGATCGAAAGAACCTGGATAAAGCGCGCTGACTTTGCTCAATGGTCCTCGCTGGAACAGGCGCGGCTGAATAGAAGATTCTATGCGGACGAAACAGGGATGGCAATTAGGGAATGAGCGTAAAAAAATTGTCATCCCTGGCTCCGCGAGGGAAGATAGTGCTTGCGGATAGCTACCTAGCGTCGCGCAGCGACTATCGGAGCTTTCGGGACCTCGGTTGCAGTTGGCATGGTAGTGACCCGGGCGCCGGTTGACGCCGGAGTCTGCGTTGCGCCGCCTGCTGCCGATGCTGGGGTCGCGACTGACCCTAACCCCAGCGCCTTGCGCACCTCAGCGTCGAGCTTAGCCATGGTGTCTTTGTTGTCCTTGAGGAACTGGCGGGCATTTTCGCGACCCTGTCCGATGCGCTCACCTTTGTAGCTGAACCACGAGCCCGACTTTTCCAGAATATTGTTGTTCACCGCGATATCCAGCAGGTCGCCTTCACGCGAAATGCCTTCGCCATAAAGAATATCGAATTCAGCCTCACGGAAGGGCGCCGCCACTTTGTTCTTCACCACTTTTACGCGGGTGCGTGATCCGGTGACCACGTCGCCATCTTTGATTGCGGCGATGCGCCGAATATCCACGCGCACCGACGAATAGAACTTCAGGGCGCGGCCGCCCGTGGTCGTTTCCGGATTGCCAAACATCACGCCGATTTTCTCTCGAATTTGATTGATAAAAATCAGGCAGGTGCGCGATTTGGAAACCGTTCCCGTCAGCTTGCGCAACGCCTGCGACATCAACCGCGCCTGCAGCCCCATGTGGCTATCTCCCATTTCGCCGTCGAGTTCGGCCTTGGGTACAAGTGCGGCTACGGAGTCCACCACCAGGACGTCGATGGCGTTCGAGCGCACCAAAGCTTCTGTAATCTCGAGGGCCTGTTCGCCATAGTCGGGTTGCGAAACCAAAAGGTTGTCCACATCGACGCCCAATTTTTTCGCATAGGCGGGATCGAGTGCGTGCTCGGCATCCACGAACGCGGCCATGCCGCCGGTCTTCTGCGCCTCGGCGATTACCTGCAGTGTGATGGTCGTCTTGCCGGAAGACTCCGGCCCGAACACTTCCACCACGCGACCGCGGGGAAATCCGCCCACGCCCAAAGCCGCGTCGAAGGAGATCGCCCCGGTCGAAATCACAGAGATGGGGACGATCGCTTCCTTCGACCCCAGGCGCATGATCGAACCCTTGCCAAACTGCTTTTCAATCTGCGAAACCGCCAACTCGATTGCCTTGCCCCGTTCATCCGCCATGAGAGTGTGGCTCCTTGGTAAGATCGCAAAAACGAATCTGGCCGGATTATACATATAGACGGAAGCGAAGAAAAGGCGAACTTTAGAAAATACGTGGAAAAGTTTCCGAAACGGGAGAAAAGCGTTCGTCATTTGCCGATTGCGGACCGGGAAGGGCACGACGTTCGGTCGTGCCGTAACGTGGCAAGCATGATGGCGGCTTCAGGCGCCGAGATCTCGATCGGGTCACGCTCGATATTTTCGATCAGCACGTTGGTCGCATCGAAATACTGTTGTGCCGCTCCTCGAACAGGGACGGCTCATAGAGTTCGCCATTCTAGCTCCCTTCCCTTTACCTCTGCAGCAAATCCACCGGCGCCGTCACATCGTGCACCCGAAAATACTTAGCCAGCGCAGGATACTTCCGCGCCACCGCCTCATACATCGCATAGGCCACGTTGCGGTAGGAAACATGCCCCGCGGGCGCGGTGCGCAGCTCGGAGATGTAGACGACCTCGGCGAAGTCCATCTTGAACAGCGCTCGCTTGCGATAAGCCAGCGGAATGGCATACTGCGAGTTCTCCTCGGCCTCGGGAGCTTTGCGGACGGCTAGCTTTTCCACCGCCGTTTGCGTGCGACGCATGGTGGCATCGAAGCGGCCGCGTACGCCGGCGTCATCCAGATCGAGCAGCATCTCGTAACCGTGCTGCGTGGTGAACCCCTGCATCACCTGGATGCATCGCCGGTGACGGTGCAAATCGCGGAAGCCGCCCGTATCCATCAGGATGTCGAAGCGGAACTGCTGCCCGGCGCGGAAGGCGCGCAGCATTTCGTCATGTTTGCCGCGATGCCGCAGTCCAAGATCGATGATCTCGCGCCGGTATCTTTCGCCCGAGACCTGCAGCGCTTGCCGGACTTGACGATAGGAGTGGTTCGAGTGCTCGTAGAGCAAAGTCGTCGCGATCTCAACCTCGAGCGCTTCCTCGTCCAACAAATCGACGATCGCCTTCGACGGCGCGACCGTCTCGCTTTTCATGAGCTCGCGCGCCGCCTGCCGCAATTCGCGCCTCGTCTCCATTTCATACGGATTCGGGTCCGCATACTTGACCAGCGTGGGCGCGACTCGAACCTCATGCAACAATTCCTGCTCGGCCCGCGCCCCCAATTCCGGACTCACAGCGCGAATCTCCTCCACTAGCTTCTTCAACGACTCGGCATTCACGTTGTAGGCCGCGGAGGTCGCCGCCCGCTTCAACGACTCGCCCAGCGTCCGTATTTCTTTATGGGTGTGTGATAAAAGCCGCGCCACCTGCGTTTCCAACGTGCGCGCATTCACGATCTCGCCCAGCGAAGTGTTCGTAGCGAGCGGCAGCAGGTAGCGCGTAATGTCAAACGCCCGTGCTTTAAGCGTGCGCTCGTAAACCTCTTGTTTCAGGTCAGCCGGCCTGGGCGTAATGCTGATCAGATGTTGCGTCATGTGAGCCGAGAGCGCGTCATACTCGGCAAAAAGGAAATCCAGCGTCTCGCGGTAGAGCTTGCGAGCTTCGTCGTCGGCTCCGAAATCCGGGACGTAATAACCGCTCTTCTTGAAATCCTGATAGCGTGTCGAACGCTCCTGCCCGTCCCAGCGTTGCTCATCGGCGAGTTCGATCGCCGCAAGGATCGAAAGTCTTTCGACCGCCAGTGCGATATGAGCCAGATCGGCAATCGAGCGATGGCCGTACTGAAAGTAGAAAGTGTTGAGAAACTTTTCCGCCTTCTGCGAGTTCATCTCGCGCAGCGACTCCTTCATTGACAGCGCCGAGCGCGAATACTTCGCCATGGCATAAGCTTGAATCTCCGGCTCAACGCCGTAAACCGCGAAGACCTCGGTCGATGGCAGAGTAGCCGGGGCGTCGGGCGCCAACTTTTCGGAAACCGGGGGATGCTCCGCAGCGGAAGCCCTCTGCGGCGATCGGTGCCCGGATGAGGCCGAAACCGAATCTGACGGGGAAGATTTATGGTTGGAAGGTTCGGGCATGGTTATCACATCATTGGTCACAATTGGAGGCATGGGAGTGTTTGCATGTTAATTGCCCATGCCGCAATCCGCAATCGTTAGACAAATGACAACTCGAACCGGATTGGAACACCGGCAGGTATAATTTCACGTTCTATCGTAGGCGTGCTGAATCGCAAAACGAGATATCGAAAATGGAGAATCTGATGTCGCTTTCCGGACGCGTGGCGTTTGTTACCGGCGCGTCGCAAGGCATTGGACGAGCCTGTGCGCTGAAGCTTGCCACAGCTGGCGCGGCGGTTGCCGTCGCCGCCCGCAGTCAGGAAAAACTGAACGAGCTCGTCGATGAAATCGCTGCCGCTGGAGGCAAGGCCGCCGCCTTCGTTCTCGACGTCACCGACGAAGAGCAGGTCAAGTCGGCGATCCGAGCGGCCATCGCGCAATTCGGCAAGATCGACATCCTGGTCAACAACGCCGGCGTCACCCGCGACCAGCTCGTGATGCGCATGAAGCGCGCCGATTGGGACGCCGTGCTGCAAACCAACTTGACCGCAGCATATCTCTGCACCCAGCAGGTCACAAGCTCCATGCTGAAGCAGCGTTGGGGACGCATCATCAACATCACCAGCATCTTCGGACAGATGGGCCAGGCGGGGCAGGCGAATTACTCCGCCTCGAAGGCTGGATTGATCGGACTCACCATGGCGATCGCCCGCGAACTGGGGTCGCGCAACATTACTTGCAACGCCGTGGCCCCCGGCTTCATCGAAACCGCCATGACGGACGCGCTCGGGGAAGAGTTCAAGCAGAATGCCGCCAGACAGATTCCGCTGCGACGTGTGGGTTCTCCCGCAGATGTAGCCAGTGCCGTGGCGTTCCTCGCGTCGGAGGAAGCCTCCTACATTACGGGCCATGTGCTGAACGTGAACGGCGGAATGCTGATGGGGTAAAAGCGATTTCACCGCCGAGTACGCCGAGAAGGCAGAGGAAAAATCTAGGGGCTGCAATGAAGACTGATTCGGCCAAGGTGCTGAAGCTTGGAGACGCCTCGGCGCTCTCTCCGTCCTCGGCGGTGAACGGCCTTTCCGTCTCTCAAGCCGATTCGGCCGGCCGGATCGGCCAAGCCCGCGAACTATTTCTCGAGTACGCTCAGTCCCTCGGCTTCAGCCTCTACTTCCAGAACTTTGACAAAGAACTGGCAGGACTTCCAGGCGACTACGCTCCGCCGGATGGTCGCCTGTTGCTGGTGGAATGCGGTGGTCAACTCGCTGCCTGCGTCGCGCTTCACAAGCTGCATTCGTCCATCTGCGAGATGAAGCGCCTCTACTTGCGTCCGCAGTTTCGTGGTCAGGGCGTAGGACGATTACTGGCCGAGCGTATCATCGCCGAGGCACGCCAGATCGGCTATCAACGCATGCGGTTGGATACCGTCGAACCCGTGATGAAGGATGCGGTCGCCATGTATCGCAAACTCGGGTTTAGAGAAATCCCTCCTTACCGCCCCAATCCGATTGCAGGTGCGTTATACATGGAGTTGGAATTGTGAATGAGGCGCCGCCTAGCGGGGCTTCTATCCTGGCTCCGGAGAAGGCCATGAAGAAAATCGCCGCCGTTTTGCTATGCTTCCTGTTCGCCGCCGGGTACAGTTCCGTCTGCTCCGCCGCCGATTCCAAACCTGTCTCTTACAAAAGCGGCGACGAAACCGTCCAGGCCCTCCTCTACACGCCTGACGGGAACGGGCCATTTCCCGCGGTCATCGTCATCCACGAGTACTGGGGATTAAACGATTGGGTCAAGGAACAGGCTTCCAGGCTGGCCAGCCAGGGGTACGAAGCGCTCGCGATTGATTTATATCGCGGCAAGGTCGCGACCACGCCGGAAATGGCGCACGAAATCATGCGCGGGGTTCCAGAAGACCGTGCCAAACGCGATCTGCACGCCGCTTTTGAGTTTCTGCAAGCGCAGCCCAACGTCAAGAAGGATCGCATCGGAGCCATCGGCTGGTGCATGGGCGGCGGCTACTCGCTCGACGTCGCGCTGCAAGAGCCAACCCTCGCCGCCGATGTCATCAATTACGGGCGCCTCGCCACCGATCCCGACGCGCTCAAGAAAATCAACGCTCCCATCCTTGGTCTTTTCGGCGGCCAGGATCGCGGCATCACGCCCGCTGACGTGCACAAATTTGAAGCGGCCATGAAACAACTAGGCAAGAAAATCGAACTCAAAATCTACGACGACGCCGGCCATGCCTTCGAAAACCCGAACAACAAAGACGGGTATCGCGCCGCCGAGGCCTCCGACGCATGGCAGCGTACCGTCAGCTTTCTCGCGGACAACTTGAAAAAATAATCTGCCGTTGCCAAAAACACGAATCAGTCGGCATCGTGCCAGGCAAACTGCAACGATCATTGCTTCCAAACCTCTTTCAAATCGCCAAAGCAACCTGCCCGCGCCATGTCAGGTCATAGGAAGAAAGTGGCTGGGATATGGCACGAATTTCCACTTGCCAGAAAATGCCGATCTGGTTACTATGTCGCATCCTGAAATGCTCCCCCAGATCAACATCGGCGAGACCATCAGAAACTACCGGTTGCAAAAAGGGATGTCTCAGGGAGACATCGAAAAGCGCACCGGCCTGCTGCGCTGCTACCTTTCGCGCGTAGAGAACGGGCACACCATCCCTTCGCTCGACACGCTCTCGAAAATTGCCGGCGCCATGGAGATTGCGCTCTCGCAATTCTTCTCCGAATCCGGCCACACCAACGGCTCCAAGGGACTGCCGCAACTTTCCGATGACGAGGTCCGGTTCCTGAGCCAGGTCCGCCGCTATGCCACCAACCTGAATGACAGCGACCGCAAACTGGTGCTGGCCATGGTGAAGAAGATGGCCGCGAATTCCAAGTAGCTTTTGGCTCTTAGCGTTTAGCTCTTAAACCCCTCGTCTGTTCCGGGGAATCCTGCCCTCTGCCCTCTGGGTTTCGTATGCGTTCAAAGGCTTCGCTGTTCTAATCCGTGCAATCTTTCGTGAGGGTCAAGCTATGAGCTAAAGGCTAAAAGCCCAAAAAGCTGAGTACTTTCGTACCATGACTTCGGTGACCGGCAGGTACCTCCCCGCGGCGCTCCCTTGAAACTACACTGTTTACTTGGAGACCCTGGCGTGACCATCGACGAAGAACTAGGCGTGCTCGAGACCCAACTGCGACGGCTGAAGATCGAGTACGAAGTCTACTTCAGCAACCCGACCAAGCGTCCTCCCACCGACATCGAGTGGAAGGTGCTCTCCCTGCTGCGCAAATTTTCCGACGGCGGCCGCATGAGCTTCTCGCAACGCTTCCGCTACAACGAAATGGCCCAGCGCTACGCCATCTACAGCGACCTGTGGCGCAAGAAGTCACGCATCCGCGAAGAAGGCTACCGCCGCCCGCAGGACGCGCTGCTCGCCGTGCAGGGAGTTCGCCCCGATGTTGAGGAACACAAGCTCCAGCACAATCCAGTCTACGGCTTGAGCCACGCAACTGCAGCCGCCGCGGCAGGAGCCGCCACGGCAGTGAGCTCTCAGCCATTCACGATGCACAGCTCCGCCGATAAGTCTGAGCGCGAACAAGTAGAGCGCCTCTTCAACACCCTGGTCGCGGCCAAAAAGAAGGCAGGAGAGAATGTCTCGGGCACGCTCGACTCTTTCTCGACCTTCGTGCAGAAAAAGACCGCGGAAATCCGCAAGCAATACGGGTGCCGGGACGTGGAATTCTCGGTCGAACTGACCGGCGGGCATGTGAAGCTGAAGGCTAAGGCGAAAGCGTAAGAGCAATCGTTAGTCGCTGGTCGCTAGCCATCTTCGGCTTCCGTATATCTCCTTAGCCTGCTAAAGTTCGCCAGCGTGCTATGCCGATCTATCGATTTCATCTGGATGTCGATGCACCGCGCCGGATTGTTGCCGATCGGCTTAGAGCGGTGGTTGGGGACAAGTCTCCATTCTGGAAATCCCTGTCTACAGGCTGGTGGTCGCGGGATCCAACGAGTCCGGCGTTTATTGGAATCGTCGACGACGATTCGTTCAGAGTGAGAAGAGGTATACGATACCGCAATTCCTTCTTGACTCGTTTTTTGTCTGGGGCCGCTTCATATCAATCCCCACGGGTACTCGAGTCAACGTCATCATGTTGATCCATCCGCTTGTAGCGCTCTTCATGTTGTTTTGGCTTGGGACCGTGGGCTACGTTGCCTTCCGGGGCGTCCGATTCGCCCAACGTGTGCGGCATGTTGGTCTTCGGTGTCGCCCTGACTGCTGGAGGTTTCGTTCCCGAAGCAATAAAGGCCAGGCGCCTCATCTCCGAGGCCATGCACGTCGCAACCATCAATTCAGTGCAGCGACACGTCCCATTAGATAACTTTCGATAAACCGTGAGTTGGCCGCAGCAGCTTCGGCTGACACTGACTGCACGGTGTTGTCTACGCCAGTCTGCGATGCAATTGCTGGTAGAATCTTCGGTCGCTCAGTACTCATCCTTCGTATCCGAGGCCGATCATGTCTCGCAGCACTTCTCTTATCCAGCGCGCCATTCTCAGCGTCACCGACAAGACCGGCCTCGTTGATTTTGCGCGCCAGCTCTCCGGCCTCGGCGTTGAACTTATCTCGACCGGGGGCACGGCCAAGCTGCTGCGCGATGCCGGCATCGCCGTCAAAGACATCTCCGAGCTCACCGGCTTTCCTGAAATGCTCGATGGCCGCGTCAAGACGCTGCATCCAAAAGTTCATGGCGGCATCCTGCATCGCCGCGAAAATCCCGCGCACACCGCTGCCGTTGCCGAGCACGGCATCCAGTCGATTGACATGGTCGTCGTGAATCTCTACGCCTTCGAGAAGACCGCAGCCAGGCCGGGCGTGGCTTTCGAGGAGTTGATCGAGAACATCGACATCGGCGGACCTTCCATGATCCGCTCCGCCGCCAAGAATTTTCACGATGTCGCCGTCGTCACTTCGCCCGCCGATTACCCGGCCATCGCCGAAGAACTCACCCGCTCCGGCGGTGCGTTGTCGCTTGAAACCAAGTGGCGGCTGGCGCAAAAAAGCTTCGCCACGACCGCAGCTTACGATTCCGCCATTGCCTCCACGCTCGAGGGCATTCCGGACGTCAGCAATTTCCAGCGGGCAGCAGGTGGTGCGGAGCTTCGCTCTGCCGGACAGTCGGGGGCGGCTGTCCCTCCAAAGATCGAAGTATTTCCAAAGACTCTGCGCCTCTCATTCCAGAGAACCCTTGACCTGCGCTACGGCGAAAACCCACACCAGAAGGCCGCAATGTATTCCGACGGCTCCGGCCTAGGCGTGGCCAATGCCCGGCAGCTTCAGGGCAAGGAGCTCTCGTACAACAACATCGTCGACTTGCAGGCCGCTTGGGACCTCGCTCAGGAATTCGATCCGCAAGAAGCCGCCGTCTGCGCCATCATCAAGCACACGAATCCCGCCGGCACGGCAACCGGCAAGACGCTCGCGGAAGCCTACAAGCGTGCCCTCGAGTGCGATCCCGTCTCCGCTTTCGGCGGCGTGATCGGAGTGAATCGTCCCATCGACGGCGAAGCCGCCGAAGAAATGCACAAGCTCTTCCTCGAAGTTGTCGCCGCTCCCGGTTTCGACGAGGCTGCCAAAGCCCGCTTCGCCACCAAGAAAAATTTGCGATTAGTCGAAGTTGTGGCCGCACCCCAGAGGTGGATTCTCAAAAACATCTCCGGCGGAATCCTCCTGCAGGACGCCGACTCGCGTCCCTTAAAGGACACCGACTTGAAAGTCGTCACCCGACGCGCTCCCACTCCGGAGGAAATTCGCGCCATGTTATTTGCCTGGAAGGTTTGCAAGCACGTGAAGTCGAACGCCATCGTCTATGCCCGCGACGGACAGACCGTCGGCGTCGGCGCCGGTCAAATGAGCCGCGTCGACTCCGCGAAAATCGGCGCCATGAAAGCGCAATTGCCGCTGAAGGGAACGGTCGCAGCTTCCGACGCATTCTTCCCGTTCCCCGACGGCGTCGAAGAAATCGCCAGGGCCGGGGCGATCGCCATCATTCAGCCCGGTGGATCGCAGCGCGATCTGGAAGTCATCGCCGCCGCCGACCGCCTGGGTCTCGCCATGCTCTTCACCGGAGTCCGGCACTTCCGCCACTAGCGAAGGTTCAATAGTCTTGCTGGTTACCAAACTTGACAATCAACCCCTGACAATCAGTCGTTTTTCGTCCCTCCCACGATTCCACCGTGGTCCCTGTCCTTTCGGGTTTCGCGGCCAGCGGGGTTGTGCTCAGTGTTTTTCCCCGATTCGACGCTCATCGGGTTAGAATTAAAGCACCCCATCCCCGGCGGTTTTGCATCCAATCGCTATGGTTGCGGGAAGGTCGCGCAATCCAGCAAAAAGCGGTTCGATCAAAATCAGTTTCGACAAGATCAGCTCAGAAGAATCAGGTTCTCTAAACGTAATTTCGATAAGCGAATCCAGCGTCCTCAGGTTGAGCATGAATAGAATGTTTCGCGCTATCCTAACGTTCTCATTTTTCGCAGCGGCCGCAGCCGCGCAAACCGCTCCCGCGTCTTCCAGTCCGGCCGATTCCAATTCGGCCGATGCAAACTCAGGTCAAACCAAGTCGGGTCAGTTTTCCGCGCGCAAGGGCGATCACGCCGCGGCTTATTACCACTACATGCTCGCCCATATGTACGAAGAGCAAGTCACCGTCTACGGCCGCAGCGAGCTCGCCAATAAGGCGCTCGACGAATACCGGCTCGCGATCGAGGCTGATCCCTCTTCTGAATTTCTTACCTCCGGCCTTGCCGAACTCTACGTAAAGACGGGACGAATTCGCGACGCTGTACTGCAGGCACAGGAAATTCTAAAAAAAGATCCAAATAACCTCGAAGCCCACAAGTTGCTTGGGCGCATCTACCTGCGCTCGCTCGGCGATATGCCGGGCGGTGGCAACGGTTCCGAGAATGTGCTGAAGCTGGCTATCGAACAGTACGAGCAGATCGTCAAGATCGAGCCAAACAACGTTGACGATCACCTTTTGTTGGGCCGGCTCTATCGCCTCAATAACGACTTGCAGAAGGCGGAAAACGAACTCAAGATCGCGGTGAAGCTCGACCCGGATTCCGAGGAAGCCGTGACCACGCTTGCCCTGCTCTACAGCGACGAGGGCGACACTGCGCGCGCATTGCAGGTGCTGAGCGCAGTGCCCGATACCGGCCGCTCGGCCAAGCTGTACGCCGCACTGGGCGCTACCTACGAACAGCGCAAGGATTACAAAAGCGCGATCGACGCTTATAAACATGCCATCCAGCTCGATCGCGACAACCTCGATGCGATTCGCGGCCTGGCGGAAAATTATTTGAACGATGGTCAGATTGATGCTGCTCTGGATCAGTACAAGGTCATCGCAGACGCCAATCCCGAGGACGCACAGACCTACATTCGCATCTCCGAGATCTACCGCCGCCAGGGCAAATACGATCAAGCTCTCGACAGCCTGAAAAAGGCGCAGGCCATGGTTCCCGACGCGCTCGAGGTTCCCTACAACATTGCCGTGGTTTACCAGGCGCAAGCGCGCTACGACGAAGCCGAAAAGATCTTGCAGGACCTGCTGAAGAAAACCGAGAAGCCCGACAGCAGCTACTCCCAATCCGACCGCAACAATCGCGGCATCTTCATCGAGCGCCTCGGCATGGTGTATCGCGATCAGGAGAACTATCAGTCAGCGGTTGAGACTTTCCGCAAGATGATTCCGCTCGGCGATGATAACGCCCGCACCGGTTATCAGGACATCATCGATACCTACCGTGAAGCCAAGGAGTGGTCGCAGGCTACGGTGGTGGCCAAAGAAGCCCTGCAAAAGCTTCCCGACGACCGCGACCTGCGCATGGTGCTCGATGCCCAGCTCGCCGACACCGGCGATCCCGAAAAGCCGCTCGCCGATGTGCGCTCGCTGCTAAAGGGGACTCCGGAAGACCGCGAAGTCTACGTGCGCCTGGCCATCATGTATACACGCCTCAAGCGCTTCAGCGACGCCGAAGAGGCTCTCAACAAAGCCGACCAGCTTTCCACCAAGGCCGAGGACAAGGAATACGTCTCCTTCCTGCGCGGTTCCACCTACGAGCGCGAAAAGAAATTCGACCAGGCGGAAGCCGAGTTCAAGAAAGTCCTCGTCGCCAACCCGCAGAGCGCGGTTACACTCAACTATCTTGGTTACATGAATGCGGATCGCGGCGTGCAGCTCGAGGAGTCGCTGAACTACATCAAGCAGGCCGTCAGCCTGGAACCGACCAACGGCGCTTATCTCGATTCCCTCGGCTGGGCCTACTTCAAGCTCGGCAAGTACGATCTTGCCGAAGAGACTTTAACCAAAGCGTCCCTTCGGATGGGTTCGGACCCGACGGTGCAAGATCACCTGGGCGATCTCTACCAGAAAACCGGCCGCCTTAAGCTGGCCGCGGCCCACTGGGAGCGAGCGCTTGCAGAGTGGAACAAAACCGTGGCTGCGGAAGTTGAGACCGATTTGTTAGCCGCCACGCAGAAAAAACTCGATGCCGCCAAGGTGCGATTGGCTAAGGAAGAATCCGGCAAACAGTAGTCCGTGCCGAGTCCCCGGAAAGGACGAATCATTTGTCCTTGCCACGGTTCTTACTCGCAACTCGCTACCAGCACCTGTTAAACTTCAGACATGCTGGCCGGCTACGCGGTGCAGGTTGCAGGCTCCCGCGGACGCCGCTTCCCCGAACCGCCTCATCCCTACCGCAATGATTTCCAGCGCGACCGCGACCGTGTCATCCATGCTCGCGCCTTTCGCCGCCTTGAAGACAAGACGCAGGTCTTTACCCGACGCTATTCCGATCACTTCCGAAACCGGCTCACTCACACCATCGAAGTAGCGCAAATCACGCGCACCGTCGCCGTCGCCCTCAACCTAAATGTGGATCTCGCCGAGGCGCTCGCGTTCGTGCATGATCTCGGGCACCCACCCTTCGGCCACTCGGGTGAAAAGGCCCTGGACGCCGCCATGCGCCTCCACAGCCTCTTCTTCGACCATAACCTGCACGCCTTACGCGTCGTGGAAGACTTCGAGCAGCGCTACGCCGCCTTTTCCGGCCTGAACCTAACTTTCGAAGTGCGCGAAGGGATCATCAAGCACTCGCGCGACTACGATGCGGCGAAGCATCCTGAGCTGGCCGAGTACCTTCTCGATCAGCGGCCGCCGCTGGAAGCCCAACTGATCGACCTGACCGACGAAATCGGCTACAACACCGCCGACCTCGATGACGGATACGAAGCCCACCTGCTTACGCTCGAGCAAATCCGCGCCGGAGTGCCCGCCTTCGAACGTTTCTTTCCCGAGGTCGAGCGGACCTATCCTAATGCGCCCGCCAAGCTGAAATTCAACGAAGCTCTCAAAGGCGTCTTCAATCGTCTGACCGGCGACTTGATCACCAACACGCAGACGCGGCTGAAGCAGGCCGGCATCAAGACGCTGGCCGATGTGCGCGCATACCAGGACCGGCTGGCCGCCTTCAGCCCCGAGGTGGAAGCCGAGCGCCAGCAGATCAAAGATTTCCTCTATGAAAATCTCTATTACAGCGTCTCTCTGGCCGAAGAAAAAGACGACGCCGAACGCATCGTCAGTGAACTGTTTGCCTTCTGGATGAACCATCCCTCAGCCCTCCCTTACAACTATCAGGAGAAGGCCGGACAGGGTTCACTCCCCCGCGTGGTTTGCGATTACATCGCCGGCATGACCGATCACTTCATCATCGAGCAATACGAAAGGCATTGCGGCGGGACCTAGGCGACTTCACTTGGCCCCCGCCAGCGCGGCCACCACATCAAACAGAATCCTCGGTCCGCGGCGCACTTCCTCTACACGAATCCGTTCATCGTTCCCGTGCTCAGTGTTGCCTTCTTCTTCCGTTGCGGTATAGGGATTAAAGCCGTATGCCTTGACGCCCAGCGGCCGGTAGCGTTGATTCTCGGTATAGCCGCTGGTGATTTGCGGCACCACCGGCGTTCCGGGGAAATATTTCGCCGCTACTTCGCGAATGATCTGGTACAAAGCCGTATCCGTTGTGGAGTAGTTGGCCTGGCGGAACTCCGGGATCATCGGTTCCACCGTAACGTTTCGATCGTCCACCACCCGGCGAACCTGGGCGAGCAAAGCCTTGGGATCTCCCCCCGGGAGAATCCGAACATCCAGATTCGCCCAGGCCTCCGGCGGAATCACGTTGGTTTGCTCCGAACCAGCCATCATGGTAAGCGAGATGGTATCGCGCAGCAGAAAGTTCAGCGCCTCATTCCTCTCCACATCCTGCTGAAACTTCTTGTCTTCAATCGCCTTTCGGATGTTGCGATACTCGCGCGCCTGCTCCGGTGGTTCGTAGGGCGCCATGGTGTGCAAAAACTCTTCGACCACCGGCAACACCTTCAGCGGTGTCCGGTAGGCGAGAATCCGATCCAGCGCCCGCACCAGCCGGTTGGGCGCGGAGTCAGCGTTCGGTCGTGAAGCATGTCCCGGGCGCCCGTGGGCTACCACGTGCAACCAGAATGTAGTCTTCTCGCCGACATCCACGCCCACATACTTCACCGTGCCATTCTCCAGCAGGTTTTCTCCGCCTTCATTGATCAGGAACTCCGCGTTCTCCAACAGATCCCGCTGGTGAGCGATGAACCAGTCGGTACCGCTGCCATCGGCTTCTTCGTCGGCCACAGCCAGGAAGATCACGTCGCGGTCGAGTTCAATCTTTTCGCGCTTCAGCATCACCATCACGACCAGTTGCGCCAGACCTTCGTCTTTCATGTCCTGCGCCCCGCGACCCCAAAGAAATCCATCCCGTATTTCGCCGCTGAAGGGCGGAACCTGCCAGTGCGAGGCGTCGCTGGTCACCACGTCGGTATGGTTCAGCAGGATCAGAGGCCGCGCGCCCTGTGCCCTGGTACGCGGCAAGCGCGCCCAAAGGTCGCCACGCCCCGGCGTGTATTCGAAAACCCGGTTCTCGATGCCTTCCTCATCGAGGATCTTCTTGTAGAAAGCAACCGCGCGCATCTCATGCCCGGGAGGATTCGTGGTATCAATGCGCAAATATTCCTGCATCCAGGAGAGCGCGAGATCGGAATACTCCCGTAAGTGATCCCCGGGAATGCGCGAAGAGGCCATCACAGGAGCCGCGTCCACCGTCGCCGTCCCTTCATCTAAGAAAAGCTCGCTCGAAAGAACTTGGGCGGACGCTCGGCCTGCCGTGCCTAACGCCACCACTACCATCGCCAGCTTCACGATCGCTTGATTGAACACTGTCTGATGAAGCTTCTCCTGCTGCAAGTTCTTGCCTATCCCTGTCCGGCAACCCCTTTTTTCGGATTTCATTGTTCCCAATTTCTGCCCCCGGGACCCGCGTGACGCACGCAGTTTTTATATCAGGTTTACCAAAATTACCCTCCGTTCCCCTCTGATCACTACCTTCCACGCCGGGACAGGGGTACAATGTCTTTAGATATCAAGGCTTTAGCGATTCAACCTCGGACTCGGCTTTGGCATCTGAACTGTATAACACAATGCGGGTGCTAGGCTTCTTGGTCGCCCGGAGTCTCGTGGTTTAGGGGTGCGTTGCGTCAGCGCACTCCGGCAATGCGGACCTGCCGCTTGCTTTTCATAAGTCTGTATGTTTTAGGAGACGCAATTAAAAATCGCAACACGCGCCGTTCGGCGTTCTGGAGTGGAGCCCTCAAACGCTCCCCCACACATGGAGGAAGTTCTATGAACAGCCGTATTCTTTTTGCCTTGCCGTTGGCTGCAGTTCTGGCTTTACCGGCCTACGCGCAGACTTCGTCTTCTGAAACTCAAACTGCCACGCCCGCAACCGCTCAGTCGGGTGACACCGCCACCGGCAAGCAACCCTTGCAGCCACCCAGCCGTGAAGGCTTCTGGGGTCGGGTAAATCCGTTCGCCCGCAAGAGCTATGTGAAGCGCCAGACCTCCCCGATCCGCGACCGCGTCAACGAACTCGACGACCTGACAGCCGCCAACGGCAAGGCGATCAAAGACACCGATGCGCGCGCTCAGGCTGGCATCAAACTCGCTTCCGACAAGGCCAATGAGGCCGATCAGCATGCCATCGACGCCGGCAACAAGGCAACCATGGCGCAGCAGAGCGCCCAGCAGGCCAGTACCCGTATCCAGACGGTCGAGACCGTGGTCGGCAACATCGACCAGTATAAGACTTCCAACCAGACCGAAATCCGATTCCGGCCTGGTCAGACCGTGCTCAGCAAGAATGCCAAAGACGCTCTTGATGAGATGGCCAATACGGTAAAAGGACAGCGCGGCTATATCATCGAAGTCCAGGGCTTTGCCTCCGGCAAGGGTCAGATCGCAATTCAGAACTCGCAGAAGATGGCTGAATCGGTGGTGCGCTACATGGTTCTCAACCATGAGATCCCGGTCTATCGCATCTACCTCGTGGGCATGGGGAACGCGCCGGTCAGCGGTACGGACGCTGAGGCCAAGACCAAACGCATCAGCGGCGGCCGCGTTGAAATCAGCTTGCTCAAAAATGATCTGGAGCAGCTCGCCAGCAGCTCTTCCGCTCCCGCGACCACCATGGACCAACAGCAACAGCCGAAGTAATTAGAGCCTTAACAGCCCCTCCCCCGGAAAAGCCCCCTTGCGCATGCGAGGGGCTTTTTTGTGGAGTGCGGGCCGGAACCTTTCTTCGAGAATTCACTGCTGAAACGTTTGCGGTTTGATTCCAAGCTGGCTGAGCTTCGACTGCAAAGTCGTGCGCTTCAGCCCGAGGCTTGCGGCCGCGCCGTTGGGCCCGCCGATCTTTCCGTGGCACTCTCGAAGAGCGCGCAGAATTCGTTCGCGTTCTTTTTCCCTGAGAGTCACGCCATGCACCTCCTCAGTCGGTGCGTGCAATTCGCCCAGCGGCGCCTGCAACACCGAGCCTGGAGTCAGAATCACGGAGCGTTCCACGAAGTTCTCCAGTTCGCGGATATTTCCCGGCCACTCCCACCGCACCAGCGCCTCCATCGTTTTCGTCGGAATGCTCAGGATCGACTTGTTCATGCGATGGGAATACTTTCGCACAAAGTGCTCTACCAGCAAGCGGATATCCTCGCGGCGCTCACGTAACGGCGGCAGATGGATGGGGAACACGTTGAGCCGGTAGTACAGGTCGCTGCGAAAGTCCCGCTGCTTCACGCTCTGCAATAAATCCCGGTTGCTTGCCGCCAGCAGGCGAAAATGAACTTTCAAAGTTTGCGTGCCGCCCAGCCGTTCGAACTCCTGATCTTGCAGAACCCGCAATAACTTCGGCTGCAATTCCAGCGGAATCTCTCCAATTTCGTCCAAAAACAGCGTTCCCTCGTCCGCCAGTTCCAGCCGTCCGAGCTTCTTGGCCACTGCCCCGGTGAAGGCTCCTTTCTCGTGGCCGAACAGCTCGCTCTCCAACAGTCCTGAGGGAATAGCCGCGCAGTTCAGTTTGATGAAGCTGTTGGCCTGCCGTCTGCTCAGGCGATGCAGGGCGCGGGCTACCAGCTCTTTGCCCGTCCCTGTTTCGCCCAGCAACAGCACGGTAGCCTCGCTGGGCGCGACCCTGGCCACCTTATCCATGACTTCTTTCAAGGCGCCGCTGCGCCCAATGATTTCCCCGAAGCCCAGTTCTGCATCAATCGCTTGTTCCAGATAGAGCTTCTCCTCAGATAGTTTCTCCTTAGCCAGTCCAAGCTCTTCGGTGACTTCTCTGAGGTGAGTTACATCCATGCAGGCACAGTTCACGCCGACGATAGCGCCTGCCGCATCGCGCAAAGGCTCCACGGTAATGTCGCAATGGTA
>Ga0302325_10007552_pt1 | contig 24097 bp, 24 predicted proteins | sample Palsa_T0_2_FD_201948 | JGI IMG/M metagenome (GOLD analysis project Ga0302325, IMG submission 201948) | Peat permafrost microbial communities from Stordalen Mire near Abisko, Sweden - Palsa_T0_2 | ecosystem: Environmental > Terrestrial > Soil > Palsa > Peat permafrost | place: Sweden: Abisko... | reverse complement strand
TCAAAGTGGCCACAGGGCCATTTCTCGCCACAAACACCGGCGAATTCTTCCTATCCCTTGGGCCGGCGCTCCTATTGCTGGTCATCCACTACCTATGGGTTGTCAGGGTCGAATATGCCTTCGAGGAGGGTTCGATCGCCAGCGCCGAGCGGGCCGGCGCCTCCGCGCGCTCGCTGGCAGGCTCTCTTGACGGCGGACCCGTTCCTCTGGAAACGCGAGACCCAGCCTACCCTCCAGTGCCGGCGAAGGACCGCCCCGTGCGCGAGCCGTTCCGGCTGGCACCTGTAGGGCGGCCGGAGACAGCATTTCTGTGGAAAAATATTCTTTCGCTTCAGAATTCCCTCGCCACCCGGCGCGTCGCATTGACCGCGCTTGCGATCGTCGCGTGGATTGCGATTCTGGGCGAACGTTTTCTTCACTCGAGGCACAGCGGCCCCAAAGAGGCGCTCCTTCCGTGTGGAATCTGCGCTCTCGCAGCCTTCTACATTCTTCTCCTCGGGCCGCAGCTGATCCGTCAGGACCTCCGCAACGATCTCCACAATGCGGATCTGCTGAAAACCTATCCGCTGCGCGGCTGGCAGGTGGCCGTTGGCGAACTGCTTGCCCCCACGCTGTTTCTTTCCGGAGCCCTGTGGGTGACCATTCTCGTGCCAGCGTTCCTGCTCGACGCCCAAATCGTTCCGTGGATGACCGTTTCCTTCCGTCTCGTCTCCGCGACGTGCCTGGGCCTCATCGCGCCCGCGGTCTGCGTCATTCAGCTGCTCGTGCCGAACATGCTGATGATCCTCTTCCCCGGATGGTATCAAGCCTCCCGCACCCGTGGCGGCGGAATAGAAATGATGGGACAGCGCATGATCTTTGTATTTGGCCAGCTTATCATTGCGATCCTCGCGCTGGGGCCGGCGCTGCTCGCGGCAGCTCTCCTGATCTTCGCCTCGAAGTGGCTGATCGGAACCGTGGCGGCCGTCGTTCTCGCCACCTTGGCGGTGCTCGCAATTCTCGGCGGCGAAGCCGCGGTTGGGGTCTGGGTTCTTGGCGACCGATTCGAGAAATTTGACCTCTCCTCCGAGCTCAAACCTTGAAGTTCGCCGGTCCGGCACTCCGAACACTCCCGGAACCCTGCCGAATCCGCGCTTTCCAAGACCGTATGTCCCTGCTTAAAAGGTCGTTGATTGCACTCGTGACACACACCCGTGCATGCCATTCCGACCTAAACACAGCCATGAAACGATTCCTCCTAGCACCCTTGATCGCCCTGCTTGCCACCGTATCCGTGCGGGCGGACGATTCCCATACGCCCCGGCCCAATCTGGTCGCGCGGGTCGATACCTGCGAGGCGATCCTGCGTGAATTCATGGCGGACGCGTCCACCGCCGTCCCCCCAAGCGTGTGGCAGCATGCCCGCGGGCTCCTGATCCTCAATCAGTTCAAGGCCGGCTTTCTCTTCGGTGTGAAGGCAGGCTACGGAGTGCTCATGGTGAAGCATTCCGACGGACAATGGAGCATTCCGGTTCTGGTTGACGCCAGCGAGGCGAGCCTGGGACTTCAGATCGGCGCGAAGTCGGTCGAAACGGTGTGCATCCTCACCGACGACAGCACCCCTCGCCTGCTCTTCACCAGCCGCTTCAATATTGGCGTCGATGCCAAAGCGGTGGCCGGTCCCAATGCCGCCGAAACCGAACATGATAGCAAGACGACCTTCATCGCTCCGGTCCTGGTGTACTCGCATTCAGACGGCCTCTACGCGGGCGCGACCGTCAAGGCGGGCCATGTCTCGCGCAACGATCTGGCCAATCAAACCCTCTATAGCACTGGCTACGCCATGCCCGAGCTCCTCTACAGCAACTGGGTGACCCCTCCCGCCGACGTCACGCCGCTCATGAAATACGTGACCCAGCTGGCGCCCTGAGTCTACCGCGCAGGCTCACCGCTGCGCCGCTCGGCGATAATCAATAGGATCTGCGCGTAGGCGGCATCGGCCACCTGTTGCTGAACTTCGAGCCGCCCTGCCCCGGGGCAATCGATGCGGCCGCTGCGAACTCCACAACCGCCGCCGGGCAACGTCCAGGCAACCGCCCAGAACGCATAGGCCTCAGAAATCCCGAGCCCAGGCGCCGGCTCGGCATACCCGGTCGTTGCCGCCGAGAAATCGGATCCGAACATCGCAACTGCGCCACGCGCCATCTGTTCCGCGATGCCGGCGGAGACGCAGTTGACGGAAGCCGCTTTTTCGCGGTCCACGCCCAGATGCCGCACCTTCTGATCCAGCGTATAGGCGGTGATCCCGCCCGCAAAGAACCCCGAGGCGCCCGAGATCGCGCCAATCTTCGCCTGGAGCCGACCGCAGGTCAGGCTCTCAGCCACGGACAGCGTCCGAGCGGGAGCGCGGAGAAGGAGGCTCTTGAGGTCCGCCATCAAACGATCTCCAGCCATACGGGGCAATGATCGCTGCCCGTGATTTCAGGGGTGATCCACGCGCGCTTCAAAGCGCCGTCCAGTTGTTCCGAGGCGACGAAATAATCGACCCGCCATCCGATGTTGCGGGCCCGGCAGTTCGCCATCTGGCTCCACCACGTGTAGTGCGCGGGTCCCGGTTCGAATTTTCGGAACGTGTCGATGAAGCCCGAATCGAGCACGCGTGTGAAGTTCTCGCGCTCCTCGTCGGTGAAGCCTGCGTTGCGCCGATTGGTCTTTGGATTGGCGAGATCGATCTCCTTGTGCGCCACGTTCAAATCGCCGCAGAACACGACCGGCTTGCCGCTCCGGCCCAGCTTGCGCAGATATTTGAGGAAGGCCGGGTCCCATTCCCGGGTCCGATAGGCCAGGCGCGTGAGCCCCCGCTGCGAATTCGGCTGGTAGACGTTGATCAGCCAAAAATCCGGAAATTCCAGGGCTGTCACCCGCCCCTCCGCGTCGTGCGCCTCGACCCCGATGCCCTTGACCGTCTTGGCCCCTTGGATACGGGTGAGCACCGCCGTGCCGCTGTAGCCCTTCTTGTCGGCGTGGTTCCAGTGGACCTCGTATCCGTGCGGCCAGGCTATGTGCTGCACGTCGCCCGGGTGGGCCTTGATCTCCTGAAAGCAGATGACGTCGGCCTTCCACAGCTCCGACTGCTCGAGCAGGCCCTTCTTGTGCACGGCGCGCACGCCGTTGACGTTCCACGAGACGAGCTTCATCGCCACACCGCGAGGATCGCGCCCTGCATCGCGCACAGCGTGACGTCGTATCCCGCGACGATCAGGACATGCCGCAGCGTCCGCTTTTCGAACAGCGCGTTGGTCGCGTGCCGCGCGGCCACCAAGCCGATGCCGACAAACAGCCCCATTTCAATGCCCGCGGGGACCTGGTTGATCCGATGCGCGGCGATCAAGGTCGCGAGCGTGATCGTGGAGACGAGAGTCAGCAGGAAGGCGCCCCCGAAGATTCGGCCGATCCCTTCCTTGGACTTCATCTGCTCCTCGGTGAAGTGCATTTCCTTCATCCACATCTTTCCGAACAGGACCGAGTACCAAAGGCCGCCGAGCATGAACGCGATAAGGGCCACGACGAGGATCGCGAGGAGATGAAGGGTCGAGAGGGCGTAAAGCATGGTGGATTAGTGTACCGGATTCATTCGGGCTTGGGAAGCGCGTCCCGTGTCCTCTTTGGCTGCACATTCACCGCTTAGCTCCAGCCTCCTTGCGGTTTTGGCTAGATCAAGCACCACAGCAGGTGCGTCGCCCATTTGGAGGAAGCCGGTGCCGCCGAGGAGTTGGCGCCTCCTCTGCCGTCTCGGGGCCGACGTCTGTGCCGGACAGACCTGGCCGGCTGTCCGTCGGCCGGTATCGACGGCAGATCTGGGAATCGGCGCCTCCGGCGAGACGGCACCGGCTTCCTCCAAATGGGCTTGGCACCTCCTCCCGAGCCCCCGGACATGACGCACCTTCCCATTGCCACCGGGGCGCCCTTCGTGGCACCCTTCCGATCCCGCTGCCATGGCCGATTTTTCGCACATCCCTCTCGGACAGCCCATCCCGAACCTGCCCCATGCCGTTTCGTGCAGCCTGCCCACCATGGCCGATGTCCGCGGGTATGAAGAGAAGGATCCGAAGCTTCTGAAACAGCTGGGATCCGGCTACCCTCGCTTCGTCGTCCACCCCTTCGCGCGCCGGCTGGCCTCGGAGCTCGTCAAGCGCCACGGACTTGGCGACCGGATTCTCTGGCTTGCATCGTCGGAGCGGATGGCGCGGGGCCTCCTTGGGCACCTCGCCTCCGAACAGGCTTCGTTGTTCAGCGGCGAGGGTGTCAGCGGCGTCACTCATCCCGCAGGCTCCGAACTGGCCGTTCGATGCAAACTCTACCTGCAGCACATCGGCGGCTTTCTCTCCTCGCGGCACGCGGAGGATCTTCTGGCGGCGCTCGGACTCGGTGCGGCGCCCGCGCCGGAAAATCTCTTCCAAGGGGATTCGCTGGCGGCCGTCCGCCTCGAATTGCGCCGCGCGTTCCCGGGAGTCCCCGACACGGGGTTTCTGATCGCCAACAGCGGAATGAACGCGGGCTTCGCTGCCTTCAAGGCGATCTCGGAGCTTCAGTCCGCAAGAGGAAGGAAAGTCTGGATTCAGCTTGGTTGGCTGTATCTGGACACGATCGCCATTCTTAAGAAGTTCAGCGGGCCGGCGGGGTACGCCTACGCCCCGAACGTGGCCGACATCGAGGCGCTTGAGGGTCTGTTCGCCCGTCATTCCGGCCAGGTCGCCGGCGTCCTCACCGAAGCGCCGACCAATCCCCTGGTCCAGATGCCGGACCTCGCCGCCATTTCCTCGCTGTGCAGGCGCAACGGAGCCCGGCTGATTCTCGACCCGTCCGTTGCCTCCCCCTTCAGCGTGAACTGCCTGGCCCACTCCGACGTCGTGGTCGCAAGCCTGACCAAATACACTGGAAACGAAGGCGATGTGATCGCGGGGCTGGCGGTGGTGAACCCCGCCGGGCCGGACTCCGCCGAGCTGCTCACCCGGATTCGCGCCGAATTGGAGCCCGTATACCCAAGGGACCTCGCGCGGCTGGCGGCGCAGATTCAGGGGACTGCTGAGACCCTTGCCCGCATAGAAGCAAATGTTCCCATTGTGGCCGCCTACCTCGCGGGCCATCCCAAGGTCCGAGAGGTCTATTGGGCCCTGAGATCAGACTCTCGGGAAAATTTCCTCCGGCACGCGCGCAATCCGGCGGCGACCGGCGGCATGATCTCCTTCACCCTTCGCACGCCGATGGAACCGGTTTACGACCGCCTGCGGCTCCCCAAGGGACCGAGCTTCGGAATGAAGACCACGCTCATCTGTCCGTTCATGTATCTCGCTCATTACGATCTGGTCACTTCCGCGGCAGGACGCGCCGAACTCGCCGCCAGCGGCTTGGATCCAGACCTCCTTCGCCTCAGCGTGGGCGCCGAGCCAGCCGATGAAATCATTGGCGCTCTCGCCGAAGCGCTTGCCTGAAGGCGGGGCCGGACCCGGGCCATTAAGCTTGCACAGGATGGTCTGGGCAGTTCCGAATGCGCCGCAAACCTTCCCGAGGTATGCGAATTCTTGTCGTCGAAGATGAACGCCAGCTCGCGCGGCACGTCACCGGCGCACTCAATCGCAACGGCCACGAATCGACCGCGGTCGGCGACGGCGCGGAAGCGGTGGCCCTCGCCCTGGCAAAGCCTCCGGACCTCATCGTTCTGGACCTCAACCTTCCGGGGTTGGACGGCCTTGCGGTCCTGGCGCGCCTGAGGGAAGCGCGCAGCCCCGCCCGGGTGCTGATCCTTACCTCCCGCGGCGAGGTCGAAAGCCGGGTCAAGGGACTGAAGGCGGGGGCGGATGACTACCTTGCGAAGCCTTTCTCCATGGATGAACTCATCGCGCGGATCGAGGCCCTGGGCCGCCGTGGCGCGACCCCCACGGCCGCCGACCTTCTCGCGGTCGCGGACTTGCGCATGGATGTTCACAACCGCCGAGTCACACGAGCGGACCGGACCATCCCGCTTTCGCCGCGCGAATTCGACGTTCTTCAGGTGCTCATGCAGGAGCCCGGCCGGGTATTCTCCCGCACCGAACTTTGCGAACGAGTCTGGCAGCGCGAACACGAATACGACACCCGCACCGTGGAGATCTTCATCACGCGTCTCCGCCGCAAGATCGACAGCGGATTTCCGAAGCCCCTGATCGCCACGGTGCGCACGGTCGGCTACGCGATACGCGATCCGGGCGTCCGCTATCCCGAACCGGAATCCCCATGAGCCCACGCTTCAGCTACAAATCCGCCTTTCGGTCCGCGTGGACGGCGGTGCTCTTGGCCGCATTTCTCACGGCGATTCTGTCATCGCCGGCGTTCGCCGATGAAACGGCTTCCGTCGCCGGAATGGTCGCGCTCCCGAAGGCTCCTCCGGCCCCCGTGATGGTTCGGCGGTACGAGATCGTTTCCTCGCGCGGCGTGCTGGCCCCGTTTCCCCCGCTCGCCGTCATCTACCTGGAGGGCCCCTTCCCAAGGCCGCCCACGCCGGCCGTCGCCAGCATGGCGCAAAAAGACCTCGCCTTCGATCCGGCGCTCCTGCCGATCCAGGCCGGCACCCGCGTGGAGTTTCCCAATCTCGACAACACCTACCACAACATCTTTTCGTTTTCTCCCACGAAGCGCTTCGACCTTGGGAGATACCGCTCCGATGAACGGCCCATTCCGTCGGAAACCTTCGAGGTGCCGGGCCTGGTGACCCTGCGCTGCGATATCCACGAGCATATGCGGGCGCTCATTCTCGTTCTGGATACCCCCCACTTCGTGCTCAGCGATCCGTCCGGGCACTACCGCTTGAAGGGTCTGCCTCCAGGCCGCCATGTGTTGAAGGCATGGATCGATAGCAGGACCACGCTCTCCCAGACCGTAACTCTGAACGATGGGGCGGAGGCCGCGGCGGATTTCCCGTGAGCGCGGAGCCGAAGGCCGCCGGGAATGGCTTTGGCGCCTTCCGCATAAGGGTGCTGCTGGCGATGATGCTCCTGGTCAGTGCCGTGGCGGGCGGAGGCCTCTGGTTTGCCCAGCGGAACGCGGCGGATGAAGCGAGGGGAGAATTCCAACGCGAGTTCTCGGCGGCGCTGGCCTCGACCAGATCGGTCCGGGAAGTAAGGCATGCCTTGCTGGCCGAGCGGGCCCGGGCGCTCGCCCGCCGGCCCCGAATTCACGCCGCCCTGGAGGACGGGGCGCCCGAGCTTTTGTATCCGAGTGCCCATGACGAATTGGCGGATGTCCTGGGCGGCGCCGACGCCGGAATGGCGGGGTTGCCGTATGCCCTGCACGCCCGGTTCTACCGCTTCCTCGACGCTCATGGAGCGGTCATCCCGCCACCGGTGCCCCTACATGCAGGCAGCGCGGAAGCGGGAACTCCCGACACCGGCATGCTGGGCGCCGAAGAGGAGTCCCGACTGGCGCTGCCCGGCTTGCCCGAGGAACCGCAGATCGGCTATCTCCCGCGAGGAGGCGCGGCAGACGGCGGCCTGGACGAAGTCATCGCCATGCCGATCGTCTCCTCTGAGAACGGAGACCGGATTGCCGCCATCGTCCTCGGGTTTCGTCCCGCGGAATTTGCGGGCGCGGAAGACATCCACAGCGGCATATGGGCGGCGGGGCGGCTTCATCTGACCTCGCTGTCCAGCCGCGGGCAGGAGCTTCTGTCTGCCGAGATGGACCGGGAGACGGCCCGACCCGGGCATCCGGAGGGAAGCTTCACCACCCAAGCGGACGGCGCTCCCGAATTGCTGTTCTTCACCCGGCTCAATCCCGGATCCCGCTTTCCCCCGGCGTATCAGGTGTCGCTCTTCCCATTGGCCAATCTTCGCGCCCACCAGCAGCGCCTACTCTGGCAATTCGGAGGCGCGGCTGCGGTGCTGCTTGTCGCCGCCTTCGGCGCAAGTCATCTGCTCGCCGGCCGCCTGTCGCGCCCCGTTGAACGCCTCGCAGCCGATTCCGAGGAGCACAGATCGGGGCGGGTCCGGGCTGAGGCTGCCCTCGAGACCACGAGCCGGGAACTCGCCCGCTCCGCGCGCTTTTCGGCGGACGCCTCGCACCAGCTCAAGACGCCCGTGACGGTGCTGCGCGCGGGTCTCGAGGAAATGCTGGCCGTGCGCGATCTCCAACCAGAACAGCGCGAGGAGATCGCGAGCCTCATCCATCAGACCTTCCGCCTGGCGAGCATCATCGACGACCTCCTTCTGCTTTCCCGAATGGATGCGGGGCGGCTCCGGCTCAACCTCGTCGGCGTGAACCTCTCGGACCTCATCGCCGGATGGCTCGACGACCTGGGCGCCCTGCCCGATGGCCACGCCCTGGATATCAAGACCGACTATCCTGCGGCGCTCCCGGTGCTTGGCGAGGCCCGCTATACCACCCTGATCCTCCAAAATCTGCTGGAAAATGCGCGCAAGTACAACCGCGTCGGCGGCAATATCCGCGTCACCGCCCGCCATGAAGGCGACTGGATCACCGTCGCCATCGGCAACACCGGGCGGCCGATCCCTCCTTCTTCCCGCGAGCATATTTTTGAGCGCTTCCACCGCGGGAACGCGGGCGAGGATGTTCCGGGCCACGGGCTGGGCCTCAACCTTGCCCGGGAGCTCGCCCGTCTTCACGGGGGCGATCTGAGGCTCGTTCGATCGGAAGGAGACTGGACCGAGTTCGAGCTCAGCCTTCGGTCCGCGGAAGCGCAGTCGGCCGTCTTAAAGGTCCAAGAAGCGTGAACCGCCCGGTCCATCGCCTGTGCTGGTTTGCCCTCGCCCTCGGGGTCCTGGCCGTCCGCGTCACGGCGGCCGACGATCCGATGGACTCGGTCGAGCGCTTGCTCTCTGCGAGCGCGTTTGACGAGCAATTCCGGTTTCGAATGAGCGGCCTTCTCGACCTGGAGGGATACTCCATGGATAATCCCGATCCGGGCCTCATTTTCGCCGACGGCCACGATCTGTTCAACCCGCGCCTCAGCCTGTTTCTCGATGCCCAGGCCGGCAGCCATGTGTACGCCTTCGTCCAGGCGCGCGTCGACCGCGGCTTCGATCCGGGGTACGGCGGGCTCAGGATGCGCCTCTACGAATATGCCCTCCGCATCTCTCCTGTGGACGGGGGCAAGCTCGACATCGAGGCAGGCAAGTTTGCCACGGTGGTGGGTAGCTGGAGCCCGCGCCATGATTCGTGGGACAACCCGCTGATCACCGCCCCTCTCCCTTACGAGAACCTAACCGGGATCTGGGACACCACCGCCATCCGCTCGGGAGCCACACTCCTGGATTGGGCCGGTGTGAGCCCACGGCGGCCCTCGGGAGCCGGGCTGCTCGACAAGGACCGCAGTGTCCCAATTATTTGGGGGCCGAGCTACGCCACGGGCGCCGCGCTTCTGGGTTCCTCGGGGCCCGCGGACTATGCGCTTGAGGTTAAGAATGCCTCCCTCTCATCGAGGCCCGAGGTATGGGACCCCACCCAGACACCGTGGGGCCATCCGACCTTGAGCGGCCGGCTTGGGATTCGCCCGAACGAAAGTTGGACGCTGGGTATTTCCGCGAGCTCCGGCGCCTACCTCAGGGACGCCGCGGCATCCAGCATCCCGGCCGGCGAAAACTTCGGAAACTACCGCGAGACACTCGTTGGAGCGGATGCCGCATTCGCCTGGCATCACTTCCAGCTATGGTCTGAAATCTACGCGGCGCGCTTCGAAATTCCGCGCGTGGCCAATGCGGACACGCTGGCCTATTATCTTGAGGCGAAGTGGAAGCTAAGCCCGCAGCTCACCGCCGCCGTGCGCTGGAATCAGCAGCTCTTCGGGGATGTTCCCAACGGACTCGGCAGCTTTGCCCCCTGGGGGCCCAATGTCTGGCGGATGGATGCCGGCCCGGGCTTCCGATTCACGGCCCATCTCCAACTCAAGCTCCAGTACAGCCTTGAGCGGGTCGACGACACGCCCAAGCCGTTTGGGCAGCTGCTGTCCGCGCAGCTGACCCTGCGGTTCTGAACTCTAAATCCCTGGGGCGGTAACAGGGCGGTTACGGTCTCCGGCTTCAGCATGGAGAAGGGCGGGTGTGAACTACGGGCCGAGTCACAAACGTCCGACACACCGCCGCCATGCGCCCCCCGCAGCACCCCACGATTGCACGCTGGCTCTCCGGAGTCGCGCTTGCCGCGGCGGCGCTGAGGCCGGGAGCGCACGCCGGGGGTTCGGTTGCGTATTCCTTCGAGAATTATCGGGAGGAGGACGGGCGGATCACCGTCCAAACTCAGAGCAGCTCGGCCGAGCAGGATCTCCCGGACGACGCCCATCTCAAACTGACGGGGACTCTCGACGCGATCACCGGAGCGACCCCGACGGGCGCACCCGCCCAGGCGGGCAGCGGACAGGTGGAGCTCACAGAGATGCACGAGCGGAGAAAAGCATGGTCAGGAGATCTCTCTCGCGCGTTTTCGCGGGTGACGATTGACGCGGGCGTCGCCGACAGCCGGGAGAGCGACTATGTTTCGTTCGGGTGGTCGCTCAACGCGCTCGTCGACTTCAACCAGAAGAACACGACGCTCCGGGTGGGAGGCGCCGGCACCGAGGACAATGTGGAGGTGTTCTTCGAGCCGGCCTACCTCCGAAAGCATACCCACGACGGCATCCTCGGGGTGACACAGCTGATCGATCCGCTGACCTCCGTCACCTTCAACCTTAGCTGGGGCCGGGCCACCGGTTACCTGGGCGAGCAACGCAAACTGGTCGAAAAATCCATCGTTCTGCTGCCTGGCATCAGCCTGCCCGAAGCCTTCCCGGAAAGCCGCCCAAACGAACGCGACAAAGGCTCGGCCTTCGCCTCCGTCAATCACGCGGTTCCCATCCTCAAAGGAGCGCTCGAGGCAAGCTACCGTTTCTACCATGACACCTTTGGAATCACCGCGCACACAGGGGAAGCCGCCTGGATCCAGCATCTTGGCTCGGAGGTCATCGTCGAGCCGTCGGCCCGGCTGAATATCCAGTCCGCCGCGAATTTCTACTATTACAATCTCGACGCGACCTCTCTGATGCCCGTGCGGATCCCGAACGGGCAGGGACCCTTCTACTCTTCGGACTATCGGATTTCCGCTCTCGAGAGCACGAGCTACGCGCTCAAGGTGACTTGGAACGTGAACGATCGGATCCGGCTCGACGGGTCTTACCGCGTGTACGGCATGCGCGGGCGTGACCGCACGACTCCGGCGAGCGCGTACCCCAGCGCCGGGATCAGCTCGGCCGAAGTCCAGCTCTCCTGGTGATCATGAAACGTTTCCCGCTTGCACTCGCACTGGCCTTCTCCGCCGCGGTCCATTCCGCGGCCTTCGCCGACATTCAGGCGGGCGACCCGTTTCCAAAGCTCGGGCCGCCCGCGCTCCGAGCCGCCCTGGCCACTCCGGGGCAGGTCGTGCTGGTGGATTTCTGGGCCTCGTGGTGCGCGCCGTGCAAGGAGTCCTTTCACTCCTATGCGGATCTCCACCGCGCCTTCTCGGCCAGGGGCGTCTCGATCGTGGCGGTCGGCGTGGATGACGATTCGGCGGCCGCCGCCTCTTTCCTGAAGAAACTCAATCCCCCGTTCACCGTCGCCGCCGACGCAGGCCATGAATTGGTGCGAGCCGTGAAAGTGCCCACCATGCCGACCTGCTACCTGATAGACCGCCGCGGGATAGTCCGGTATGTGCACGCCGGATACCACGGCGAGGCGACGGACCGCGCCATCCGAGGCGAGATCGAGGCGCTGCTGGCCGAGCCGCCCACCCACTTATGAGCCCATCCCGCATACTCCTGATCCTGTTGGGCGCCACAGCACTCCTTTCCGGGTGTGCGATGCCGTCGCCCGTTCGCGTGCAGCCCTGGGAGCGGGGCGCGCTCGCCGATGCCACCATGAATCCCAGTCGCGACCCGCTCGGCACCGCAATGTGCGAGCATGTCTTCTTCTCGCGCGAAGCCGCCTCAGGCGGACGCGGCGTGGGCGGAAGCGGCTGCGGGTGCAACTGACCTTCCTCCGCTTCGAACCTCACTTTTTCAAGCCACTCCTGCGAATCCCTCATGCCATGAATAAACTAACCTGTCTGCTCGCCCGCTTCCGCTGGGCCAACCTTTCCACCGCGACTCTGATCGCGCTTCTCCAGAGAACCCCCGTCCTGCGCCTCCTCGCCCCCGCCGGAGAATTTGCCGGCGGGCCGCCCGCCGGGGCGTGGATCCAAAGCGCTCTTGCCGCAGCAGCGTCGCTCGGAGCCCTCGACTCCCTTGCCGGCGCGACCGTTCTCTCGAGTTCGCAAACCTCCCCGATCACGGCGACTTCCGGCGCCGCCATCACGCCGGTCGTTTATACAGTGACCAATACGATCAATATCGGGTCGTGGAATATCACCGGCACGATTCCACCCGGGCTCACGCTCACCGCCTTGGAGGGCGGAGCGAGCTTGAACGGCCCCGGGGTCCTGGATGCCACAACCGCGGGGACCCCCGGCATGGATGATGGCTACGGAGGCACCACCGGCGGCACCGCCGGTAACACCGTCACCACTCCCAAATTATCCGGAACCCCGACCGCGACCGGCAGCTACACCTTCAATCTTCAGGCCTACGAATATGGCGCGGAGACGGGCCTGGTTTCGGGCACATTCCCCTTCACAGTCAACGTTGTCGCCGGGGGAACGGCGGCGGTGGCGCCGAACATCACGACCGCACCGCAGGGCCAGACCGTGGCGGCGGGCGCAAGCCTGACCCTCTCGGTGAGCGCAGCGGGCACGCCCACGCCGACCTATCAATGGAACCTCAATGGAGCGGCGATCTCAGGGGCCACCTCCTCCTCATATGCGGTCGCGACCGTCACGTCGGCGAACGCGGGCTCCTATACGGTGACCGTCACCAACTCAGCGGGCAGCGTCACCAGCAACGCAGCGGTGGTCACGGTGACTGTGGCGCTTCCGAGCTTCGTCGCGCAGCCCCTCTCCGTGTCGGTGGCCACCGGCGCGACGGTGGCGCTGACCGCGGCGGCCACAGGAGCCCCCTCCTACCAATGGAGCCGCGGGGGAGTGCCCATTTCCGGGGGAACCAGTTCGACGCTTCTGATCAGCGGAGCCACCGCCGCAAATGCCGGCACCTACACATGCACCGCCGTGACCTCGGCCGGATCCGTGGTCAGCAATGCGGCGACCCTGGCCGTCATCTCCACATCGGACGTGGGCCGACTGACCAACCTCTCGACACGGGCCCAGGTCGGCACCGGCGCCAATGTGCTCATCGCCGGCTTTGCGATCGGCGGATCCGGCACTTCCGGGACAAAGCCGATCCTCGTTCGCGGCACGGGACCAGCCTTGACCGGATTTGGCGTCTCGGGGGCGCTGCCTGATCCCGCGCTGACCCTATTCCAAAGTTCCACCACGGTCGCCTCCAACTCGGGCTGGGCCGGGAACGCGCAGGTGACGGCCGCTGACGCGGCCGTCGGCGCCTTCGCCCTCACCAATACTTCAAGCCTCGACTCGGCCCTGTATCTCAGCGGCCTGGCCTCAGCGGCCTATTCGGCCCAGATCGCCGGAAAATCCGGCGACACCGGCGTGGCACTCGCGGAGGTGTACGATGCGACCCCGGTCGGAACCTATACGTTGGCCACGCCCAGGCTCACGAATCTCTCCGCACGTGTTCAGGTGGGAACCGGCAGCAACGTCCTCATAGCAGGCTTCGTGATCGGCGGTTCCTCCGCCAAGACCGTTCTTGTGAGGGCTTCGGGGCCAGCGCTGGTGCCTTTCGGCCTCACGGGCACTCTGCCCGATCCCCAGCTCCAGCTCTTCAACGGCACCGTACTCCTCGCCACCAACAACGGCTGGGGTGGCAATCCGCAGGTGGCCTCCGTGGCAGCGTCCGTGGGCGCCTTCGCCTGGACGACGGCCAGCAGCAACGATTCCGCGATGCTGCTCACTCTGCCACCGGGAAGCTACTCGGCACAGGTGGCCGGAGCGTCCGGCGACACGGGTGTGGCGCTCGTGGAGGTCTATGAAGTTCCCTGATAGGCGCCCCGCCACAACCGGTGGTCCTGCACCGCCGCAAGTTTCCGCATTTCGCGCCGCGAGGCTTCGCGGCGCGAACGCGGCGGCTGTGAGCGCGTCCCTGATTTGTATCGCGGCCCTCGCGACCGTACACGGCTCACCTTCGACTCCCGAAAGAAAGCCAGCTGGCCTGGCGGCCACCGAAACGGCCATCACGCCCGTACTGCCTAGCGACCCAGGCGTGCCGGGTTTTCATTTTCCGGAGAGCGAAGCCACCCTACTCGGATGGAACCACGTGCTTGGCACTGGGGCGCCGGCGGATGCGGCAGCCGCTTTTGAGGCGCTCCAGGGACACGGCTGGGGCCTTTGGACAGCGCTCACCGCGCCCACGCAGCAAAGCTTCGGCGGCGAGCGCCTCCGCGTGTTCGAGACGTGGTCCACGCCCGACGATCTCGTCCCGCCGGTCACTACGGCGTCGGGCGTCCCCGGCGCCGCTTCTTCGGCGGCCCATCGGCGATCCATCCCGGAACGTCTGCACCAATTTCATGACGGCGGGGCGCGAGGCACCCGTTCCACCCCGCGGTCCGTGGAATCCATCGATCCGGTGCTCGGATCGGTGAAGTTCGATCCCGTGGCCTCCGAACATGTCCTAAGCCAGGGCCTGCTTCATAAGGCGACCCTCGACCGACTCCTGAGCGGGGGCGCGCGAAGTATTCCCCCCTTTCCGGTCAAGGCCTTGGTCGTAAAACCGGTCTTCCGCGTGCTCTCGCGCGTCACAGCCGTTGAAGGCCGCTACGTCAGCCTTCCGGCGTGGTCGGGGCCTCCGGCGAACGCCCAAGGCTGGGATCCCACACATTGGCCAGGATGCGTCTGGGTCGATCTGCTCGGAGGCGGAGGGGGCCGCGGAAGCATCGATCCGGCCGCCGCGATCGACGGGAGCAGCCGCACCGACGCGACGACCTATCCGGTTTCCCGTTTCATCCACTACCACCTCCTCGCGGACGAGGCGGCTGCGATCAATCAAGCCCAACCGAGCACCCAGGCCCAGGCCGGCGATGCGGCGGTCCTCGTGGCGATGCACGTGGCCGGGAGGGAAATCAGCCGGTGGACATGGCAGACCTATTGGTGGACGCCCGATCCCGACCATCCTCCGTCCCCGAGTTCCAACGCCGTCGCGGCCCTGCGGCCCTCAGCACTTAGAGGAGCGGCCCGAAACTACGCCATGGCGCTCGCGTACGGGATGGCCACTCCCGATCCCTCCGAAACAGGCGGGTCGAACGCTGGGCTCGCCGTCTATAATTACAATCCCTGGCTCGAGGCCCATTTCAGCCCAACGGACCTGCCGGATTCTCAGCCTGGATACGGCCCTGACGGGCAGCCCGCCGCCAATAATACCGGGGTCCAAAGCAATTGCATGAGCTGCCATACCCAGGCCAATTACAATCCGGCCCATGTGGCCTCCGCGCCTGCCTACACCGGCGCTCGCTATGTGGACCCAGCCGATGCGGCCTTCGCGGGAACCCTTCAGGTCGATTTTCTTTGGTCGCTGCCCGCCGCAGCCAAATAATCCTTCTCGAATGGGGAGTCAGGGCCCGGCACTTGGCGGAGATTCGTCCTCGAACCCGCCCTGGCTAAGACGCACAAACCTTAAGCCCAAAAACACCGCGGCGAAGGCGAGGCCTGCCGCAAGCGAGCCCCAGATTCCCACCGCGCCCAGCCCCCAGCGCACACCCAAAAGGTAGCCGCCGGGCAGCGCGATCCCCCAGTAGGCGATGAACGTGATGAGCGCCGGCACCTTGACATCGGGCAGGCTTCGCAATGCAGCGGTATTGATCACCTGGCCCCCGTCAAAGATTTGAAAAACGGCCGCCACCACCAGCAGCACCGTGGCGAGGCCGATGACCGACGCATCGTCCACAAAACAGGCGGCGATCACCTTTCCAGCCACAAGAAAAACGAGCGCAAAACCGCCCGCAAGGGCGGTGCCCATCGTCAGACCGCCCAGCCAGATCGGACGCAGCCGGAAGCGTTCTCCCGAGCCAATCGCGGCGCTCAGGCGCATTCCGATCGCGATCGCCAGCCCGAGCATGCACATGAAGGTCATCGCCGCACAGGAGAGCGCGATCTGGTGGGCCGCCAGTGAAACGGAGCCCAGCCATCCCATCATGACAGCCGACGCGCCAAAGGCCCCGCTCTCAAAAAGCAGGCTTAAGGAAACCGGCAATCCCACCGAGACCATCTGACGCACGCGCTCCCAGGAGACCGGCGCCCACCAGCTTCGCGGCCAGGCCGCCCGCATGCTGCCCTCGTTTCGCAACCACGCAAACAGCACCACCGCCCCCAAAGTACGCGAGATCAAGGTCGAGATGCCCGCACCCGTAAGCCCTAGGCGCGGAGCCCCCAGGTGACCGTAGATGAAAATCCAATTGAGGAAGGCATTGAGCCCGACCCCCGCGAGCACGATGAACATGGGTATCCAGGGACGGCCCATGGATTCCGCGAACTCCCGCAAGACCAGGTACGCCATCGAAGGAAGGATCGAGAGCGAAATCAGACGAAAGAAGGGGTTCGCGGCGGCGAGCACCTCGCCTGGCTGCTGAAACCATTCCAATCGCAGACTCAGAATCAGCGCCAACATCAGTTCAGCCGATCCAAAAGCAAGAGCCAGAATCAGACCGTGGCGCAGCACATCGCCCGCATCGTCCAGACGACCGGCACCCCGCGCGCGCGAAACAAAAACAGCCACCGGCGTGAGAAATCCGATTCCTGCGAGGAAGAAGATGTTAAAAATGCCCCCGCCAAAAGCGGACGCCGCCAGCGGCACCGTTCCGGCGCGCCCGATCATCACACTGTCAGTCAACCCCATAAGCATTTGGCTCACCTGCCCCACAATGATCGGAATGGCCAACAAGAGAGTGGCCCGGGCTTCGCGGAAGTAGAGTGCGCCAGGTCTGTTCACGGTCGCGGAAGGTCACAGCAGAGCCCGGGTGCCCCGGGAAGTCTATTTTCTCGTTATGGCGAAAAGGTCCCTCGCGGGTCCTCCGTTTGAGCTCGCGTCCCGAACCCGCATGTTTGGAAACTTCCATTCGGCATGACGCGACGCATAATCCTCGTTCTGATGGTCGCCGCCCTGGGACTCGCCGCGGGTTGGCTTCTGCTGCGATCGCGGCCCGTCGCACCCTCGCTCTCCGCGTCCGTGCCTGTGGCGCAGCGCCCTATCGTTCCGATCGAAGACCATAAGACCATCGACTTCTCGAATGGACAGCCTGTCGTGAGAACCGATGAGGCGAATCGGGCGGTGATTGCCAAGGCCGAGATCGAGATGGCGGCAGCGGCGGACAGTGTCACCTTTGCTCCCATCGGTCCGCAGCCCGCGGCGGCGGCCAAGGCCGACCCGTCCAAGCCAAAAGAGGACGCTCCGCACTGACGGAGCGCGGACCGCCGGGAGTTGGCGATGCCTACTTCGACTGGCGGACTCGGATCGTCGAACGGGTTCCGAGGAGATTCGGCGCAGTGAAATGGAGCGTCTCTGTCGCCCGGGCGGCGAGCACGACCCCACGCCAAGGAGTGGCCTCGCCGACAAGCGTCCCTCCGACGCCCCTAAAGACGCATTGCACCTCAACGCGGCTGGCCGTTTCAGCCCGATTCGAGAGGTTCGCCACGACATCGAGCGCACCGTTGGCCAGCGTTCGCTCCTGGTATGCGGTGAACTCGACAGACGCTCGGACGAAGGGGTCCAGCAACTCCGTCCGCACGTCGGTTTCGGCCTCGGACGAAGGGGCGCCCACCTCGCTCGGCGCGGCCGGCACGGGCGCAGAAAGAGCACCCGCTTGGGAAGCGAGCCCAGGGGTGCCCGATGCCGCCTGCACCGAAGGGGCCGGCGCAGCGCACCCGGCGGCAGACAGGGCACAGGCAAGCGCGAGGCCTGAGCGCAGCCGTTTCATCGGTTCAGTTCGCTCAGAAAGAGCACCGTGTCCGGGGCGCCCGGGTCGATGTGGAGCGTCAGTTCCCGGGTCAGCTCCCGGCATACAAGTCCTTGGGCATCGAGAAACTCCAGCGTGAGCGAATGATTGCCAGGCGGCAGGCTGAGGGAGGAGAAGCTCAGCCTTTGGGGAAGGTTGTTCCAACAGCGCGTATCCGCCCGGGCCACTGTGGCCGCTGAAACCAGCTCGCCCACCGCGCCCACAGCGGCCAGCGCTCCGGCGGTGATCTCGGCTCCCTCGCTCCGCCGGCCGTTCTCACTGTAGATGCGGGTCGCGGCGGCCGCCGATCCGGCGAGGGCCAGATCGCCGGCGGACCCGGCCACTGTCTTGAAGACCGCTTTCCTCTCGAGGATGTAGTCCATGACCCGCCCACCGCGGGTGATCGCCTGGTAGTCGAGGTCGTCGTAAGCAGGCAGCTGAACCACGCGGCCTTCGACGGTCAGCCGGGCATCATGGACCCGCGAGTCGGCTACAAGGAAGCGAAGCTTCTCCCCGTAACGGCCGGAGGCGTATTTCTGCGGCCCCTGGCCGAACTCCGCAAAGACCAGAACGTTGGCGCGCGCATCATAGGCCGGGAGAGGACGGTTGCCGGCGTTGGCCTGGGCGCGCCTGAAAGCGTCGGCGCCGTCGCCGCCCAGTTTGACCGAAGCGTAGCCGTCCAGGTAGTCGAGCAGAACGTAGGTCTCCGGAACCGGGCGATCGTCGGCGAGGCTGGAGGCGAGCGCCGCCGAACGAAAGCAGGCGCGCGCGTTGTCGGGCTCGCCGTCCCTCCAATAGAGGATGCCGCGGTAGTAATAGGCCATCACCCGCTCATAAGGCTCGCCGACGAAGATTTTCTCCGACTCGGCGTGAAAAACGCCGCGTGCCCGCCGCGCGGATTCCGAATCCCCCAGGATGCCTCCGATCTGCGCGATGGAATCGTCCAGCTTCACGCGGGCCTCTCCATACCGTCCGACCCGCAAAGCTGAGGCCGCGATCCGGTCATCCCATAGAACCCGATCCTTGGGCGGCGAGGTCTCGAGCGCGGCGTTGCCATCGACGATCGGATCGCCGGTCGGAGGCGGCGGGCGCCTCGGAAGCGACGTGACGCATCCGGCCAGCGCTAATAGGAGCAACCCGGCCAACCTCCTCACCGGTAAGCCGCGTCCTCGAGGCCCTGCTTCTTGATCTCGGCCGTGTCCTCCCAGACAATCTCGCTCGTGCGCGCATCCGTCAGCCGAAAACTATAGAGGATGTAGTCACTGGTGCCCTGGGAGGTCCGCGTGGAAATTCCGTCGAGCTTGCCGGAGAGGACAAAATCGGCTCCGCGAAAACCCGCGGCGGGCGGCGTGTCGCCCGAGGCGCGCTCGCTCGCCAGCCGAATATCGCGTTCCCGCTCGAGAGCGCGCATGGTGTCGCGGTCGAGAAAGCGGACCTTGCCCATCGATCTGGAATTGAGCTGGGTTCGGATGCGAATGAGGAAAATATCCTTGTCGATCGGGAACCGGGTATTGTTCACCACAGGATCCAGGACCACGTGGGGGGCTGTCTTGGCGCGGGCGATTTCTGGCACGCCAAGGATGGCCTTGGCCATCCGGTCGCTGATCGACACCAAATCCTGCGACTCAACACCGGTGCCGGAGACGAAGCCGGGCTGATCCGGGCGAACTTCGGTGACGGGAACTCCGCCGGCGTTGGGAACACCCTCCGAGACGCACCCGCTGAACGCCACGGCCGCCGCGCCGGTAGCCGGAGCAATGAGGCTTCTGAAAAGCCTGATCACGGGCGAGCAGTGCGGCCGGCCGGAAGGCCTTCGGGCGCAAGGAACTGGAGGAGCGTCGGTTTCATAGGTGCCGGTGATTGGATTTGTTAGGGAGACATCGACAAGGGAGCAAGGTTTCACCGGCGAGTTGTGGATTGTGTCCAAGCTTAAAGACCATAAGGTTGGGAGAACTTCCGCGCTCTATGAATAGCTCCTTCCGCACCGGCCTTCCCTTGCTCGCGCTCGCCTTCGCCGTCGTCGCAGCCGCGCCGGCTCGGAGCTCAGCCCAAGTTCCTGAGGCACCCGCCGCAGCGGTACCGCCCGACACAACGACCACGCCGGCTTCCGGCCTGGCCTCGCCCGCGCCAGAGGCGGCCCCGTCCCCTCAACTCGCAGATGCCCAGGACCGGCTGGCCACCGCTCTCAAGAGCTACACGATGGTATCCGACGAGAATGCCCAGCTCAAGGCGGAGGCCTCCAAGTCGTCGGCCACAATCGCTTCGCTCAACCAGGAACTGGAGACCGCTCGGAGCTCGATCGCTTCCCTGCAGGCTAGGGCCGCCGCCGCCACCCAGGTCGAGCCCTTGAGAACGGCCCTCCGGCAAGCTCAGGATGAAGCCGGAGCGCTTGCCGCTGAGAACGCCCAAATACGCACCCAACTGGCGCTGGCGGGTCCGGCCCCTGGAGGCGGTTTGTCCCCCACCCGGCCCGGCGCGCCGACGGGTATGGCTGTTGAAGCCCCGCCGACAGCGGCGATGTCGGCAACCCCCGCGCAGGTCGCAAAATCCACGGCAGCCGCCATCCCAGCCGCGCCCCGCACCTACAAGGTGGCCGAGGGCGACACCCTCAGCAAGATCGCGCTGAAATTCTACGGATCAGGCGCCAGCTGGAAGAAAATCCTCGATGCCAACCGCGACGTCGTCAAAGACGAGCGCAACCTGTACGTAGGAGTCACCTTGAAGATTCCCTGAGCCTTCGAGGCGGATTTCGTGGCCCTTCCCACCCAGTTCAGCCCGGCGACGATCGTCACCAAGGCCAACGTCTATTTTGAGGGAAACGTCGTCAGCTATACGATCCTGCTTCCCGGCGACGCCAAGAAGACGCTCGGGCTCATCCGACCCGGTATCTACCATTTCAATACGGACGCGCCCGAGCGAATGGAGATCATCGCAGGCTCCTGCCGCGTGACGGTCGATGGTGCGGCCGGCGAGACCGAGTACGCCTCGGGAAGCTATTTCGACGTCCCGGGCAAGAGTGGATTCACGATCCAGGTTGCCGAGGGGCTATGCGAATACATCTGCTCGTTCCTGCCCTAGCCTCGCCGCGGGCACTGTGGAGCGCGGGAGGCGCGGCGCTCCTGGCGGCGGCGATATTTTGCGCGGCCGCAGCCGTCGCTTCCGGTGCGGAGCCCGCCGCGACCGCCCAGGGCGTGCTCCCTCCGGGCCTGTACGCCGAAATAACGACGCCCAGAGGGACCCTGGTCTGCGAACTCGCCTACCGCCAGGCTCCGTTGACGGTGACCCAATTTGTCGGCCTTGCGGAGGGGACCCTGGGACCGGCACCGCGCCGGCCCTTCTTCGACGGTCTGCGCTTCCACCGGGTCGTGCCCGACTTTGTCGTCCAAGGCGGCGACCCTCTCGGCACCGGGGATGGCGGGCCCGGGTACACCTTCCCCGATGAATTCGTTGCGGGCCTGCGCCACGACGCCGCCGGGGTTCTCTCCATGGCGAATGACGGCCCAGACACCAATGGGTCCCAATTCTTCATCACACTGCGGGCTGTAAACCGGCTTAACTACCTCCATTCGGTCTTTGGACGGGTGGTCTCCGGCCTCGAGCAATTGCCGCACATTCGCGCAGGCGATACGATGAGCGTGCGAATCCTTCGCGTGGGGACCGAAGCGCTTTCGTTCCACGCGGACCCGGCGGCCTCCGACGCCCTGCAGGCGCGCGCTCGGCGATACGCCGGCCCGCGCGAGCCGGGACCCACGGCCTTCTTCGACGACCCGGACCACCTCCTTCCCGCCGATCCCCCACGCGCAAAAAACTTCAATTTCAAACTCGGTAATTTTGAGCGCGCAACCGGAGCGCGGATCCGCGCCCGGCTATTCGCGCGGTTCACCCCCGAACCCGGTGCCGAAAATCCCGGGTCGCTCACCCAGAAGCTCGCGGGGCAGCTCGATCTCGATCGCGAGGGAGCGTTCGCGGCGTATTTCGCCGATCGAAATGAATGGTCCTTGTGGATTGGCCGCGGATCGATCGGAGCTTTCACAGGCCGGCCCGGAACCGCCGAACAGCTCCTCGCCGACGGCTCCCTCCACCGCGAAAAGCACGCCTTCCTCACTTCCGCCGGAGAGCAGGCGCGGCTGGCCGAAGCGGAGGCGGTTCGCGCAGGTCCGGGAGGCCCGCCCATGGACGGCGCGCAGAGGATCAAGCTTCAAACCGACGCGGTTCTGGACGGGCTGATCGACAAGCTCGAACCTTAGCGCTTATCGTTTGATAAGCCCTCAGTCCGGAAATTTTACAATCGTTTCGCGGAAACCGGGCCTCACGGCCCCCTAATAGGCGTGCATGGCCGCCTCCCCGGGCGCACGATCACCCCCGTCGGAGCAACGCGTCATACCCATGTTCTCACATATATCTGGCGCCCGCCGGGGGTTCACCCTCGTCGAAATCATGATCGTCGTCGTCGTCATCGGGCTCCTGGCCGTGATGGCGATTCCCGGAATTCAGAAAGTGCGGGCCGCCTCCCAGGACAAGGCGGTCCTCAATAACGCCCGGCAGCTGGCGGCGGCTCAGGACCAGTACATGCTGGAATCCGGCCAAAGCACCGCTTCGCTCGCGGACCTCATCGGAGCCACCAACTACGTCAAGGCGCTCAATACGGTGGCGCAGGAGGTCTATCCGATCGTCTATACCCAGGCCGTCACCATCACCGTCTCCAACGTCGCGGGACTTCGCACGATCACCTATACTCTTTGATGCGGCGGTCAGGACCGCCATGTGAACCGGGTCGCCCCGAGGCTGGAATCGTCCTCCCCTCGGGAGAAGATGCGCACGGCCTCGAAGGCCAGGATCGCAATCGTCAGGATGAGAGCGCCGACGGATTGGAGTATGGGGAAGTGAAACCGCCCGAGGAGCGCCCCGCGGATGAGGTCGATCGCATAGGCCACAGGATCGAATTGGGCGGCGATCTTCATCCACGGCGGGGCCGCGTCCAAAGGATAGAGGCCGCCCGATAGGAAGAACATCGGGAGCAGGATGGCATTGCTGACGACCGGGAAAACGGTCGTCGAGGTGAAGCGGCATGCGAAGGCGACGCCGATCGTGGCGAACGCAAGCGCCGAAAGCGTCATCGCCGCCAGCGCCCCGGCCATGCCGAGAACCGAAAAGGGAGTTCCGGCGAGGTAGGCGAAGGGCAGCAACACAACTCCCTGCATAAGCGCCTGGAGGGCGCCCGCGATGATCTTTCCCAGGGCGATCGCGGAGCGCGGCACGGGCGCCACCAGGATGGCCTTGAAGAATCCGATCTGACGGTCGAACACGATCGAGATCGCGGCGAATGTCGCGGCAAAGAGCATCGATAGGCCCATCGTGCCGGCGAAGATGTACCGCCGGTAGTCGGCACCGCCCATGCGGGAGCTCGCGCCGAGCCCCGCCCCTAGGACAAAGAGGTAGAGCAGCGGCTGAACAAGGCCGGCCACGATCCGCGCACGGTCCAGCCAAAACCGCTTCAGATCAAGAATCACAATGGCGAGGATGCCCCGTCTCATCGGGCCCCCCTCGTGCCAGGACCGCCGGAACGCGGAGACTGCGCCTCGCCGGCAGCCAGGCCGCGGCCCGTCAGCTGGAGGAAGACGTCCTCCAGGCCCGGATCACGCACCTCCGCGCGCTCCACCTTGACGGGGAGGTGCCGAAGAATGTCAGGGAGGATCGACGAAGGATCCGGATGCACGATCGTCAAGCCGCCTTCGCCGGCCTCGGCAGCCATCCCCCGCTCGCCCAGCCATGCGGCCGCCTGGGCGTCGTCGGCGGTCTTCAATCTCACGATTCCGCCGCCGATCCTCGCCTTGAGCGCCCTCGGAGTATCCATGGCTATAATACGACCGCCGTCGATCAGCGCAATGCGGTCGGCGACCTCCGCCTCCTCCATATAGTGGGTCGTGAAGAAGACCGTCCGACCGTTTGCCGCGAGTGCCCGGACCTGGGCCCAGAACCCGCGCCGGGCATCGACGTCGAGCCCCAGGGTGGCCTCATCGAGAAAGAGGATGCGGGGCTCGGTGACCAGGGCTCGCGCCAGTTCCAATTTGCGGCGCTGGCCGCCCGACACATTGCGGGCGGGCCGGTCGGCGGCCTCGGAAAGCCCCAAT
>Ga0302325_10007551_pt1 | contig 24098 bp, 18 predicted proteins | sample Palsa_T0_2_FD_201948 | JGI IMG/M metagenome (GOLD analysis project Ga0302325, IMG submission 201948) | Peat permafrost microbial communities from Stordalen Mire near Abisko, Sweden - Palsa_T0_2 | ecosystem: Environmental > Terrestrial > Soil > Palsa > Peat permafrost | place: Sweden: Abisko... | reverse complement strand
AGAATCCCTGCAGGAGATCGGCTCCCAGTTCCAGGGCGATGATCGCCTGTTGTTGGGTTTCGACGCCTTCGGCGACGACAAGCGCGCCGATCCGCCGGGCCAATTGCACGAGCGATTTGAGCGTCTCCTGGCGATGGTAGTCCTTGTCGATTCCGTAGATCAGGTTGCGGTCGAGCTTGAGGATGTCCGGCTTGATGAGTGCGACGCGGTCGAGATTGGAAAAGCCGGCTCCGATGTCATCCAGGACGATGAGAAAGCCGTTCTCGCGAAAATCGGTAAGTCTTTCGGCAAGAAGATCGGCGTTTTCAAAGGCGCTTTCGAGAATTTCGATGGCGATGTTGCGCGGGCTGAGCGACACCTGTGCCGCGGCCTTGAGGATTTCGTTGGGGCCGGCGGAGTCCTCCTCCATCGTGGAAGTTTCGACGTTCAGGAACAGGATCAGGTCCTCGTGACGGGCCAGACCGGCGAAGGTTCGGATGGCCGTTTGTCTGCAAAGACGGTCAAGAGCGAGGGTCAGTCCTTCATCGGCGGCCATGCGAAAGAGGGTGGCCGGGGGAATCAGTTGGCCGCCTTCGGTGATGGCCGCCAAGCCGCCGCCGTTTGTGCCGCGGGTGAGCGCTTCCACTCCGATCACGCCGCGCGAAAGCGCTTCAGCGCCGATGACGGAACGCTGACGCGCCGATAAAATCGGCTGGAAATACGTCACGATTCCGCTGGATTCAATGATTTCGCGCGCGCTAACCTGATTACTCGAGGCGGTTAACGACATTGGCACGCTCGCAGCATAGAGTTTTTTCCTGCGGTCCTAATCGGCAGTTTCCGGAGGAGACGTAATCAGTTCATTGCGGGAAGATATATCTAGATCGGTCGATCCGCTTCATATTCATCGGGCTTTACGTTTGACCAATCCGGCGCTAGGATGATGGCAACACGCGAACCACACTTCCCGATTCGATCGGGCCTCATGCGGGGTGGACCTGCCGCCCGGATTCCGGAGACCATGAATGCCGACTTTCCGCGGATTCTTCATCAATCTCGACAGAAACAAGGCGCGATTGGAGTCAATGACGAAGCAACTGGCGGAGGTCGGAATGTCGGACAGGTATGAGCGATTTCCGGCGGTCGATGGCCGCACGCTCGGCGCCGAATACGCGGCCACGCTTGATCGCGGAGCATTGGGCCTGTGGCTCACGCACGAACGGTTGCTTTCCGCCAACAAATCATCCGACGCACATCTGCATCTGCTGGAGGATGATACCGTATTACCGAAGGACGCGGCCGCCTGCTTTGCCGATCTTCTCGCTCAAGCGGAAACGGACTGTCCCGACTGGGATGTGATCCTGACCGAAATGTTCGTGGACATGAGTTTTTCGATGTTCCGATTGCTGGCGAAATGGAAAGAGGAGTATCAGCAGGAAGGCAAAGTGAGATTACTTCCAGTAAAGAGCTATCCCTCGGCGGGAACAACATCTCTCTTCATCAATGCAAAATCAATCGGCAAATATCTGGGCATGATCGAGGGGCGGTGGACCGATGGCGCGCCGATCGACCTCTTTCTGCGGGGTCAGATCAATCGTGGTTTCCTGAATGCATACATTACGGTGCCGTTTGCGACGACGCTGCCGGACAACTCGATCGAGTCGGATATCCGCGGAGGTTTGGACGTGTCGCACAAGGTGGTGAGTGAATATCGCCGCGCCTGGTTTAAGGATGCGGACCTGACCAAGTCGGCGCGGGAAATGCGGCGCCTCACTGCAACGGCGAAGGTCTCGAGTCTGACGGAATGTTATCTCGAAGCCGTGAAATTCGTGCTGAGCGATCAATGGGTCCAGTTTTGAATTGTTGGTCGCTCCGGCCCGGTGGTCTTTACGTTCGGGCGAGCGGGCGCTAGGATGTTGGCAACATGCGAACCACACTTCCCGATTCGATCGGGCGGCTTGTCGCTGCGCGCCAAATCACGGAATTGGCCGAGACATTGTCGCAAAAACGGGCTGCGGCGATCTCCGGCCTCTGGGGCGGGAGCGTGGCGGCGGTGGTCGCGGGGATGCTGCGGCAATTGAAGCGGCCCATGCTGCTTGTTTGCGGGCATCTCGACGAGGCGGAGGAGCTGGCGGACGATGTGGAGCTTTTTTCCGGCAAGCGGCCGGACATACTGCCCGCTCTGGAATTCGTGGGGAGCCTGGGACGGGCTTCGGAAGAACAGGTTTCCAATCGGCTTCGGTTGATTGCCCGCTTCGCTTCGGAAAAAGATCGCTGGACCGAATTGGGGGTGCTGATCGCCTCGGTTCAGGCGCTGATGCAGTCGGTGCCGTCGCGCGAGCAACTGGGGCAACTGATCCTTCCGCTGAGCGCGGGACAAAAGCTGGAAGCGGAGAAACTGATCGTCTGGTTGTCCGAACATGGTTACAACCGGCTCGATCAAGTTGAGGTCCCTGGGGATTTCGCGGTGCGCGGGGGAATCATCGACATTTATTTGCCGGGAGCTTTTGCGAACGCGGGAGAGCAACTGGGGCTGACCGTGCGCGTGGATTTCTTCGACGATCAGATCGAATCCATCCGGCGGTTTGATCTCGATTCGCTGGGGTCGGGGGAAAAAATGCCGGCCGTGCCGGTGATCGATATCAAGGGTCAACTACCGTCGACGGGAGAATCCACGAGCATTTTCGGGTATCTGCCGGCGGATGGAATCGTCGCGCTGTGGGAGCCGATGGAGATCGTGGAGCAGTCCAAAAGCTATTTCGATCGGCTTCCCGATGTGAAGGGAATTTATCCGCTCGCCGCGCTATTGAAACTGGCGGGACAGTTTACGCGGATGGAAATGAGCCAGTTCGATCAGCAGGCGATGATGCTGGAGCGCGACTCGCCGCATCTGCGGCTTCCGGTCGGGTCGCTGCAGAAATTTGAAACCGAGGCGAAAAAGGCGGTGAAGGAACTGGCCGAGATGGCGGAAACCCACGACATCACCGTCTTCTGCGAAAACCCCGGGGAGAAGCAAAGATTCAGCGAACTGGCGGACGCGGAATTTCCGGGACTGAGCGGAAAGATCGAAATCGCGCTGGGGTATCTGCACCGGGGATTCGTCTGGGATTTCGGGGATGGAAGCAGGCGGGCGGCGCTGCTGGGCCATCATGAGTTGTTTCATCGCTATGAGCAGCGGCGGCGTGTGGGCAAGGTGATCGCGTCGCGGCCGGTGGATTCGTTTCTCGATCTCAAGGAGGGAGATTACGTCGTTCATGTCGCCCATGGCATCGCGAAATTCACGGGCATGCACACGATGACCAAGGATGGGAAGAATGAGGAGTATTTAACGCTTCGGTTTGCCGACAACGCCGTGCTGCACGTTCCGGCGGCGCGGATCAGCCTGATACAGAAATATATCGGGGGGTTTCACGGCCATCCGCAGCTCTCGCGGCTCGGCAGCGGGGCATGGGAAAAGCAAAAGGCCAAGGTGTCCGAAGCGGTCATGGATATGGCGGCGGAATTGCTGGAGGTGCAGGCGGCGCGGGCGGCGCAGGAGGGTGTGGCGTATCCGCCGGATACCGAATGGCAAAAGGAATTCGAGGCGGAGTTTCCGTATGAGCCGACCGGGGATCAGATCACCGGGGCCGAGGAGATCAAACAGGATATGCAGAAGCCGCGGCCGATGGATCGGCTGCTCTGCGGGGATGTGGGATATGGGAAGACGGAACTGGCGATGCGGGCGGCGTTCAAGGCGGCGGAATATGGGAAGCAGGTTGCGGTGCTGGTGCCGACGACAGTGCTGGCGGAGCAGCATGAACGGTCGTTTCGGGAGCGGATGGTGAATTATCCGTTTCATGTCGAATCCATCAGCCGGTTTAAAAGCGGCAAGGAACAAAAGGAAACGATCCGGCGAACGGCCAGGGGAGAGGTGGATATTCTGATCGGGACGCACCGGTTGCTCAGCAACGATGTGAAGTTCAGCGATCTCGGGCTGGTCGTGATCGACGAGGAGCAGCGGTTCGGCGTCACGCACAAAGAGCGGCTCAAGCATATGCGCCGCACGGTGGATGTGCTGACGATGTCGGCGACGCCGATTCCGCGCACATTGCACATGAGCATGCTGGGGCTGCGGGACATCAGCTCATTGACGACGGCTCCGCAGGACCGGCGCAGCATCGTGACGGAAGTGATCGCGTATGACAAACAACGAATTCAGCAGGCGATCGTGCGCGAGCTGAACCGGGAGGGACAGGTCTATTTTGTCCACAACCGGGTTTACAACATCGCTGAAGTGGCGGATGAAATCCTTAAACTGGTCCCCGATGCCCGCATCATCATCGGACATGGCCAGATGGCCGAGGGAGAACTTGAAGATGTCATGATGAAATTCATTCGGCACGAAGCGGACATTCTGGTTTGCACGACGATTATCGAAAGCGGATTGGATATTGCCAACGCGAACACGATTTTCATCAACCAGGCGGATCGGTTCGGACTCAGCGAGTTGCACCAGTTGCGCGGACGAGTGGGGCGGTATAAGAACCGGGCGTACTGCTATCTGCTGCTACCGTCGGATCGGCCGGTGACGCCGGTGGCGGCCAAGAGATTGAAGGCGATCGAGGAGTACAGCCATCTGGGGGCGGGGTTCAAGATCGCGATGCGAGACCTGGAAATTCGCGGAGCGGGCAACATCCTTGGTCCGGAGCAGAGCGGACATATCGCCACGGTGGGGTACGAGATGTATTGCCAGTTGCTGGAGGAAGCGACCCGGCAACTGAAGAACGAGCCGAAGCCAACTAAGCCGGAGGCGCATGTGGACATCGGCGTTTCGGCGCTGGTGCCGAAACAATGGATCGCGGCGGATCGGCAGCGGATGGATGTATATCGCCGATTGTCGCGGTGCACCTCCGTGGAAATGCTCAACATGCTGGAGCAGGACTTGAAGGACGCATTTGGCGAGCCGCCGCGGCCGGCGGTGATTCTGCTGGCGCTGACCGAATTGCGGTTGCTCGCGGGAATCTTTGGAATCGAGAGCATTATCAGAAAGGAACCGGATGTGGTTCTCACGGTGAGGGATGCGACGCGGGCGCAGGCGGGATTGGCAGGATCGCCGGGGCGGCTCACGGTGGTGGATGAAAAGACGGTGTATCTGCGGCTTCCCAAGGCCTTTTTGGAATCGGATACGCTGCTGATGATTCTGCGGAATCTGCTGAAGGCGGCGTGGGATCGCGATGAAAAGAGAGAGCTGCCAACGGCTGCGGGGGCGTCGGCAGATTCGGCCAGGGTTTTATGAAATGTGCATGGTGGTCGGCCATCGCAATGTTGGTCGCGATCTGCTCCGTCCAAAGTCTTGGAGCGGATCCTTCGCCGCCATCGACTCGGCGGAATTTGCCGGCGGTGTTCATCATTGGGGATTCCACTGTTAAGAACCACGGCGCGGTGATCCAGGGATGGGGCGATCCCATCGCGCAGTTTTTCGACCGCCGTCGCATTGTTGTCGAGAACGACGCCAGTGCCGGCCGCAGCAGCAGGACGTTTGTGACCGAAGGGCTTTGGGAAGAGGTGCGCGGCAAGCTGCGGAAGGGTGATTTTGTTCTGATGCAGTTCGGTCATAACGATACCAAGGCGCCGATCAGCGCCAATCGGTATTCATTGGCCGGCGTGGGCGAAGAAACGGAAACTGCGATCGATTCCGAAACGAAACACCCGATCGTGATTCATACCTATGGCTGGTACATGCGCAAAATGATCACCGAAGCACTGGCAAGCGGAGCGGAGCCGATCGTGCTTTCGCCGGTACCGCGATGCAGGTGGGCAAAGGGAAAGATCGTGCGGGGCGAGGAAAATCACGGCCTATGGGCAGCGGAAGTGGCGGCGGCGAGCGGCGCTCCATTTATCGATCTCAACGGTCTTATCGCCGATCGCTATGATCCAATTGGGCAGACGATCATCAAAGCGAAGTATTTCCCGACGGACAACACCCACACGAATCCGGCCGGCGCGCGCGTGAATGCCGCGTGCGTGGTATTGGGGTTGTTGCAGTTGAAAGAATGCGGGCTGTGTAATTACCTTGTGGATTCCGCATCTTCCGATGCCGCGGCTGCTGCGACGATAATCCCCACATCCCGCCCGTCGGCCGCAACACAACCGAGATGAGTCAATTCACGCCGTAGGCGCTTGAAACCTGAATGAGATCGAACGTGGCGGATTGAAAGATATCCAAATCGCGCTTGATTTTGTCCGACATCCGATCGAGCGTGTCATAAGGCGATCGGTGGGCGTAAACGTCGAAAAACGCCCGGCGCACCACATCCGCATCGCTACCGGAATCCTCACGGGCGTCGCGGCTGAGAGATTGCTCGGCGGAGATGAACCGGCTTACGGCAAGTCTGAAATCGGCGGGACATCCGGTGGTGTCGATCTTCTCCTGCCGCGTTACGCATTGGACGACCGCCGCCAGTGGTGGGGCGCTGGTCAGATTTGCCCGGACGTTTTCATCTTTGGCGATACTCACGATTTGGTCGATTACGGACCGACATCCCTGGGGACCTGCCGTGGATATTGATGTCATGGGCAGGGAGTTTGCGTCCGCTGCCTGCGGGGACTGGGGGCGAGTGACGAATACGGCCAGCATCGCGGTTACCAGCACGAGCCAACCGATCAGTTCGACTCTGTTGCGACCTTTCTTGCGGCCCATAAGCGCGTTCTCCGGCTGCGAGGTTTACCGAATGGATGCAAATGATTCATCGACAAGGCGACCCCGCGATTGAAGTTGAATCGGCGATGGTCCGCGTTGGTCTTCGCCGGCGATGGTAAGCTGTGCGGTCAGTAAGGGGGCGGCGTTTGGTGGGCTGATTGCTGTGCCGATAATACCGAGTCAATCCAACTGCTCAGTTCGTGAAGTTTGTCACGAGAGCTGATGGAAAGATTAAAGGCGTGTCCGCCGTTTATTCGTTCCGATTTCGCCGGGGGCCGCATAGAATGATGGAGACAAGGAGAACCAACCATGGCCAATATCGCGGTCCGAAAAAATGCGGGAGATGAGGGGAATCTTTCAGTCAGGACCGCATTGAGGCTGGCGTGGGTTACATGGGTGGTCCTTCTGGTTCTTCCGTTCCTGCTTTTTCTGGGCGCGGTCTGGACGCTGATGTTTCATGAGTCCGCGGGGGTGCCTATCGAGCACCATTCCTGGTTTCTGGCCTCTTCGGCATATTTGCTGGTCGTTGTGCCCGCGTCGTTTTTCTGGCGGGGAAGTCTTTTCAAAATGTACTGGTCGGGACATCCGATTCCGCCGGCGAAGTATCTCCAGGGCATGCTGGCGATCTGGGCGGCGCTGGAATTCGGGGGGATCGTCGCGCTGCTGGGATGCTTTGTGGAGCGATCGCTTTTGCCGAATCTATTGCCGGCCCTTGTCGCATTTATGTTTTTTGTGACGCTCTGGCCCAGCGGCAAAGCAATGGTGACTTCTGTTGGTCACTCGGAAGACGCGTCGGTTTACGAAGAACCGAGATGAACCGAATTAATTGACGGGGCTGACGGTGTTCGCCTGGGCTTCGGCAGTGTTGGTGGCGGCGGACTTGATTTGCGCGATGATCGACTTGACCTGTGCATCATTGCGCGTGGCGTCGAAGGAACCATCGAGAATCGATGGACCAAGGGGATCAATCAGCTCGCCGTGCTGGCATCCTTCTTTCATCCAGGCTTTGCGGATCGTGACCTTCGCGCCGCTGGAAGAATCGGCGACTTCAACCAGTCCGGAGCCGCAGTATTCAACCACGCCGGCTTGGCTCGAGTTTTCGCAAATAAAGCACCAGTGAATTGACGCATTGGTATTGGCGGGGTGATCGGGTTTTACGCCGCTCATCGGCTTCCAGAACATCCGGATGTGGACCAGTTCGCGGGGCATTACGCAGGCGTCGGGATGCTGGGGTTTGGATGGGTCCTGATCGGTGGGCTGGATGTTGTCCTGGATCAGAACAATATCGTTATCACCGGACTGGTTACGCGTGATATATGCCTGGGTGAAATTTTGGGAAAATATATGTTTCTGGTCGACGCTCACGAGACGCAGATTGCCGGCTGGTGAGGCGCATCCCGCGGCCAGAGCGGCTGCGAGAGGCAAAAGAGCGCCGAGAAATCGCCTTGCGAATCGGGCGGGGAATGCGGGCTTCAACGGTAAATCCTCCATCAGGCGATGCCAAGAAGTCCCAAGGCGTCGCGTTCGACGATTCCCCGGAGCGCTTCTCTGGGAACCACCGGCATGTTCGATCCCTGTGCCAGTTGATTGATGCTGTATAGCGCTTCGATGCATTCCGTGATGGAAGTGTAGGGAAAATCGCTTCCAAATAACAATTTCTCAATCACTTGCGATTCATGGGCGGCGACCAGGGCGTTGTAGGCGTGCCAGGGGCGCGACAGGAGGCCGCTGACATCGGCGAAAACGTTGGGGTGCTTGCCGAGAAGACAGATGGTCTCCTCGAGCCAGGGCTGGCCTAATTGGGCGATGACAATTCGCAGGCCGGAGAAGGTGCGGGCAACCTCGTCGAGGAGGGCGGGCCGGGCGAATTCCAGCTTGCTTTGCTCGGTGAACTGGCCAACCGGATGGATCAGGATGGGCATCCCCAGTTTCTCAGCCTCAGCATAGAGCCGCATGGCCCGGGAGTCGGTGGGATGGAAGTCCTGATTGGCGGGGGAAAGCGTGATTCCCCGAAGCTGCAGATGGTCGCGGGCGGCCCGCAGTTCGTCGATGGCCGACCGTTCGGTGGGGTCAATGCCGGCGAATCCGATCAGTTTCTGGGGAAAACGATTGACGTACTCCGCGACGTAGGAATTGGGGATCTCAGCCTTAAGGTATTTGCTCTTGAAGCCCAGAACGATGGATTTATCCACGACGGCGGATTGAGCCCAGTGATGATCGGGGTCGGCGGCGGGGAGGGGCCGCCATTGTGACTTCCCAGCCGGAAAAAAACGGGGAGACCGCTTCCCCGATGAGCGGGCAACATCCCCCAGGTCAAGCTGCCCTAGCTGGTCCGGGGATTGCCAAATATGCGTGTGACAATCTACGATCATGGTTCAACGCCGGGCGTAGTCTAAGGACAGGCCATTGGCACGTCAAAGGAGTCGGTCGCCATCGCCACCATTGCGTCTGATAATGGAGACCGCATCTACTTAAATTATCGGACTTTATGGTGATTTCGCTGGAATGAAAAAGCGTAAGTCCAGTTAGAATCGCGAGCTGCGGCCGTCGGTAAACTCGGCAAACCATTACGAATAAACAGGTTGACGTATCTTTGCCGGTGGGATAAGGTCAAGAGCGAAGGAGGCTATTCATGCCATTTACTCTTCCCCCGCTGCCATTTCCGTCGGATGCTCTGGAACCGAATATTGACAAGCTGACCATGGAAATCCATCACGGAAAACATCATGCGGCCTACGTCAACAACCTGAACAAAGCCCTCGAACAGGCCCCACAACTCGCCGGGAAATCGCTGGAGGAATTGCTGGCGGGCAACTTGGCGATCGTCCCGGAGCCGATCAAGACGGCGGTTCGCAACAACGCGGGAGGGCATCACAACCACTCGCTGTTCTGGGAAATCCTGAACCCGGCGGGGAAATCGGGGCCGACCCCGACCGGTCAACTCGGAACCGCCATCACCAACGCGTACGGATCGGTCGATCAGTTCAAGGAAAAATTCACGGCGGCGGCGACCACGAGGTTCGGATCAGGATGGGCCTGGCTGATTAGAAAAGGCGGCAAACTGGAGATCATCTCCACCGCCAACCAGGACAGTCCCGTGATGGACGGGGCTTTTCCTGTGATTGGCCTGGACGTTTGGGAGCACGCCTATTACCTGAAATACCAAAACCGCCGGCCGGACTATATCGGGGCGTGGTGGAATGTCGTGAATTGGAAGGTGGCGGATGAGAGGTTCGCCAAGGGGAAATAGATCGCTGGCGCTTAATCGGTTGCCCGCCAGGGGGCGGTGAAGCCGGGTTGGCCGGAGGGGATGAGGTTCACGTTGAAGCCGCTGATCCTGTTGATGTCATCGTGGTAAACCGAGACGCTGAAGGCGAACGCATCGAATCGTCGGATGAGCGTCAGGTAGGTGACGGCCGCCCGGACCTGGCCGACATCCAGGGCCTGGTTGAGGTTTATGGTGTACTTGGCGGTTAAATTGTAGCTGGCGTTGAAACTGAGAACCTGCGATTCCAGTTCCTGAATATAAGCGTCCCCAATGTAGTAGCTGAGGCGTGAACCGCGGTTGATGGCGATGCCGGCCTCCGCGATGGCGGTTTCGCGCTTGTCGAGATTCCATTGGATGTCGGAGATGACGGCGGCGTCGTCGCCGATGTGCCAGGTGACATCGGCGTTGACGGCCTGGCGCGGGACGGAGGTTTGCGGCTCCGAGGGGAAGAACAGTCCGCGGAACGAGACCGGGGCAAGAAGGCTCGGCGGAAGCGAATGGGGGTAGAAATCTCCTTCGACATTGAGGTCGAGAATATCGACGCTCTGCCAGCGGCCGGGGCCGCCGCGCATGGTTTCCCAATGTTGGTGCAGGGCCACCTGGGCGGCGGTGATGTCGTTGATCGCATCGACATCGGGATCGAAGATGTACAAATTGCTTTCGTCGACGCTGGTGGCGGAGGTGAAGATATTTATTTCGGGCTGAATCACGTGGCGGATTCGGTGAAGATCGAAGAGGTCGGACTCGACGGAGTCGTCGACGCGCCAGAAGCTGGTGGTGAGGCGGGCCCCGGCGCCGCCGTACAACCGCGTCTGGTCCGCATCAGCGGGGCTGGCGGAATAGGCGGTGACTTCGCCCATGACGTAGGGGACGAGTTTCAATTCGCCGATAGCCAGGGGCCAATCGACTTCCTGCCGCGTATCGCCGCGATAGACCAGGCCCGCGGTGGTGCCGGTGAATCCATCGGAGGGCAATCCGGGCGAAAGACCGGGATAAAAGCCCTGCTCCTCGAGGGAGAAATTGCTGCGGTCGAATTTCAGGACCGCGCCGCTGGTGTCGCTGTAGAGGGTGAGCTGATCGTCGATGATGCTGTCGCCGATGCGCTGATAGGTGACTTCCGGGAGACGGGCGACGTCGAACTGTTCCTGCTGGCGGTCGGCGTTGGTGGTGAAGTCGGTCGTGTCGGTATCGACGAGGAAGGACAAGACTTCCGTGTCGCGCTGGCGTTTGACGTAAAATTCGGCGTCGTAGGGGAGCGTGTTGTCGAAATCCGATTGATAATATTCCTCGAGAAACGTCGGGTCCGAGACGTATCCGACGCGGACCTGGACCTCCCAGTCATCGGGGAAGAAATGCTCGTGTTCCCAGAGAAATCTTCCGCGCAGCTCGGTGGGGGGCTTGACGTCCGTTCGCAGGCCGCCGAGATCGTCGGTGCCTTTGTCGCTCATGATGAAGGATTTAAAATCGCCCTGAAAATCCCAGGGTTCGGCGGAGTCGGTGATGAATCCGCCCTTGTAGGTCCCATCAAATCCGCCCCCGGCGCCGCGCTCCGAGAAATAGTCGAGCCGATAAGAAACATCCAGATCTTTGGGCGGGATTTTGCCGAGGGTTTCGAAAAGTCCCCAGTCGGTGACGACCCCGAATCCGTAGCGGGTGGAATTTCCGGTGGAGAAATCGCGCAGCGGAAATGGCTTGGTGTCGATGGTTCCCGAAAGCGCGGGCCAGAAAAAAACGGGGATTCCGAACACATGCAGCGTGTCATTCCTGCTCTCGACGTTGAAATATTCCTTGTCGCTCGGCTCCTGGTGGATGTATGCGTAGCTGGCGCCGATGCTGTACGTGGGGACGGCAAATTTGCTGGTGGTGAACTGGACATGTTTCGCAACGAATTCACCGCGCGCGAGGCGCTGCATCACCTGCGCCCGCACGGTGATGGGCACCTGCGACCTGGGATCGATGGCGTGGAAAACGGCGTCGGTGAGAATGGCGCGCTGCGTCCGAAAATCGAAGTAGACGCGATCGGCCGTAAGACGCTGCTCGGGATCCTTGGCGATCGCGGGGACGAAATCCATGCGCACGTCGCCTTCCAGATAGGCCGATGTGGGTTTGAAAAAATGGCTGATGTCGGATGGGGAAGTAGCGGCGGATCGCTCGGCCGGCTCATCACTGAATAACACGACGTCCCTTGCCTGCAATTCCAGATAATCACCGGTGGCGGAAGTCTGGTTGACCCATACGTCGCCGCTTAGCTCCAGCATGCGGGCGCCGTTCTCGCCTTCAACTTCCTGTATGAGTTTGGCGCCGAATGAAATGGAACCCTCTTTGCTTGATGGGGGCTGAAAGACTCCGGAGACGCTGGTCCCGCCCGGCGCGGGAGAGGGCGGGACGGAGGTGGTGGTGATCGGGGCGGCCGGGCCCTGAATCGAGGAAGTCGGCTCCGGAGCCGAGGCGTCGCCCGCGACGCGGACGGACTGGGCCTGCATATACACCGGGGATTGCGAGAGGTCCTCGGACAGTTTGGAAGCGACGGTTAACTCGATCGCTCCGCGCACGACCGTGTTGACCAGCAATGTGCCGGACGTTCGCGTCAGATGGTTGTCGCGCGCTTCGAGCTCGGCGTGGCCGAGGAGAACGATGTCCGCCTGTTGTTCGGCGAGAAGTCCATCGGGCGAAGGGGTCAGCCAGATGACCGCCTGGTCGGCGGAGCATTTGACATTATCCATGGTGATGACGACCGGACCCTGAAGCTGAACGATGTTGGTATTGCCCGCGGTCCAACTGGAAGCGCTATTGGCGTGGATGAGGAGTTTTTCGCTGTAGGAAACCGTTTGAGCCTGCGCGGGGAACGGGAAAATGATGGTGAAGAGGGCCAGGAGAATCCAGCCGAGGCCTTCCATCCATCGCACTGACAGGCTCCTTCCCGATGCAGCCGCCAAAACGACTGCCCGAATCCAAACGGTTGGCGGCATTATAGAAGTCGCGCTCGGAGCGTCAAACGGATGCCGGTGCTATAATCTCCGGAAAGTGAATCGATCGCTCGGGCGTTTCAAGGAGTTTTTTATGAGATCGTGGATGGTGGTGCTTTTCTCGGTTGTCTTCGGTTGGGTGGGCTCGGTTAAAGCGGCGACCACCCAGCCATCAGACAAGTTTCCCACGCCGGCTGAGTTAATGGCGAAAATCCAGGCGGCGCAGAAGAAGGACCACGACGATGATTTGCCGAAGGTCGCCTATTTCGATCTTTCCGAGCCGGTGACGGAAAAACCGGCGGATTTCCACCTGTTCGGCGATGACCAGATCGGCGTGACCCTGCGCGTTTTGATCGACCGTCTGGAAAAAGCCCGGCAGGACGATGACGTCAAGGCGGTCCTGGTCCGGCTGGAAGAGGGATCGCTGAATCTTTCGCAGGCGATGGAATTGCGTGATGAACTGAGCGCCGTGCGGAAAGCCGGGAAGCGCGTTTTCGCGTATGCCGATTCGTATGATACCACCAGTTATATCGCCGCCAGCGGGGCGTCGGATGTCTGCATGCTGGAAGGGGGCGACATCATGGTGCCGGGGGTTGGGTTCGAGACCATGTTCGCCAAGGGTCTTTTGGACAAGATCGGAGTGAAAGCGGATTTTGTGCAGATCGGCGAGTACAAAGGCGCGGATGAGGAATTCACGCGCAGCGGCGCCAGCGATGAACTGAAAGGCGAACTGAACAGACTGGCGGATTCGCTCTACGGACAGATCGTCGACACGATCAGCATCAGTCGGAAGTTGCCAGTGGAGACGGTCAAGGCGCTGGTGGATGATTCGCTGATCCCCGGTTCGGAGGCGAAAAGCAGCGGGCTGGTGGATGTCCTGGTGGACGCTGGGGGCATGCGCGATTTGATGGCGAATAAATTGGGATCGAAAATCGATCTGGTCACCGATTATGGCCAGGACGAGCGGGATTCGGTGGATTTATCCAGCCCATTCGCATTCTTCGCGATGCTGGCGCACAAGCCCGCGGAATCGACCCGGCCGGGAATCGCGGTTGTGTATGCCGAGGGCGTTATCGTCGATGGCCCCAGTGGGTCGGGGATCTTCAGTCAGGCCGGCAATATCGGTTCCGATACGATGCGCGAGGCCCTGCGCGATGCGGAAAAAGACAGCAAGATCAAAGCGGTTGTGATCCGAATCGATTCGCCGGGCGGAAGCGCCCTGGCGAGCGAGGCGATGTGGCAGGCGGCGCGGCGCGTCGCCAAGACCAAGCCGGTTATCATCTCGGTTGGCTCGATGGCCGCCAGTGGGGGATATTACCTGGCGTCGGCCGGTGACTATATCTTCGCCGATCCGACCGCGATCGTCGGATCCATCGGCGTCGTCGGCGGGAAATTTGTTTACACCGATTTGTTCACCAAGCTGGGATTGAGCACCGAATCGTTTGTGCGCGGTAAAAACGCCGATCTGTTCAGTTCAAGCACGGAGTGGGACGACCGCCAGCGGGCGCAGGTGACCCACTGGATGAAAATAACGTATGACCAGTTCACGGAACGGGTCATGTCCACACGACACGGGAAGATCGCGGATATTGACGCGGTGGCCCGCGGGCGGATTTTCTCGGCGGACCAGGCCAAAGAGCGGGGAATGGTGGACCGCATCGGCGGGATTCAGGACACCATCGCCTACGCGGCGGACCAGGTTGCGCTGAAGGCCGGGGATTACGATGTTCGAGTATTTCCCCCGGCGCGGACGCTGTCCGATCTTCTCAACGGCACCGACAGCGACGAGGATTCATCGACGCGATTTTCTTCCCGAATGATGCCATCGGAAGCGGTCGGCTTGCTCGGGATGCTGGACCCCTCCACGCGGGGGGCGCTGGGGACGGAACTGAGCGAGATGGCACTCCTGCAAAAGATGCCGATCATGCTGACTTCCCCGGTGGTATTTGTCGTGAGGTAACGGTCTGCGAAGTCATCTGAAATGCGATTGAACCGCCAAGACGCCAAGATCGCCAAGAATTCAATTAGTAAAAGCTTTGATTTTTTCCTTGGCGTCTTGGCGGTTCGAAACGTCTTAATTTGCGTTTTTGGGGCGCGGGTTTATCCTTCATGTTGAGACCACCGCTCAGCTTGAAGGATATGGGAAATGCTGGGGTTCAGTAAGCGCGAGGCCGCTAATGGCGTTCCGCGCGTCAGCTCCAAGCTCTGCACCGATCGATTCAACGGAAAATATCCGCACGTCGGGCTTTACGATTGCAGCCAGGACAAGGTGTGGGTGGCCAAGCCGTTGAATGGGCAGGCGATCCGCACGTCTCACGCGGCGCTGATCACGGGTGTGGATAACGCCACGTCCACTGTTTGGAAGGACCGTTTCCTCTGTTTCTGGTTTTACACGCCCCGGTCGGGCGAGGGATATCTTCAGGGATATCCGATCGACTGGGACGAGGCGCATTTGCTGGTGAGAACCGATCGGCTATGGGATTACGATCGCCAGAGAATAATCCCGCCGGAATTGGAGCGCCAGATTGAAGGAAACATCGAGCGGCAGATCCGACATGGAGAACGGATTTGGGAATTTTATAAACGCGGCTCGCCGGGGTATCCGATGAATCTCCATTTCATCGGGCAACGGGCAACGGAGTCGCAGTTCTATATAAAACGAAGGGAAGCAGCGCCGAAAGGCAAGTGATGCGGGTGCTTGCAATCCGCGCAATGTGAAAATATGACGGTTCGACGGTTTGGGCCGTCTTTACCGGCGGGAGAAAATAGTCGATTATATCGGTAGGAGAATCTTCAGCTTCAGGAAGGCTAGGACATGGACTTCGTTCCCCCCAACTTAAAAACATTTCAAGTTTTCCCCGAATTGCCCGCGCAGCTTCAGCCGTTGCTGGAGATGGCCAATAACCTGTGGTGGGTTTGGCATCCGGATGCGATGGAATTGTTTCGCAGGCTGGATCGGGACCTGTGGGAGGAAGTGTACCACAACCCCGTCAAGCTGCTGGGTATCATCGACCAGAAGAAGCTTGCCAACGCGGCGGCCAACGATGGATACCGCGCGCAGCTTGCCCGGGTCCACGAAGCGTTCAAGGCCCATCTCAAGGAGCCGGGATGGTTCGGCAAATCGCACCCGGACCTGGCGGGCGAGAAAACGGCGTTTCAGGTGGCGTATTTTTCGGCGGAGTTTGGCTTGCACGAGTCGCTGCCGATTTATTCGGGCGGCCTGGGCGTGCTGGCGGGCGATCACCTGAAAAGCGCCAGCGAGATCGGGCTGCCGCTGGTGGCGGTGGGGCTGCTGTACCGGAACGGATATTTTCAACAGTATCTTTCCGCGGATGGATGGCAGCAGGAAGCGTATCCCGAGTTGGATTTCTACAATTTGCCCATCGAGCCGATGAAATATTCGGATGGGTCGCCGGTGCATGTTCGGGTTGATCTGCCGGAGAACTCCGTTTTCTGCAAGGTCTGGCGGTCCAATGTCGGGCGGATTCCGTTGTATATGCTGGACACCAATCTGCAGGAGAATTCTCCCGCGGACCGGGACATCACCAGCCGGCTGTATGGCGGCGGCCCGGAGATGCGCATCAAGCAGGAGATTGTCCTGGGCATCGGCGGAGTGCGGGCGCTGGAGGCGCTCAACATCAAGCCCACGATATTCCACATGAATGAGGGCCACAGCGCGTTCCTGGCGCTGGAGCGAATTCGCGTTCTGCTGGAAAAGAGCCAGCTTACGTTCGATCAGGCGCGGCAATATGTGATGGCCACCAATGTATTCACCACGCACACGCCGGTTCCGGCGGGCATCGATACGTTCTCGCCGGACATGATGACGAAATATTTCAAGAACTATTACCCGACTCTCAAGCTAGATGAGGAGGGATTCCTCGCCCTGGGGCGCGAGGACGTGAGCAGCAAAAAGCAGGGATTTTCGATGGCGGTGCTGGCGATCCGGCTGGCGGACAGCGTGAACGGAGTCAGCGCGCTCCACGGCGACGTGAGCCGAAAGATGTGGCATAACCTCTGGCCGGAAGTGCCGCCGGACGAGGTGCCCATTCAACACATCACCAACGGCATTCATGTTCGGTCCTGGCTCGCGCCGGAATATGTTTACGTTCTGGATCGCTATCTCAGCAGCAAATGGCAGACGGACCCGACCGATCAAACGGTCTGGGAAGGCGTGTCGCAGATACCGGATGAGGAATTGTGGCGCTGTCACGAGCGCTGCCGGGAGAAACTGGTTGGGTGGACGCGAGCGGTTCTCAAGGACCAGCTTGCGCACCGGGGGGCGTCCTTCGACGATATCGCGACGGCGGAAGAGGTGCTGGACCCCGAAGCGCTTACGATCGGTTTTGCCCGTCGATTCGCCAGCTATAAGCGCGGGGCGCTTCTTCTGCGCGATCCGGGGCGCCTGCAGCGATTGGTGGAGGATACCAAGCGGCCGATCCAGTTCATTTTCGCGGGCAAGGCCCATCCAGCCGACCACGAAGGCAAAGAACTGATCAAGGCGCTGGTGAATTTCGCCCGCAATCCGGCGGTTCGCAGGAAGATCGTTTTCATCGAGAATTACGACATCAACATTGCACGGGCGCTGGTGCAGGGCGTGGACGTCTGGCTGAACACGCCGCGGCGCGGAATGGAGGCCAGCGGCACCAGCGGAATGAAAGCCGCCGCCAATGGCGTGCTGAATTGCTCGATCCTGGATGGATGGTGGGTGGAAGGCTATGCCCCCGACCTGGGATGGGCGATCGGCCGCGGCGAAACCTATTCCGACGGAAACGTTCAGGACCAGCTCGAAAGCCAGGCGCTGTACGATATTCTCGAAAAGCAGATCGTTCCGATGTTCTACAAACGCACGGTGGACAACGTTCCGCGCGAATGGATCGGGCGGATGAAGAATTGCATGCGCAAGCTGGCTCCGGCGTTCAACACGAATCGAATGGTGCGGGATTACACGGAGAAATTTTATGTGCCGTCCGATGCGCGAGGCCGAATTCTCGTCGCCAACAGCCTGGAGCGCTCGATCGCCCTGGCCAAGGCAAAGGACGTGCTGCGCTCGCGCTGGGGCGGCGTGAAGATCGTCGGCGTTCATGTGGCCGGCAACGGACATTATCGCGTCGGCGAGGATATGCAGGTGGAAGCGCTGATCGATCTTCCGGACATCGATCCGAAGGAAGTCGCGGTGGAACTGTATGCCGGGCCGATCTCAGCCACGGGGCAGATCGGCACGCCCAAAGTTTTGAGAATGAACCATTCCAAACAAATCGGCGGACCGCGGCACGTCTTCAGCGGTCAGATCGAATGCCGCTCCAGCGGGCGGCAGGGATTCGCGGTGCGCGTCGTTCCCGGCAACGCCGATCTGGCGACGCCGTTTGAGCCGGGATTGATTGCCTGGAATTAGGTTTGAAGCCAACCATGTCCATGAGATTGCTTGTCGTGCTGGCGATCATGCCATGCACGTTTTGCATTTTTTCATCACGGGTCGCGGAAGGCGATGCGCTGCAAAGCACCGCGCAGGCGATTGCCGACCAGATCAGCGGAGAACCGGGAATTCAGACCTCGCTTTACGCGCCGTCATTTCTGCAGGGAGTGCCGGTCGAGAAGATTTCGGACCTTTACGCATCCATGCGGAGCCAAAGCGGGCCGGTCCTTCATGTGATCGAACGATCGCGCGATTCAACCGAGCAGGGACGGTTTGAATTCGATTTTAAGCAATCAGCCGTGCCGGTGTCGCTGACGATTGAGGCGGCGGTGACGCACCGAGTGATCGGACTTTGGTTTGGTCCGCCGGTGCCGCGAATGCGATCATTGCGCGAAGTCTCGGCGCAACTGGCGGCGCTTCCGGGGCAGGTGAGTTTCGAGGCTCTGCGATTGGACGATGGGGCGTTGCTGGCTTCGCTGAATCCGGACCGGGCGCTGGCGATTGGATCGACGTTCAAGCTCTATGTGCTGGCAGAGTTGGCCGAGGAGGGGATTCCATGGGACAAGGTGACGCGCCTCCAGGAGCGATACAAATCGCTGCCCAGCGGAGACCTGCAAAAATGGCCCGATGATTCACCCCTCACCGTGCACACGCTGGCTGTGCAGATGATTTCGCAAAGCGACAACACGGCCGCGGACCATCTGCTTGCTTTGGTCGGCCGGGAAAACGTCGAAGATTTATTGCCGCGGGTTGGGATGAAAGACCCCTCGGCCGACATCCCGTTTCTCGGCACGTTGGAAATATTCCGGTTGAAGGCGGATGCGGCGCTGCGACATGAGTATCTCGCCGCCGACGTTGCCGGCCGCCGGGCGCTCTTGGACAAACTTTCCAATCAGCCCAAACCGACCATGGAAGAATTTGAATCATTGAACCCCGTGGCGATCGATCAGATCGAATGGTTCGCCAGCGCCGCCGATCTGTGCCGGGTCATGGGCTGCTTCGATAAAAGAAATGATCCAATTGTTCAGTCGATACTGGCCGTCAATCCCGGCCTCCAGATTTCCCCCGATCAATTCAGCTACATCGGCTACAAAGGCGGATCGGAGCCGGGCGTCCTGAATATGACCTGGCTGCTGCGCTCGCGCTCGGGACGGCATTATGCCCTGTCGGCGACCTGGAACGATCCCGCGAAAGATGTGGACCTCCAGAAGTTCGCGGGAATCATGCTTGCCGCAACGGATGTGCTGGAATCGGTTGAGAAACCCGCAACCAATCCATAGCCGGACATGACCGTCTATCGCCGCTTCTTTTTCTTGTTCCGGTCCTTCTTCTCCATGAACCCGGATTTCTTGGTTCGGAGCATTGGACCGCCGGGCATGCCGAGATTGCTCAGGCCGCCGGACATTACCGATTGCATGAATTTCATTTTCCCCATCATTCCCTGTCCGCCGATGGCGCGCATCATGTCGCGAGCGCCCTCGAATTGCTTGATGAATTGGCCGACTTCCTGGACCTGAACCCCGGCCCCCGCGGAGATGCGGCGACGGCGGCTGTGCTCGAGAAGATCGGGCTTTTTGCGCTCCTCGCGCGTCATGGAATCGTAGATCGCCCGCATGTTCAGCATTTGCCGCTCGACATCGGAATCGTTCATATTGACCGATTTGGTCAGATTGCTCATGCCGGGGATCATGCCCATGACCTTGCCGATCGAGCCGAGCTTTTTGATCTGGCCCATCTGAGACATGAAATCGTCGAGGGTGAACTGGCCCTTCTCCATCTTGGCCTGGAGCTTGGCGGTTTCCTCCATGTCGAAGCTTTTCTGGGCCTCGGTGACCAGGCCGACGATATCGCCCATGCCGAGAATGCGGGAGGCCATGCCTTCGGGGCGGAATTCCTCGAGGGCGTCGATTTTTTCGCCGGTGCCGAGGAATTTGACGGGCTTGCCGGTGACCATCTTGGCGGATAGCAGCGCTCCGCCGCGCGTGTCGCTGTCGAGCTTCGTCAGGATCAATCCGTCGAGTTCGAGCTGTTCGTTGAATGCCTTGGCGCTGTTGACGGCGTCCTGGCCGCTCATGCTGTCCAGAACGAGATAAATCTGGTGGGGCTGAAGCTGGGTATTGATCTCGCGCAGCTCGCCCATCAACTCATCGTCAATGTGCAACCGTCCGGCTGTGTCGAGAATAACGACGTCGCGCCCCGAGGATTTGGCCTGGGCGATGGCGGCCCGGCAGACGGAGACGGCCGCGCCGCGCTGCACGTGGCCGTGCGGAGCGATTTTGGAGTCATCGGTGTAAACCGGGACATCGATCTGCTGGCCGACGACGCGAAGCTGCTCGACGGCCGCGGGCCGCTGTAAATCGGCCGCGGCCAGCAGGGGATGATGGCCCTTGCCGACGAGATATTTGGCGAGCTTTCCGCAGGTGGTGGTTTTGCCGGAGCCTTGCAGGCCGCACATCATCAGGACGGTGGGACCGGGCTGGACGAAATAAATCGCGGTGTCCACGGGGCCGAGAAGGTTCAGCAGTTCATCGTGGCAAATCTTGACCATCAGATCGCCGGGCGCAACGCTCTTGATGACTTCTTGGCCAATCGCTTTCTGAATGACGTGTTCGATGAAGTCGTTAACGACTTTGAGATTCACATCCGCGTCGAGCAGGGCGGTGCGAACGTCCCGCATGGATTCGCGGATGTTTTCCTCGCTGATGCGGCCCCGGCCCGAAAGGGAGCGGAATACGCCGGTGAATTTGTCGGTGAGCGTGTCGAACATGGATTATTTGGTCATTAATGATATGCGGGAGTCCGGTTATGTAGAAGTGGGCAAGTTTAGCGACCACCCTTGTGCGGCATGTTAATTTGTAAGTGAGCTGGCCCACGCGCATCCCGATGCCGGGTAAGCCCAGCCCTAAATGGTATGCGGCTAACTTGCGATTCATCCCCCGGCTGCTATACTCCCCAATTCGCAATAATTTACGGATTCTGGAGATCGTACATGTCAGTCAAGTTGAGATTGAAGCGGATGGGCCGGAGCAATCTGGCGTTTTTTCGGTTGAATGCGATCGATTCGCGGTCGCCGCGCGATGGGCGCGTGATTGAGGAACTGGGGTTCTATGATCCGCGGGCCAAGGATGCGGGGAAGCAGTTTGTGGCCAAGCTGGATCGGTGCAAATATTGGCTGGATGTGGGGGCGGTGCCGTCGGAGACGGTTTCTTCGCTGCTGAAAAAGGGCGGGCTGGATCATAAGCAATTGAGATTGCCCAAGCCGGGCAAGCCGAAGGCGGCGGCGGCGGAGCCGGTGAAGAAGGAAGTAAAGAAGGAAGAGCCCAAGAAGGAAGAGGCGGCGGCTGAGGCGAAGTGATTTTTCAGGAGCGGAGAGGGTGTCGTGCGAATTGACATTCTCACGTTGTTTCCGGAGATGTTTGACGCGGTGCTGGGAACGAGCATTCCCAAGCGGGCCGCGGAGAAAGGATTGGTTAGTTATCACCTGACGAACATCCGCGATTTTGCGGCTGATGCGCACAAATCGGTGGATGACAAACCCTTCGGCGGCGGGCCGGGAATGGTCATGATGTGCCAGACCATCTTCGACGCCGTCGAATCAATCGAACGGCGGGATGCGGTTCAGAGCGTTCGCATTCTGCTGACCCCGCAAGGACGCCCCTTCAATCAGTCGGTGGCCGAGGAATTGGCCGAGAAGGATCGGTTGTTGCTCATCGCCGGGCATTATGAAGGGTTTGACGACCGGATATCGCAGGGATTGCAGCCGATGGAGTTGAGCATCGGTGATTACGTTCTGAGCGGCGGTGAATTGGCGGTGATGGTGGTGGTGGATGCGGTGGTTCGGTTGCTCCCGGGCGCGATCGGGGCCGAGGATGGGGCGGCCGATGAGAGCTTCGCCGATGGGCTCCTGGAGCATCCGCAGTACACGCGGCCCCGGGAATTCCGGGGCATGAAGGTGCCGGATGTGTTGCTCGGCGGGAACCATGCTGAGATCGCCAAATGGCGGCTGGAGCAGAGGCGGCAGCGGACGCAGCAGCGTCGGCCGGATTTGTGGCGGGCATATTTGGATAAGGATGTTGAGCGGCGAAGCCGATAAGTGGTTACAATAATTATCCCGCCCAGGCGGTCGATCGGAGCAGGTCATGACGAACAAACTGTTGGAACTCGTGGAAAAGCCGCACCTGAAAAAAGAACCGCCACAGTTCGCGGTGGGGGACACGGTGGATGTGTCCACAAAGATCGTTGAAGGGGAAAAGGAACGCATCCAGGTTTTCAGCGGCGTGGTGATCATGAAAAAGGGGGCCGGGGTCAACGAAACATTTACGGTAAGGCGAATCGTGAACAACGAAGGGGTGGAAAGAATCTTTCCGCTGCATTCGCCGTTCATTTCGCGGGTGACGGTGAAGCGCAGCGGCGAATCGCGGCGCGCCAAACTGTTCTATCTGCGCGAACGCGTCGGCAAGGCGACGCGGCTTACCGAGAAGCGCAAGGGAAAGAAGGACGAGGGGCCGGGGACCGCGGAGAAGCCGGAGCTGGCGGCGTCGGGGGCGTAGGCGGCTAAATTCGAAACTCGAAATTCGAATTTCCCGTCAGGAGTTGCAGCCAAACGGCCTGAGGGCATAATCCCGTTCATGTTCGACTGGTTGTCGAGTTGGTTCAAACCCGCGCCGGCGCGCGATGCACTGGGGCAACGCGGGGAAAATGTGGCGGCAAGATATCTGCGCGATCAGGGGTATAAAATCCTGGAACGAAATTTCAGATGCGAAGTGGGGGAGGTGGATATCATCGCGCGCGACGGGAGGACGCTGGTGTTCGCCGAGGTCAAGACACGGGAATACGATGATCCGACGCCCGAGGCCCAGATCAACCGGGACAAAAGACACCAACTGACCAAGGCGGCGACGTTTTATCTTTCGCGCTATGGCGTTCCGCAGCCGCCGGCGAGATTCGATGTTGTCGCGGTCGTTTGGCCGGGCGGGAGGGAGCCGCAGATTCGACATACGACCGATGCGTTTGAGGCGACGTTTTGAGCCATGATCGATACGCATTGCCATCTGACCGATCCGCAATTGATCGACCAGCTTGATGGGGTTCTGGCGCGGGCGGAGTCGGCGGGGGTGTGGAGGATCGTTACGGTCGGGACGCATCCGGGGGACTGGGAGGCGGCGCTGGCGATCACAGCGACGGGGGCGAATGTTCGATGCGCGGTGGGGGGACATCCGAATAATTGTCATGAGTTTCAATTCGAGGAGCTGGCGCGGCTGCGGGAATTCTGCGGTCGTCCGGAAGTTGTCGCGCTGGGGGAAATGGGGCTGGATTATCACCATAAGTTTTCGCAGCGCCAGAAACAGGCGAAGTATTTTGAAGCACAGTTGGAAATGGCGAGGGAGCTGGATATGCCGGTGATTATCCATTGCCGGGAGGCGACGGATGATTGTCTGGCGATTCTCCGTGCGTTCGATGGGGTGAGAGCGGTGTTTCACTGTTTTACCGGGACGGCGGACGAGGCGAAGCGGGTTTGGGATGCGGGGTACTTGACCGGGTTCACCGGGGTGGTGACGTTTCGCAACGGGCAGGTGCTGCGCGATATCGCGGCGGCGGCGCCGAAGGATCGGATTCTGGTGGAGACGGATGCTCCGTATCTGACGCCGGAGCCGATGAGAAAGCAGAAGATCAATGAGCCGGCGATGGTGGTGCATACGGCGGCGGTGGTGGCGGAAGTGAGGGGGATGAGCGTTGCGGAGTTGGATGAATGCACGACGGAGAATGCGCTGGGGTGGTATAGGTGGGGGT
>Ga0302325_10007550_pt1 | contig 24099 bp, 23 predicted proteins | sample Palsa_T0_2_FD_201948 | JGI IMG/M metagenome (GOLD analysis project Ga0302325, IMG submission 201948) | Peat permafrost microbial communities from Stordalen Mire near Abisko, Sweden - Palsa_T0_2 | ecosystem: Environmental > Terrestrial > Soil > Palsa > Peat permafrost | place: Sweden: Abisko... | reverse complement strand
ACGATCTGGTAGCAACTTATTCGGGCGGGATGCGCCGCCGGCTCGAGATTGCGCGCGGCCTGATTCATTCGCCCGAAGTGCTGTTCCTCGACGAGCCGACCATCGGGCTCGATCCGCAAAGCCGGCGCGCGGTGCACGACCTGCTCGAGACGCTGCGCAGCGAGAGCGAGATAACCATATCGCTCACGACGCATTATATGGACGAGGCGGAGTCGCTGTGCGATCGAATCGCGATAGTTGACGGCGGCAAGATAATCGCCCTCGACACGCCGGTCGGACTGAAGTCGATGGTGCCGGGTGCGGATCGGATCGATCTCGTGGTTGAGAAGAATCCCGACGCTATCGCCGAGATGCTGCGGCCGATGCCGTATCTGCGCGAGGTGAATCGCGACGGCGCCAACCGCCTTCAGCTATCCGCCAACGACGGCGCGCATGCGATCCCGAAAATTCTCGACGCGGTCGAAAAAGCCGGCGACCGCGTGACCTCGATCACCGTGCAGAAACTCTCGCTCGAAGACGTTTTCATTCATTTCACCGGGCGCACGCTCCGCGACGAGCCGGCCAAGAAGGTCAGCATGTTCGTCGGAGCCGGGATGCCGCAGCAGCGCTGAGGAGGCCGCCGATGTTCGGGCTCAAATTCCTCGCGATCATGCGCCGCGATCTCAAGAAGCTCACCCGCAATCCGATCACGCTCATCTCGGTCATCCTCATGCCGATCGTTTATCTCGTGATCATCGGCAATTCCTTCCAGGGCCAGCTCAAGCATCTGCCCATCGTCGTCGTCGCCCAGGATCACGGACTCTACGCGCGCCGCGTCGTCGAGCAGTTGCTCGCGCTGCAGGCCGGCCCGAAGACCGTCGACGTCACCTTCGAGAGCGACACCGGCAGCGCCGTCGACGAAGTGCGCGACGGCGTGTACAAGGGCGTCGTCGTCATCCCGCCCGACTTCAGCCACGACGTCGCCGAAGGACGCATCGCGCAAATCGGACTGTTCACCGACAACGTTGACAGCGTCAGTTCCGCCGCGCTCGAGGGCGTGCTCGACGCCGCCGCCGCGACCGTCAAAGTTACCTACGTCACCGCGCGCGAGCCCAAACTCAACGAGATCTCGCTGCGCCCGAGCTGGCTGTTCCCCTACGTCGACTACGATCGTTCGCTCATCCCCGGCGTCATCGTCATGGCCATCTTCATGGGCTCGCTTATGTGCGGCGTTTTCAACTGGGTGATGGACAAGTTCATGGGCGTCACCGAATGCTACCTCGTAACTCCCCTGTCACGCTGGGACATCGCCGGCGGCATCCTCGCCAGCGGCGTTACGGTGACCAGCACCGGCGCAATCCTCGTTTTGTTTTTAGGCTTGATGATCACGCGCGGAACCATCCTTGGCGGACCTGCGGCACTCGCCATGCTGATCGGAATCATCATCATCAGCGCAACCGGCCTGCTCGCGATGACGTTCTCGATGCTCGGCCGCGCGGGCCATCCACGACTGGTTGGGGCGTTCTCCGGCTTCCTCAACGTGATCCTGTTTTTCCCCAGCGGTGCGATCTACCCGGTCGAGAGTTTTCCGCCATGGCTGCGAAGCTTCGCCCGCATCAACCCCGAAACTCATTCGGTAAGCGCAATCAAGCAGATCCTCTTCAAGGGCGCCGACTTCGCCGCCGTAAGCAGCGACATAGCATTCCTGGTGATCTTCATGGTCCTGATGCTGATACTCGCCAGCGTATCATTCAAACGCACTTTGTAGTTTTTGCGGGATTCCTAATCCGCATGTAGTGGGGCGGGCCGCCGTGCCCGCCTTCACTCTGATCTTCTCTCCCCGCAAGGGAGAGGATTAAGGTGAGGGTCCTTTTACAGCGCGCTATTCCGCGCGCGATTCAGGATTCCGCCTCCGCTGCGTGTGTCCGCGAAGAGGTCACGCAAAGCTCTTCGGGAGAGGGCGCGCCTCCGGTCTTCGTCCGCATAGCTTGAACTGTTCTTAACGCGCCAGCGCTTCGGTGATCACTCGCTGAAGCTCGGTTATCGAGATGGGCTTCAGCAGCGAAAGATTCGCGCCGGCCGCGCGCGCCGCCTTGTTGAGTTCCGGCGTGTTGTGTCCGGACATCACGATGATTGGCGTGACCGCTGACTTCGCGCGCACGTGGCGGATTATCTCGATGCCGCTGGTGTCGGGCAGGCTCAAGTCCGTGATCACCACGTCGGGCGATTCCTCGTCGATAATCCGGATCGCTTCGGCCGCGTCAAACGCGCCAACGCACCGATGTCCCGCGCGCTGCAGCAGGCGGATATACGCATCTACCAGGTCGCGTTCGTCGTCCACGATCAAAATTGTCGCCTGCTCAGCCATCGATTTTTTTAACCCGTCAGTGTCCCGATTGATTTCTTCGCGCCGAGGCAATTTGCGGCGGCGCCGCCGCCGGCTCGTCGCGTCCGTTAAGCCCAAGCTGTTCCGACGGAGAATCGCCAACCGTCGGCAGCGTTATCGTGAAAGTCGTGCCCTTGCCCGCCACCGATTCGACCATGATACTGCCGCCATGATCCTGCACGATCCGTTGGCTCAGCCAAAGACCCAGCCCCGTCCCTTTCGGTTTGGTCGTGAAGAACGGTTGAAACAGCCGGCCGATCACATCGCTCGGGATTCCCGCGCCATCGTCCGAGATTGAGAGCTGCAGATATCGCGGCCGCCCAGGCGCCGGCGAAGTTTCGATTCGTATCAGTCGCGCTCCCGCATCGCGCGCATTCAGCACAAAATTGATCAGCACCTGCTCGATCCCGGTCGGCTCGGCCATCACCGGCGGCAGCGACCGATCGAGAATCGTCTGGTACCGCAGCAACCCGCCCTTCGCTTCCGCGCCCACTATTAACATCGCGTCTTCGACCGCCACGTTCATGTCCATCGCGTAGCGGGCCCCGGGCCGCTGCCGCGCGATCGACAACATGTTGTGCGAAATCCGGCTCGCGCGCTCGATGTTCTTCTGCAGGACCAGCAGGTCCTCGCGCGTCTGCGTCGAAAGATCCGGGTCCGACGCCAGCATCAGCTCGATTCGCGACACCATCACCGCCAGCGGGTTGTTCAGTTCATGCGCAACTCCGGCCGCCACCGCCGCGAGCGCATCGACCGTTTCATTGCGCCGCGCCTCGCGCTCCATCACCCGGCGCTCCGTGATGTCCGTGACGAACGCGATCACCAGCTTGCCGCGATGCATGTGCACGACGTTGAGGCTGATCTCGGCCGGAAATTCGCTGCCGTCTTTTCGGCGGCCCGCAATTTCCATCCCGCGGCCCATCATCCGCGACTTGGGCTGCGTGAAAAAACCCTTCCGATGCGCCTCGTGGCGATACTGGAAGCGCTGCGGTATCAGAACTTCTATCGGCTGACCCACCAGCTCGATCTCATGGTACCCGAACAGCTCCTGCCCGCGTGGATTGACCTGGCGAATCATACCGTCGGTGTCGGCTGAAATAATCGCCTCCACCGACGACTCGAAATAGCCGCGCGCCCGCACCAGCGCTTCCTCGCGCGCGGCAACCGAAATACGAATCGTCTTCATATACCGCGCGGCCACCAGGTACAGCAGCAGCGCGTTCACACCCACGAACATCAGCCGGTTGAGCGTGTACGAATGCACCGGCATCAACGACAACACCCGGTTCGAGACGGCGACCCAAAGCAGACCGCCGATTGCGTAGTAGAGCGCAATCCTCACCGGGCGACTCCGCACCATCGGCACGTGATTCAATGCACCGTGGTCGGTAAATCTATTCGTCTGCGCGCGGGCCATCAGACCGGTAGTTTATTCTTCCGGCTGACTCCAAGGTAGCACCTGCAAACAAAACCGGCGCCGGTTCCGATCGACGCGCACCAAGGCCCACTCTCTCATTCGTGTAAAGGCGACCGCGCAGGGTCGGCCGCCACTCCGGGCACGTTCACCTGGCGTATCGATCGGCCCATCGGCGTGGCGATATACGCGATATTGGAAACCGTACCGTCGCCGTCACGCATCGGCAGAATCGTCATCGCGACTCCTATTTCCGACCCGTCGATGCGCACCTGCCGTGTCTGGAAGCGCGGCACCCGCTCGCCGCTGAAGGCCAGCTCGGTCGAACGCCGCATTCCTTCGCGACTTCCCTCCGCCACCAGCACGTCATTGCTGCGTCCGACGATCTCAGCCTGGCCGTATCCATATAGCTGTCGCGCCGCCGCGTTAATCGCGGTTACCTTCCCGGCCGCGTCCACACTATGCACTCCGTCGGGAATCGAGTTGACGATCATCGCCATCAGCTCGAGATAATCCTCGCGCCGCCGGCTCTCCATCGCCGCTCCCGTCACCGATACCAGCTCGTTGAAGCCGTCGGGCTTGACCAGGTATTGATACAGCCCATGCCTGAAGGCGCCAGCCACCACTTCTTCGCCGCCGTTGCCGGTCAGCATGATCACCCGCGTCCGCGGCCATAGCTCGCGCACACGCTGCAGCACCGACAAGCCGTCGCTCCAGCCGAGCCAGTAGTCCGTAATCACGATGTCACAGCAGACGCCCTTGAGATGCTCGTTCAGCAGAGGCAAACCGTCAGCCGCGAGTATCTGCGCCGCGGGAAACGCCCGCTGTAATCGCGCCTGTATAACAATCCGATCAGTTCGGTTGTCTTCGACCAGCAACAAATCCATTCGAAAGAAAATCCCCCGCTCGCGATCGAGCTACGACAGGAAACATCTGAGCAATCGCTGTGCCGAGTCGGGACATCCTGCAACCGCACGAAATCCAGCCCAGCATCGCAGGGAAATGCCGAGCCCAAGCGAAACAGCCCGACTCTGCCATCGAGTGTCCCAAAACCGAACGGCCGACGTCCCGCAATCGGACACCCGATGAATGACTTAAAGGTGGCGACCGATGGCTGTTTAGAACCGTGAGGCGAAAAGATCTTCCCCTATTAACTTCCAAACAGGGACGAAGTCCCGCATCTTTTCTTAATATTAAGGTGCAGGGGTTACCCCTGCCCAGGGAAGCGTGAAACCCGGGAGGGGTTTCACATGAGATACAGTGATCTACCCTTCCCTAACCAGCGCTAGACGATTGCAATTGAATGTAGTTCTCGATTCCGATCTGCTTGATCAGGTCGAACTGAACCTCGATAAAATCGATGCTCTTCTCTTCCTCCTGCATGATCTCCTTGAGCAGCTCGCGCGTCACGTAGTCTTTCACGGACTCGCAATGCGCGATCGCCGCCCGCAGATCGACCAGCGCCTTGAGCTCGAGCTTCAAGTCGCATTCGAGCGCTTCCTTCACGTTCTCGCCGATCATGAGCCGGTCCAAATCCTGGAGGTTGGGCAGCCCCTCGAGAAACAGTATTCGCTCGATCACGCGGTCCGCATGTTTCATCTCGGTGATCGATTCGTCGCGCTCGTACTTGCCGAGCTTCGACACGCCCCAATGATCGAGCTGTTTGGCATGCAGAAAATACTGGTTAATCGCGGTCAGCTCGTTGCGGAGCACCGTGTTGAGAAACTGGACTACTTTGGGATTGCCCTTCACGAAACCCTCCCCATCGGACGCGGCCAGGACGACTCCAGTGTAGGGGCAAAAAGGTGCCGGTGAAACCGGGGTCTAGGCGTCGACGCCGCACTCGTTAGCGCAAGTATTTTGGCGGGGGCCGCGCGAGTCGGCATGTGCATCGAGCATCTCGCGAACCAGCGGCACGCATTTACCGCACTTGGGCTTGACCCCGAGCGCGCGGTAGAACGCCGCCACCGAGCATGCAGCCGTGCCATGAGTGCGAGCCTCGCGGTCGGTGATTGCGTTGCATATACAGAGGTACATTGGTCGAGATCCTCGGGGCTGCGGAGCATCTAATGATTATGAGAATGATTATCAATTCCGACCGCGCTTAGCAACTCCCTCTTCCAACGTGGGAGGAGGGTTAGGGTGGAGGACCATTGGCGGCGCGTATGTCGCGCCACGCGCATTACTTCCCTGCCTGGTTCGTTGCGTTTTGCTTGCACCAAAGTGCTATTCCCTGTTGATTCCAAACTTGTCAATATTCCTGCCCGTCGGCCCTGATGCTCCCAGGAAGTACGCCCCGGCGTCCGGCCAGCCACAAGGAAAATAATGAACTTACTGACAAGGCCGAATGGCCGAATCCTGATAAAGCCAAAAGGCCGATCGCTGCCGTTGATTCTCGCCGCAGCACTCCTGATGGCCACCTCGCCGATACTCACCAGCTGCTCGCGCGGCGATGACCAGCCGGCCGCCGCGCCGTCTGCAGCTCCGACAATAGCCCCGACCGCGGAACCAACTGCGCCTCCGCCCGCCGCCGAAGTCGAACCCGGACCGCCGCCGGGCGCCGCCAGCCCCGAGGAATTGCAGCAACTGGTCTCCCCTATCGCGCTCTACCCCGATCCTCTCGTCGCGCAAATCCTCGCCGGCTCGACCTACCCGATGCAGGTAGTAGAGGCCGACCGATGGCTCCAGCAGAATCCTAACCTCACCGGCGACGCCTTGGCTCAGCAGGTCAATCAGCAACCGTGGGATCCCAGCATCAAGTCGTTGACCCAGTTCCCGAGCGTGCTGCACACGATGAACGAGAGCCTGTCGTGGACTTCGAGCCTCGGCGAGGCGTACTACAATCAGCCCGCCGATGTAATGAACGCGATCCAGGTGATGCGCAATCGGGCGCTGGCCGCAGGCACGCTCAAGAGCACTCCCCAGCAGACGATTCAGGTCCAGCCCGCACCCCCGGCCTCTGAAGGCGGTGGCGGACAGCCTTCGGTGACGCAGACCGTCATCGTGCAGCCGGCCCAGCCCAACACCGTTTATGTCCCGCAATACAATCCCACCAGCGCGTACGGCGCCCCGGTCGCCGCTCCTGCTGGCTACTCCGGCAGCGACTTGCTGCTGACGGGAGTGCTGTCGTTCGGCGCCGGCATCCTGCTCGGTTCGCTTATCAACAACGGCCACAACGACTGGAATTGCGGCTGGTACGGCGGTGGTGGCAGCTCGGTCAAGTACAACAACAACGTTTACGTCACCAACAACAACGTCTACCCAGGACGGCCTCCCGGCTACCGGCCACCCAACGGCGGCTATCCCGGCGGCGGCTATCCGGGCGGTGGATACCCCGGGCGGCCCGGATATCCCGGCAACGGCAAGCCGCCATACAACGGTGGCGGTAACGGCCGGCCTCCGTACAACGGCGGTGGCAACGGCGGCAATGGCAGGCCTCCCTACAATGGCGGTGGCAACGGCGGTAACGGCAGGCCTCCCTACAACGGCGGCGGCGGCAATAATGGTCGTCCCAGCACACTTCCGGCCACGCGGCCCTACGACAAGAAGACCGCGAGACCTGAGAATCCAAATTTCGCAAAACCGAATTTCCCCAAGCCCGGCACGCTCCCCAATAATCCGGGCGGCAAACCGAACAAGGGCGAAGGACAGAAAAATCGACCGGGCAATCAACCGGGCAATCCCACCAATCCTGCCAGACCGGCAAACCCCGGCAATGCAACCCGGCCCGCCGGTCCCAAGCCCGCGGATCGCTCAGCAGATCCCGCGCGCGGCTACGCCAAAGACAAGAGCAGTGCGGGCGGCCGCAACAGTGCGCTCGGCGGATACGAACCCGGCGGCAACACGCGAGCGTCCAGCGATCGCGGACAAGCCAGTATGAAGGGCAACAATGGCGGCCGGGGCGGCAATGGCGGCGGCGGAAATCGTGGCGGCGGCGGTGGTGGTGGAAATCGCGGTGGTGGCGGCGGGGGCGGCCGTGGAAAAGGCGGCGGAAAAAATAAGTAGATGAGGAATTCCAATGACGCCGAATAAAACAATCAAGGAATTCTTCGACCTCAACCTTCGCCGCATAGCGGTGATCTTTTCAGCGCTTCTGATCACATCCGTGATCTTCCCGCGTTCGTCGTTTGCCCAGCAGAACTCCGCCACCCAGCAGGTCTTCCCTACTCCGGAAGCCGCCGTCACCGCGATGGTCTCAGCCACCAAAGCCGATGACATGAAGGCGCTCAGTTCCATCCTGGGACCGGACTCCGGCGACGTCCTGTCATCCGGCGATCCCGTCGCCGACAACAACGCGCGCGACGGCTTCGTGAGCCGCTACACCGAGATGCATCGGCTGGCCTACGACGACAACGGCCGCGTCATTGTGTATATCGGCGCCGGCAACTGGCCGCTTCCCATCCCACTGGTGAAACGCGACAGCGGATGGGTCTTCGATACCGCGGCCGGCAAGGACGAGCTGCTCTACCGGCGGGTGGGCCGCAACGAGCTGTTCACCATCGACGTGCTCAACAACCTGGCGGACGCGCAGGAGGAATACGCGAGCGCCTCGCGCGACGGCGAACCCGCGGGCCAGTTCGCCGAGAAAATTCTGAGCGACTCCGGCAAGCAAAACGGCCTCTACTGGGAAGCCCCCGACGGACAGCCCGAGAGTCCCATTGGACCGCTCGTCGCCAAGGCGGCCGCCGAAGGCTACAAGCGCGGCGAAAACGAAAGCCCGACTCCATTTCATGGCTATTACTATAAAATTCTTACGAAACAGGGCAGGAACGCACCCGGCGGTGCAATGAACTATCTCGTCAAAGGCAAGATGACCAAAGGATTCGCGTTCATAGCATGGCCCGCCGACTACAGGTCCTCAGGCGTGATGACATTCATGATCAACCAGGACGGCGTAGTAGTTCAGAAGGACTTAGGCGCCGAAACGACCAAACTGGCCAGTGATATAACCCAGTACAACCCGGACAAAACCTGGCAAGAACTGGACGCAGAAGCCGGCAACTAGAATTCCAAGGTGCAGGGGTTACCCCTGCCGAAGGAAGCGTGAAACCCACGCGGGTTTCACATCGAGTCAAGTGATTTTGGTTTGCCCACGCGAGAGCCGCCGCATCGCGAACGCCAGCAATCCGTCAAACGCCCGATCCGGCAACAGCCAATGGAAAAACGCCATCACCTTGGCGTCGCGCCCGACCAGGTATCGCGTGCGCGGCCGACTCGAAGTTAGAGCATGCTCGACCACGGCCGCCACCGCCTCGGCTGACACGGCGACCTGCTCCTGCGACGCGATCAAACCGCGCATCGCTTCAACCTCTTTGCCGTAGTAGCTGACACCTTCAGGCGGCAGCCCGCCAAGCGCCTCGTCAACCTGATTGCGCGCCTTCTCGAACATCGCAGTCCTGACCGCGCCCGGCTCGACGATCGCAACATGGATTCCCCAAGGCTTAAGCTCAGCGCGCAGCGAATCCGAGAGCGCTTCGAGCGCGAACTTCGAGGCGCAATATGGACCCACGAACGGCGTCGCGACCTTGCCGCCGACCGACGAGATGTTCACGATCCGTCCCCGGTTGCGGCGAATCATCGGCATGAAGGCCTGGATAACTGCCAGTGGACCGATGAGGTTAACTTCCATCTGGCGGCGCAGCTCGGACGGCGCGACATATTCGACCACGCCGCCGATGCCGATACCCGCATTGTTGACGATCCCAACCAACGGCGCGTCCCCCAAAGCCGTCCTCACCACTCCGGCAGCCTCGGTGACGCTCCTGGCATCGGTAACATCGAGTATCACGGGAGTAAGCCGCGGCGATGCGGCCTTGGCTAGCGCGTCGCCATCGGCAGCCTTGCGCACGCCGGCGAAGACGCGAAACCCGCGCCGATCAAGGTAAAGCGCGCATTCCCTGCCAATACCGCTGGAAGCCCCAGTGATAACCACCCCACCCTCTTCAAACCCCGATCCGTTCCCGTTATTCGCCATGCGTCCCCTCCCGAGAACGAGACTATGCGCGGACACGGCAGAGCATCCCAGAAAAGAAAGAAGGAGTCATGACATGACTCCTTCTTCGATACATTCTTTTAGAGCTTCAGAACGCCCGACGCGTCTAGCGCGCCTTTTTCTGCGCCGCAGGCTTCTTTGCTTTTGGCGGACGGCCTCGGCGGCGCTTCTCGACACCCGTCGCTTCCAGCTCTTCCTCGTCGGGTCCGAAGGCGCTGTCCACCTGGACGTCGTCTTCGCCGGTCGGGACTCGCTCAACATGCTCTTCGGAGTCGTCGGGGATACTTAGTTCTTCGGGCCCGGACCATCGTCCGCCGAACGGCTTGGCCATTCCGGACTGCCCGCTGCGAGCTTCGCTGTTCGCTTCGTTCTGGCAATCGACGCAGTATTGAGCGAACGGGATCACCTGCAGCCGCGCCAGCGGTATCTCGTCGCCGCATCGCGCGCAAGTTCCGTAAACGCCCGCGCCGAGCCGCGCGATGGCGGCGTCGATTGCGCCCAGTCGTTCCTGTGCGCGGTCGAACAACGCGGCATGCGTCTCGACTTCCGAAAGCGATCGCGCCACATCCATTTCATCTGCCGGCGGCTGTCCGCCGTTGCGAGCCTGTTCCCGCATCAATTCCTTCACCCGGGCGAGCGTGTCGGCGCGCTCTTTAGCGAGCAGCCGCTTGAGCGCGTCGATCCGCCGTCCGCCGGTGTTCACTGCGGCTTCCATCTTGGTCTTCTGCCTCTTTGCAGTCTTCGTGGGTCGGGTTTTAGTTCGGGTTTTCATTAGTGAGGACCGTCTGCGCAAATCAATCCGAATTCTAATATCAGCATTGATCGTGCCTCGCGCTAGTGTCTGAAAAACAATCGAACTTAATAGTCTTGTGCAGCACAGTTCGAGTCCAGTAGTTCCATATACGGAAAATGCGTCAATCTGGTTGCTACATCGGGAATTCCGCCTTCGGACCGCGCTACTGTAATCCGATTCTCCGCGACCTGCGAGTGTCTTTCAAAATGTAATGAACAGGGTCTCCGGCGACCCCGGTTGCACAGACGACAATCGCCGTGATGCCGCATAATTGAGCAGCATCCAAGGCCGCCCGCATCGCGAAATCTCTGAATTTCCCCCTGATTTCTCAATTTTGCGTGCCCAAGGTGAGTTGGCACAGACCATGCTCGCCAAGCAGAAGCGCAATTTGGTGCGGGAGGAGGTCCCAGCTACATGTCAACATCTGTTTCAGAGCAGGTTCTTCAATACGGACCTTCAAGTCAAAGTCGGGTGATCGAGGAGGTAACCGGGCCCGATCCGTGGCTCAGCGCCCGTTTCGAGCCGGATTTCCTCGTTCCTGTCCAGTTTTTCGATTTGACCCGTCGGCGATCGATGCTCGACGGCGAAACCCGGCTGGTATTCGCGGTGCTTGAAGACGCGGTCCGATGCTACGTGAAGACGGTAAACTCGGCCCGACGTTGCGACCGCGATCAGTTCGACGAGGTTCAGCGATGGTTCCACGCTGAGGCGGGAATCCACAGTCCGTTCTCCTTCGAGTATGTATGCGACGTGCTTGGAATCGAGCCGGCTGCTTTGCGCGGGCGACTCGGATTGCTCAGCGTCAACGATCTGCCGACCAAGCAGATGCGATCGGTCGGGCGCAGGCAAGTCGTCCGCGCCGGACGATCGTCGCGCAAACGGTCGAACGGCGTCGACGCGGGATCGTCGGCGCGGGCTGCAGGAATGAGGGAAGGCGCGGGCGCTTGACGGGATTGAAATACTGAAAGAGCTGAACGAGGTCGCCGCCTGATTTTTCCTGACGCCCGCCGCTGATGTTTATCGTGGTGCGCGGCCGCGATGGTGTGCCGCTGCGACGACGATGAGCAATCCGCTGGGAAGATTCGAATTCCGGATTTGGGGAAATCACCTTAGTGGTTTTCGAGATCGGCTGGCCGCGATTGCGACCTCGTCCGATCCACACGAAAGCGCGGAGACCTACATCCTCTCCCGGGCGACCGACGCCGCCAACGTGAAGATTCGCGCCGGCCTGGTGGACGTCAAGCTGATGACCGAGCAGGTCGGGCGCCTTGAGCGATGGCGCCCCGTGCTGAAGAGCGAGTTCCCGGTGGACTCGCGCACAATCGTCGAGCAGGTGTTTCCCAATCTCGGCGTGGCGGTGCCGCATATCGCGCAGCCGTCCTATACTCACGGCGAGTTCATCCGCGATTTGGTCAGGCCGAATCGCGAGCTTGCGACGGTGGACGTTACCAAGTTGCGGGTGCGGTTCACGTCGGAGCGGTTCACGGCCGAATTCGCCGAAGTCGGAATCGGGGGCGGCGCAACTTCCGAAACCGTTGCGATTGAATCGGACGATCCCGCCGCGGTGCTGCGAGCGATTGCAAAACTTGGCCTCAACTCTCACGTGAACATAAGCTATGTTCGTCATCTGAAGCTGATGACCGGAATGGCGCCGCGTGCCGGCGCCTCGGCCAGCTAGCGCGAAGGGGCATGAGCAAAACGTCAGGCGATCGCGAAAGCCGCGTGGATGCTAAAAAAAATGGGGAAGGAAATCGAGCGCAAATTCCTGGTTCACCCCCGCCAATGGAGCGACCTTGGGTCCGGGCTCGTCATCCGCCAGGGATATCTGTGCGCCTCGAAACATTCCTCGGTGCGGGTGCGTACCTACGGCGACCGCGGCTACGTGACTATGAAGGGCGCGACCTCGGGCATCACGCGCGACGAGTACGAGTACGAGATTCCTCTCAATGAAGCGAACGAAATCATGCTCAACCTGTGCGAGCATCCGCCGGTCGAAAAGACCCGCTACCGAATCGTGTTCAAGGGTCACACCTGGGAGGTCGATGAATTCACGGGCGCGAACAGTGGCCTGACGGTTGCAGAAGTGGAGCTGAAAAATTCGGGTGAGGAGGTGGAGCTTCCCGACTGGATCGATCGCGAGGTAAGCGGCGATCCGCGCTATTTCAATTCGAACCTGTCGATCAAACCGTTCTCGAGCTGGAAGTGATTTACACTGTTGTTGTGAGGAGGAGTGACATTTGTGAAAGTCGCCGACCTGATGATGCGCAGCATACGCGCATGCATAATCCATGAATCGGTAAACGCGGCAGCCCGGATAATGTGGGAGCACGATTGCGGATGCGCTCCGGTGGTCGACGGCCGCGGCAGGCTCGCGGGAATCGTGACCGACCGCGACATCTGCATGGCCGCATACACGCAAGGCGTCCCGCTGGAAGCGATCCCGGTCGAGCGCGTGATGTCGCCCAAGGTGATTTCATGTTCGCGTAGCGACACGCTGGAGACCGCACATCAGCTGATGCGCACGCATGAGGTCCATCGCCTGCCGGTGGTCGATTCGCGGGGGCGGCCGATTGGAATCCTGTCGTTGAGCGACACCATAAACCACAGCCGCGGCGATCACGCCGAGAATGCGCTCGAAGCCGCGGTGACGTACTCGGTGGTTCACAGGCGCCGCGAACCGGCGCGGGCGATATCAACCAACGGAAACGGCACGCAACCGCACGAATCGATCAAGGCCGCGCGCAAGGCGGCGCCGCGCAAAAGGAAGGCCGACGCCGATCAGCCGTAGCGACGAGTCGTTATCCCTGCCATTGATGTGCTATCGAACGCTGCGCATGAAGGCCGCGCTCTGGTAGGATGCAACAATGGCTGAAGGGCAGCCACGAATTACGACCGCAGGCTCTCGCGCCGCCGCCGTTTACGCGCTGATGATCGGCGCGTTGGTGCTGGTGTACCTATGGATTCGCTCGGTCGGCGAGACGCTGGGCGCGCCGGCCCCTGTCGGGAGCAACGTTTTCGGATCGGCGGCTTCGCTCGCGACGCAACAGGACCTGCTGCACGTGCTGCTCGCGCTGGTGGTCGTGATCGCCACGGCGCGCGCGATGGGTTCAATCTTCCGCACCGTCGGGCAGCCACCGGTGGTCGGGGAAATAATTGCTGGCATCGTGCTCGGTCCCTCACTGCTCGGGCGCATTGCGCCGGGTGCGGAGGGATACCTGTTCCCGGCGACGGTCGGGCCGTTTCTCAACATCATCGCGCAGGTCGGCGTCATCCTTTACATGTTCCTGGTCGGGCTCGAGCTCGACCCGGCGCTGCTGCGCAAACGCGGGCATACAACGGTCGCCATTTCCCACGCGAGCATCGTGGCGCCGTTCATCCTCGGCGCGACCATCGCGCTTTATCTTTATCCGAAGCTGTCGACCAGCGACGTGCCGTTCACCTGCTTCTCGCTTTTTCTCGGCGTCTCGATGTCGGTGACTGCGTTTCCGGTGCTCGCGAGAATTTTGACCGATCGCGGGATTCACAAGACGCGGATGGGTGCGATCGCGCTGACCTGCGCCGCGGTGGACGACGTTACGGCCTGGTGCATGCTGGCGTTCGTGGTCAGCGTGGCGCGCGCGCAGGCGACGGGCGCGGTGGCGACGATCGCGATGGCGCTCGGGTTTATCGTGCTGATGCTGGTCGTGGTACGGCCGACCATGGTTCGTCTGTCGTTGCTGTACGGAAATCGCGGACGGCTGACGCAGGGTGTGATGGCCTCGATATTCATCGCACTGCTCATTTCCGCGTCGGCCACGGAACTTATCGGCATCCACGCCGTGTTCGGTGCGTTCGCACTCGGCGCGGTAATTCCGCATGACAGCGGGATGGCGCGGGAGCTAACCGACCGCCTCGAGGATATCGTGATCGTGCTGCTGCTGCCGGCCTTCTTCGCGTACACCGGACTGCGCACCCAGATCGGGCTGGTCAGCGGCTACGAGCAATGGATGATGTGCGCGCTGATAGTCGCGGTCGCATCGATAGGCAAATTTGGCGGCAGCGCGATCGCGGCCCGAATCACGGGCCTGGACTGGCGCGACGCCTCGGCGCTCGGCGTGCTGATGAACACGCGCGGCCTGATGGAATTGATCGTGCTGAACATCGGGCTCGAGATGAACGTCATCTCGCCGACCTTGTTCGCGATGCTGGTGATCATGGCGTTGGTGACGACCTTCGCCACCACCCCGATTCTGCATTTGATTACGCGGCGGCCGGAAGAAGAGATTCGGGAATTTCCCGAGCTCGGCACCTTCTCTCCCGAGCCGGCGGTAACGCCCCAGGCTCCCGCGCGGATGCCGGTTGCGCGGCCGTCGCAGCCGCCGCCGCGGCCGATACTGGTCGGCACGGAGCACAGCGCAATCCTCGTGCCCGTGTCGAATCCTGAAGGCGTGGCAGTGCTGGTCGAACTGGCTCTGGCGGCGACGCCGCATGACGCGCCGCCACCACGCGTGCTCGCGCTGGTGAAAACTCCGCCGGGGGGCGTGCGATCGGGATTGCGCGAGGCCGATCAGCGCGTGCCGCCCCGCTCTCCCGCGCTGTCGGCCGCGTTGGATCTCGCGCTCGAGCGCGGCAGCGTTATCACGCCGCAGGCGGTGTGGACGACGAATCCTGCGGCGGACATTCTGGCGTACGCCAACGAGCCGCAAATCGGCTGGCTGCTGATGGGATCGCATCGCGCGGTCTTCGGATCCGACTTCATGGGCGGCGTGGTGCGCGAAATTCTCGACAAGGCGCGCGCACTCCCGGTTCATGTAGCGGTAGTGATTCACGGCGGCGGACGGCCGCTCGATCGCGTGTTTGCAGTAGTGGATCGAGGTACACACGGACGCGCGGCGCTCGACCTCGCGCTGCGAGTGGCGATGCGCAAGCGGTCGGGCTTGCACGCCGTGCTGGTGCCGGAAGAAGGCACGGGGGCGGACGCCGAACTGCTCGAACTGATTCGCGACGCGGGCCGCGCGCTGGGACGCCGTCTGCATACCGACGTACTCAGCGCGCCGACGGCAGCACAACTGGCGCTGCAGACGCCGGGCGGCCTGGTAATAGTCGCCACCAACCTGGCAGACAAGGTAGGGCTCTCGCCCGAAGACTTCAGCGACGCCAAACGATGCGTCGTAGTAGTCCAGGGCTCAGAAAGCGCCCCGGCGAAACTCCGCGCCCGCACCAACGAGCATCATAGAAACGTAAAGCCGTAGCCGACGGCCGACGCGACGTCCTGCTCCGTGTCATCCGGGCGTTTTCACCCCGGCGGGGTTTCGCGGGCCAGCACTTCGTCGCTTACTTGCTCGACGCCGAGCCAGTTGTAGAAGAGGCCGCCGAGGGCGGCGCCTGCTATTGGTCCGACCCAGAACAGCCATAGCTGCCCGAGTGCCCATCCGCCGACGAACAGCGCGGGGCCGGTGCTGCGCGCAGGGTTAACCGAGGTGTTATCTATTGGAATGCTGATAAGATGGATCAGAGTCAGCACCAGTCCGATGGGGATTGGTGCGAAGCCGACGGCTACGCGCTTGTCGGTCGAGCCGAGGATCACGATTAGAAACATGAAGGTCAGCACCACTTCGGCGACGAACGCAGACGCGAGGCTGTAGCCGCCCGGCGAATGCGCGCCGTAGCCGTTGGCGGCGAAACCGTTGCTGAGGTCGAAGCCCGCGGCGCCGCTGGCGATGATGTAGAGCACGGTCGAGGCGAGTATGCCGCCAATTAACTGCGCGACGATGTACGGGATGACGTCGGCGCCGCGGAAGCGTTTGCCGGCCCACAGGCCGATGGTGACGGCGGGATTGATGTGGCATCCCGAGATCGATCCGATCGTGAATGCCATCGTCAAAAGAGTCAGACCGAAGGCAAACGCAACGCCAAGAAAGCCGATTCCAACCTTGGCAAAGCCGGCCGCAAAAATGGCGCTGCCGCAGCCGCCGAAAACCAGCCAGAAGGTGCCGATCAACTCGGCCGCAAACCGCCGCGACATACTCATGCGTGACCTCCGAAGTTCGGGGAGCGGGAAACTTTGATCGGTTCAGCGGTATCGCGGCGCCGAGTTAAATGCAAACCGGCGGGACCGACGCGGCCGCGATTTTGTCCCGCAGGTAACACGCTCCTTTCTTTTGCATTCGCGTCGAATAAGAGCGCCCGGTAGCCTTACCTCGCATCTTGAAGGAGCAAACGATGAGCGGAAAACTCGAAGGCAAGGTGGCCGTTATCACCGGCGGAAATAGCGGCATCGGGCTCGCCACGGCGAAGCGGTTCGTCGCAGAGGGCGCGTACGTGTTCATTACCGGCCGTCGCCAGGCGCAACTCGACGCGGCAGTAAAGGAGATCGGCCGCAATGTCGCGGGCGTTCAGGGCGACGTCGCCAACCTGGCAGACCTGGACAGGCTGTACTCCGCGGTGAAAGCCAGCAAGGCGCGAGTCGATATACTTTTCGCTAACGCCGGCGTCGCCGAGTTCGCTCCGCTGGGAAGTATCACCGAAGATCACTACGACAAGATTTTTGACGCGAACGTGAAAGGCCTGCTGTTCACTGTGCAGAAGGCGCTGCCGCTGATGCCGGACGGCGCGTCGATAATCCTGAACGCTTCGATCGTGGCGTCCACCGGCACTCCTGCATTCAGTGTTTACAGCGCCACCAAGGCCGCGGTGCGCTCCTTCGCGCGAACCTGGATCCTCGACCTCAAGGAACGGAAGATTCGCGTCAACGCCGTCAGTCCGGGCCCAATCGAGACGCCGGGCTTCGACAGCCTGGCGCCTACTCCAGCGGAGCGCGAGCAGGTTAAGGCGGGATTCGTAGCCGCAGTGCCGCTCGGCCGGATGGGCACGCCGGACGAGGTTGCGAGGGCCGCGCTGTTTCTCGCCTCGGACGACAGCAGCTATGTCACCGGCACCGAGCTGTTCGTCGACGGTGGCGCCGCGCAAATCTGAACGCAGCTGTTACTTTTTGATCGCCTCGACGTCGATTGAGATCGCGACCTCGTCGCCGACCACCACGCCGCCGGTCTCGAGCGCCTTGTTCCAGGTGAGACCGAAGTCGCTGCGCTTGATTTTCGTCGTCGCCGACGCGCCCGCGCGCATGTTGCCCATCGGATCCTTTATCGGCGCCCCCGCGGTCTCGACGTCGAGCACCACCGGCCTGGTGACGCCATGCAGCGTGAGATCGCCGGTCACAGTGAATTTACCGGGCCCGGCACCTTCGACCTTGCTGGACTTGAAAGTGATCGTCGGGTACTTGGCGACATCGAGAAAATCGGGACTCTTCAGATGAGCATCGCGCCGCTCGACCCGCGTATCGACCGACGACGCGTCGATGGTCGCATCAATCGTCGCCGACGCCGCGCCACCGCCGTTAGTGGTGATCGTTCCCGCGGTCTTCTGGAATTGTCCCCTCACGTTCGAAATCATCATGTGACGCACGGTGAACTCGACGCTGGTATGTGCGGGATCGATTTGCCACGTGTCGGCATGCGCAACCAGCGGAAGCGCTATCATCATCGCGATCGCGATTGCTGTTTTCGAGATGCGGGAAATCATAAGCGAACTCCTTGGGCTGGACGGTTAGCGTGCATTCAACACGCGAAGTGGATGCCTGGCAAGCCGCGGCTACGACGGCTCCGCGTCCATACCCACTGACTTGAGTCGCGTCAGCAGCACGATCCCGCTGAGCATGATGACGACGCCGCATATGACGACGGCCTGCATCGGGCCGAGATGCGAGCCGAGGTAGCCGACCTCCAGCGCACCGATCGGCGTCAAGCCCACGGCGGTGAGCTGGTAAGTGCTCATCACGCGCCCGCGCAGATCGTCGTTGACGAACATCTGCACCAGCGTGTTGTTGCACGCGCGGAAGTTGGTCAGTCCCGCGCCGACGAAAAATTGCGCCGCCAGCGACAGCGCGAATGATCGCGACATCCCAAACACGATGATTCCGATCGCCGAGAGAAAAAGGCCGATCAGCAGATTGTTCCTCATCCCGCGGGTCGAGACGCGCGAGGCCAGCGTCGCCGCGCCGACCACCGACCCGAGTCCCTGGATCGCCGCCAGGAATCCGTATGTGCGCGCGTCGCCGTGCAGCACGTTCTTCGCGAACAGCGGCACCAGCACGAGATACTGGTAGCCGAAGCCGTTGGTCACTGCCGCCAGCACCATCTGGTAGAACAGCGGCCGATTGGTCCATACATACGCAAGCCCCTCGCGCAGTTGATGGATCATGCGCGCGCCGGCGCCCGCAATCGCACGCGCTGGAATTTCCATCTGGGTCAGGCTCCAAATGACAGCGAGAAAACTGACGCCGTTGAGGAAAAAACAGGTGCCGATACCCAGCCATGCGATCAGGATTCCGGCGATGGCGGGACCGATCATGCGCGCGCTGTTGAACATCATCGAGTTCAGCGCGATCGCGTTGGCGAGATCGTCGTAGCCCACCATCTCGACTACGAACGACTGGCGCCCCGGCATGTCGAACGATCCGACCGTGCCGTTGAACGCCGCGAGCATGATCACGTAGCCCACGCGCACGCTGCCGGTCCACGTCAGTGCGGCGAGCGTGAACGCGCTCAGCATCAGCAGAATCTGTGTGGTGATGATCAGGCGCCGCCGGTCGAGACGATCGACAATCACGCCGGCGAACAAACCCACCAGAAGTATTGGCGTGAACTGCGCGAACGTCACCACCCCAAGCCACGTCGCCGAGTTCGTGAGCTTCAGCACCAGCCACGCCTGCGCGGCGCTCTGCATCCAGGTGCCTGCCAGCGACGTGAGCTGGCCGAAAAAGTAGAGCCGATAGTTGCGATGCCGCAGCGCGCGAAATGCTCCGCGGCGGTCGCTTGCGGGTTTGGGCTGCTCGGGCTGACCGCTCTCCTCCGCGGCTGCGGCGTCCGTCTCAGGCACGGCGCACCGACTTGTTGTTGAACGCCGCAATCCGCTCGCGCATGTCGGGACCGACTCCCGGGTTTCGGTAAACCTCATGCGCAAGGCCGGCGCCGATCGGCAGGCCGTCGGTCTCGATCAGCAGCCGCTTGTTGGCGCGATGACTGAACCACGAATTCGCGAGGATCGTGTCGGCGAGCGCGCGCAGCTCCTGGTCGAACGAATCATCGGGCACGCAAATATTCGCGAGACCCATCGCGGCCGCCCCCGCGCCGGTGTACGTCCTGCACGTCAGCATCATCTCGCGCGCCTTCGACGGCCCTATCCGTCGCGGCAGCCGCTGCGTCATCCCCCATATCGGCGTGAGCGCCCAGCGCGCGTGCGTGTCCGCGAATTTCGCCGACTCAGCCGCGACGATCAGATCGCCAGCCAACGCCAGCTCGAGCGCACCGGTGTAGCAATGTCCATGCACCGCCGAAATCACCGGCTGCGGCAAATCCGCCAGCCGCTCGATCGTCTCCGATTGAAAGTTAGGCTTCGGCGGACGCTCTCCTTTCGCAATGTCGCCAAGGTCATGCCCCGCCGAGAAGCATTTGCCCGCGCCGCGCACGACCACCAGCCCTACGCGATCTGTCTCGCCCGCAAGCTGCTCGACGTGGCCGCGCAACTCGACGAACATCTCGAGGTTGAGCGAATTAAGTTTCTCCGGGCGATTCAGCGTCAGCGTGGCGAGACCGCCGTGGTCCTCGCGAAGCACTAATCCGGCCATGTTGTCCTCCGATTGAAATCGCAGACTAGCCAGCAAGGTGCGGGTTCGCAAATGTGCCAGTCCGAAAATCAGCGCGGCGGTTTGACAAATGAGCTCGGATTTCAGTAAAGGTTGAGCACGCTCAAAACTGAGCGCGCTCAGTTTTAAAGCAACAATGCTCAACCCCGCTCCCACCCGAATCGAACGCAGCAAGCGCGACAAGCTCGATCGCATCAAGCGCGCGGCGCGCAAACTGTTCGGGCGCAAGGGCTTCGAGGCCACCACCACCCGCGCAATCGCTGCCGCGGCCGATATTGGCGCCGGTACCCTCTTCCTCTATGCCGGCACCAAGGAGGACCTCCTCGTGCTAATCTTCCGCGAGGAGATCGGCCGCGTCGTCACCGAGGCGTTCGCGACCATGCCCCCGCGGCCGCTGCTCGATCAGGTGCTGCACGTCTTCGGCGCAATGATCGCCCTTCATGAACGCGACCGCGGACTCGCGCGCGTCTTCGTCCGCGAACTGCCATTCGTCGAGGACCGCCGTCACGGCATCGCCGAGATGATGGACTCGATCCTCGCAGGCGTCGCCGCGCTCATCGAAGCCGCCAAGCTGCGCGGCGAAATGCGCACGGACGTGCCGTCTGCGCGCCTCGCCAACAGCCTGTTCAGCCTTTACTTTTGCCAGCTCCAGCGATGGCTGGGCGGCGATCCGATCACTTCGGATCAGCGCGACGCGGGTCTGCGCGCCGCGCTCAAACTGCAACTCGAGGGCTTGCGCAATCCTTCACATACACCGTCTAGCAGGAAATCCAGCCGCGTCGTTCGCTCGCTCAGTCCCATTGCGGCAAGACGAACCGTCCGGGGAGGTCGATGATGGGAGCACGCACCGGTCGCGAGTTTCTCAAGGGCCTGTCAAAGCCGCGCGAAGTCTGGGTCGGCGACGATAAGGTCTCCGATGTCGCCTCGCATCCTTCTTTTGCGGGTGCCGCGAACACGCTCGCGCAAATTTTCGATCTCCAGCACGAGGCGCGCGACGTCTGCCTGATGCCGGACCCTGAGACCGGCGAGCCGATAAACTTGAGCCACATGATTCCGCGTTCGCGCGCCGACCTCGATCGCCGTCACGCATGCCTGCAGAAGATCGCGGAGTTCACCGTCGGCCTGATGGGACGCACGCCCGACTACATGAACGTCACCTTCGCGGGCTTCGCCGGCCGCGCCGACGAATGGGCCGTCAACGGCAACGATCGCGGCGCCGCCAACCTCGTCGCCTATCAGAAGTTCCTCGCGCGCAAGGACCTCTCGCTCACGCACACCATTGTTCATCCCACGATCGACAAGGCCAAAGGCGACGTGCCCGAGCCCGGCAACGAGGTCGCGTTGCACAAGGTCGCCGACACTGCCCACGGTATCGTCGTGCGCGGCGCCAGAATCCTCGCCACCCTCGCGCCGTTCGCCGACGAGATTGCGGTTTACCCTGCCGTCCCTCTGCTCGTAGGGACCGACGCTTATGCGCTCTCGTTTTGCGTGCCAATGGACACGCCCGGGCTGAAGTTCCTTTGCCGTGACAGTTGCGCGACGCCGCCCAATCGCTTCGATCATCCGCTCTCGAGCCGTTTCGACGAGCAGGACGCCTTCGTGATTTTCGACGACGTCGAGGTCCCCCGCGACCGCGTCTTCATCAACGCCAACCTCGTCGCCTACAACACCGTCATGGCGACCGGCTGGTACCCGAACATCATGCAGCAGACGATGATTCGGGCGCAGACCAAGCTTGAGTTCGCGTACGGGCTGGCCTGCCGGATGGCGGAAGCGATCAACGATTTTTCGCCCGCCACCCGCCAGATGATCGGCGAAATCTGGACCTACGCCGAGTTCACGCGCGCCGCCATTCACAGCGCCGAGCTCGATGCGTTCGAGTACGGCAACGGCGTGTGGTTTCCCAACGGCGGCCCGCTCGCCGCCTTGCGCGCCGCGCTGCCGACCTGGTTCCCGCGCGTCGGCGAGATCATCACGCTGCTCGGCTCGCACAATCTGCTGGCCGCACCGACCCAGGCGCAACTCGACGATCCGACTCTGCGCCCGCTCATCGAAAAATATCTGCGCGGCGCGGGCTCGATGTCCGCCGAGGATCGCGCGCGAATCTTCCGGCTGGCATGGGACTTCGTCGGCAGCGCACTCGCCGGCCGCAACCAGTTGTACGAGCGCTTCTACCTCGCATCCGGCGCGCGAAATTATCAGTTGGCCTTCGCGCTCGCGCCAAAGGATCGCGCGCGGCGCCTCGTCGATGGAATCCTCGGCGAAAAGCCGCCCGCCGAGCGCACGGGCTCCGACAGCAAAATCATGGGTCTGCCGCGAAATCCCGCTGATTTTGCGCGTCGAGGAAAACCAGGGATTTCCGACTCGGGTCGAAATTGACTTCAGTCATAACTAGCGCTATGCCAGCCTGTACGGAACCGCCGCGCTCGCCTTTCCTCAACGCTGCGTCAATAAAGGAGGACGTCCAGATGTTCGTCCGCAATTGCTGGTACATGGCTGGCTGGAGCCGCGACTTTACCCGCGAAGAGCTGAAAACGGTCACGATGCTCAATGAGCAGATTGTGATCTATCGCAAGAATGACGGCGGCCTCGTCGCGCTGCAGGACCGATGCTGCCATCGCTTCGCCCCGCTTTCGCTTGGACGTCTGGAGAACGACGACCTGCGATGCATGTATCACGGTTTGAAGTTCGCCCCGTCCGGCAAGTGCATCGAGATTCCCGGCCAGTCCAAAATCCCGCCGCAAGCCTGCGTCCGCGCCTACCCGATCGTCGACAAGTACAGCGGCGCATGGGTCTGGATGGGCGATCCGGCGCTCTCCGACGTCTCACTGATTCCCGATTTCGTGGGAATCGACGATCCGCGCTGGGCCATGCTGCCGGGCCGAATGGATTACAACGCGAACTACATGCTGATCAACGACAACCTGCTCGATCTCTCTCACATCCCGTTTCTCCATTGCAGATCCCTCGGCGCCAGCCTCACGCCGGAAGGCGTGTCCAGACCGCTCGTTACCCGGCTGGATCGGTCGGTGCGCATTCAGAATTGGCTCGCCGCCGAACCGTCGAAAATGATCGTTTCCACCAGGGGCGAGCGGACCGACATCTGGCAAACGTACGACTTCGTGGCGCCGGGAGTGTTCCTGCTGCGCGCGGACGTCTATCCGGCCGGAACGGCGGCCCGATTTCCCGAACGGGAGCCGTCGGGCGTGCAGCCTCTTCATCGGCAGTTCACCTGCCAGGCGGTGACTCCCCTGACCGAAGATCATACCTGTTATTTCTTCGCCTACGGGCCGTGGCGGCAGGAGTCGGATCTGATGGAGCCCTTCTATCAGCTGGGTTTGAAGGCGTTCAACGAAGATCGAACGATGATCGAAGCGCAACAGAAAAATATCAATCTGGCGGGCAACGCCGCGATGCTCACGACCGCGTCGGACAGCGCTTTGTCGCAGTTCAGAAGAATGATGGACAAGATGATCAGGGACGAAGCGCAGGGGATCGCTGCTGCTCCCGCCCTCGGCCACCGACAGGCGCAGGCGTAATGGCGGCTGCGGGCATTATCGAAGTCGTCGGCCGCGCCGAACGAAACAAGCGCGACAAGCGCGCGCGCATCATCGCGGCAGCGCGAGAACTCTTTCGCACCAGGGGCTTCGAGCAGACTACTACCAGCGAAATCGCCGAGTTGGCGGACGTCGGCAAAGGAACGCTTTTTTTCCACGCCCGCTCCAAGGACGAGCTGCTCGTGATGATGTTTCAGGAGGACATGGGCCGCACCATCATTCGCGCCTTTGCGACCGTGCCCGACGCGCCGCTGCTCAACCAGGCAATGCACGTGTTCGACGCGATGTTCAAACAG
>Ga0302325_10007548_pt1 | contig 24100 bp, 19 predicted proteins | sample Palsa_T0_2_FD_201948 | JGI IMG/M metagenome (GOLD analysis project Ga0302325, IMG submission 201948) | Peat permafrost microbial communities from Stordalen Mire near Abisko, Sweden - Palsa_T0_2 | ecosystem: Environmental > Terrestrial > Soil > Palsa > Peat permafrost | place: Sweden: Abisko... | reverse complement strand
TAATACTGAATCTCGGTTTTCATTTCGTCGTTCACCTTGTGTTGCACCTCTCGCTCCATACAGGCATCGCAACAGCGGGCAAACGAACTGCAAATTTCAATGCCATCCACCGCCCCCACGACCAACCCCCGCGACCAATCGGAACGCAGAACTCCGTTGCGTTTCAGTCGGCGTGCAATTTCACAATTGAGCGCAAACACGGGTTCAGGACTTCAGGGAATTCTGTAAAAGTGGTCATTTTTGACCGGCCTAAACAAACAGTCTTGCCAGCCATGGAGGAAGTCATGGAATACCTAGCCGAGTTGATGCAACGGTTACTTGAAATCCAAAATGGCGAAAGACAAAGAAGCCCCGAGCTGATCGCGGAAGACGAGCGACTGATGAATGGTCTACAGACGAAGCTTAGCCAAGACGGTTCTGAGCGAAATTGTTTCAAGGTTTAGCGGGTTGAGGTGGAAGAGGCATTGCGTCCACTAACGCGAGGCGATTGATTCCCCCGATCCTCGCCTGTCCAAGCCTTCAACTGACTTGCGGTGGCTCGTATTGCAGGATCGTCGCCCGACAGAGCGGTCTCGACAAATTCCAAGTTTCTCCAGCTCCCGCTGAAGGCAGAACAAGTCTTCCCGAACCCGCTCCACTTCGTCTATCAGTTCCCGATTGTTTTTGGCGGGTCCTGAGCGTGAGTCATGGCAAAACTCAAGATACACTTTTGAGCGGCTGGAGTCGGCACGTCAGCGTTCAGAAACTTGTTCATCCAGAGAACAATCCAAACTCAGCTAAGACGGGAGATTGAAAAAACAGACTCGACGCGGACAAGTAGACCGTAGTCCGTGGTAGCGATGCCGTGTAGAACCTCGCTTTGGCGTAAGGTTTGTCTCAAGCTGTGGGCATGGCAGAGAAAGCGCACCAAAGCGGACAAGCAAGAACGGCAGACTGAACAACTAGAAAAAGGTAGATCGCCATCCAGACCAGATCGCGAAAAAGCCATCAACACTCGCACCGAAGTCGGACAGGCCGACTGCCCTGATCCCAATCGAGCAGCAGATTAGGCACGTGCCTACGAACGTTACGACCAGCGCGGAAGAGCAGACGGTCACGATTTGGACGATTGTCTTCAAGCCGAGCGCGAGATAAAGGGTACGGGCAACAGCATAGTTTAGGGCGGTCGTTCTCGTTATTCGACTCAGGAATCGCTAGCGATTCAATCCATTGAGATTATCTTGTTTTTCTTGCAGCATCCCGTCGATTTTCGCAAACAGTATGGATAGTTTCTGTGGGTCTTGTTCTCTCTTGGCTTGCTCGCAGAGTTTCACCCACCGTTCTTGGTTTGTGCCATTCATGGGACCTTCTCTGGCAGTCATGGGGCACCGCTTTTAGGGCGAAATCTGGAGCAGTATAACTCGCCTATGGTTCCCGAAGCTGTACAACATTGCTCAGTCATTGAAAAATACCTGCATCTCCGATCTGCCATAATCTCCCCATGTGCGGGCGCTATCGACTCTCGCGGAGAAAGAGGTCGTCGAGGAATATCTCGATTGCGTCTCCCATGAGCAAGACTGGAATCCCCGCTACGACATCGCCCCATCCCTGCCCGTCCCGGTCATCCGCCAGCATCCGAAGGAGCTAGCTAGTCCGGCAACTTTCGTTGATGCGCTGGGGACTCTTTCCGTCATGGGCGAAAGACTCGTCCGCCGCGGCCAGCATGATCAATGCAAGATCGAAAACGGCAGCCACGAAGCCCGCATTCCGCGATGCGTTGAAATCCCGGAGGTGCATGATCCCCGCAGACGGATTTTACGAGTGGATGCGGACGGGGAAATCCAAGCAGCCGTACTGTTTTGAAGTGAACGAGGGCGAGTTGTTCGCATTCGCCGGAATCGGGGATCGCTGGAGAGACGCCAGTGGCAAATGGGTCAAGACTGTTCGATCGTTCGATCCTGGCCACGACCCCAAACCCGCCCTGCGATGCCCGGCTGATGCGGTGCTATCCGGTGGGCACGCGGATTAATCACGTCGCCAAGGATGACGAGGAATGCTGCCAGCCCGTTGAGATCGCACTGATTCAGGATCGGCTGTTCTTGGAGTGAAATGTTGTCTGGACCTCTGGACCCCAGGTCCCCATAGTCCACCGATTACAACCTCCCCTTTATTAAAAGTGTGCAAAAGTGTACATCTTTTGTAATTCCCGCTGCATGAAAATGCGCGAGGGTATATTTCCTCTTTTGGAAAAACCATTGAGTTCACAGCCAACCTCCATGAATAAGGCGCTCCAAAGGGCAGTACTTCTTTGTGTCGATGATGATCTAAGCCTGCTGGAATGCGAAAAGGATTTCCTCGAAACCTTTGGCTATAAGGTTCTGACCGCACCCAGCGGCAGCAAGGGACTGGAACTGGCCTCCCTCCATTCGATCGACATTGTTATTGTGGACTACTGCATGCCCGAGATGAACGGGCATGAGTTCGCAGTCGAAATGCGACGGCTGAGGCCGCGAGCGTCAATCATCCTGCTTTCAGCACTGGACGTTCCTAAGCAAGCCTTGAAGTTGGTAGATGCTTTTATAGCCAAGGACCACTTGTCCAGCCAGTTGTTGCCCGTGATTGCACAGTTGCACGGATCTGAAGCGCACCCTTCGGCTTCATATGAAGCATGAGGGTGGAGAGTCGTTTATGAGGAAAACCGTGCGGAGTAATTGTCGTTTCATGGTTCAGCAAGCGGGCGGAAAGCCTTTCCTTGCTGTGCAACTTTTCCATGACACTATTCCTCTGCTCAAGGGAGCGTCGTTGGGATTTGACTTGCTGGGCGGCATAAGTGTGGAGCAGGCAAAGAAACTCGCCGAGATGCTGAACGAGCACGTCCTAGAACTCTTCCTGACAACCGATGAAAAATCGGGAGAAGGCGGCTAAGGGGCCACCTTCATTGTGGATTGACAGAGTGCCTGCCAGCGTACCGACATCCCGCAATACAGGGGTACAAGTTCATTGTATTTTGGACTGGTCAATTCCGCTCATTATGGCGCAGCCTGAAGCAGTATCATCGCTTGTGACAGCAAAGGGGCTTCTATGAAGACACTTCGGATATTTCGGGATGTACTGGGAACTGCTAGTTTGTTTTTCGCAGGGTACATCTTTATTGCCTCCCTCAAAGATGCTAAACGATATCTCAGAATCAGTGCGATGTAGGCAGTTCTGGCGGGACCGTTGACTCGGAAGTAAATTGCTCCACAGTGATCCGCACAACCAGCCAGAGAGGAAGTCATGCAGGACATCACCGAGTTGATGCGACGGCTCCTTGAAATCCAGAGTGGCGGAAGACAAAGAAGCCCGGAGCCAATCGCGGAAGACGAGCGATTGATGAATGGTCTACAGACGAAGCTTAGCCAAGACGGCTTAGAGCGGATGCGATTCAGGACTTAAGTTTCCTCATCGAGTGTTGATGCAGAGCTGCAAAGCAGGGCTACGCAGTTGCTTGGCTCTGGTATCGTTCGGAACCTGGCACGCCCTTCGGCAAAACTGAGGCATGCCTTTCACTGTTGGTATGGGCAGTGCAGGCGAAGTATTTCGCTTCCGTGTTCGTTGACTTCCAAATAGTCGGCAATGCCCTCGCAGTCCGGACGATTACAAAGAATCAGTCGATCCAGTTCGCGCCAATGAAAGTGTAATGTGCCCAACGTGCTGACCTCAAATATCCTCGACTCCTCAACCAGCATGTCAGCAGAGTAGCCTTGCGCGAACCGCGCTCTGCCGTGGGCTGTCGGCGCAATGACGGAAATGGGGGAGTCGCCGCTTGTGGCAAAATCGCAGGCGGCAGAGCAAATCAGCGCGCAATCTAGGCAGATGGCCGGCGCGATCTGCGTCGCTATGGGGAACTCTTGTCAGGGCTCGGACCAGACTTGCGCTCCTGAGCCATTCCTTGATCGTAGAAGCGAGTTCCAGCTCCAGTATGACCGCTACACTGTTAGAGCTTGTCCTTTGCTGCACGATTGGTTACTCGTGTTTCTCCCATTCTCACTGTGTGCGATCCATAAAATCTGGTCAGAAACGAACCAATCACACGTATTTCCGCAACTCGTTCAAGATTGACCATCTTTTGAAAGTGGACTCGGGACATTATTGTCTTGGCATGAAAGTAAAGCTCAGCCTCAAAGAAATACTCGCTGTCCATTGTCCAATTTGTGGTGCTGCTCCGGGAGAAAAGTGTGAATTATCCTCGGGCCAGCCGCGCACTGATTCGCATCGAGATCGCGAATTGATCGAAAGACCCTGATCCCGCTGTAGGCGGTAACTTCTGCGATTTCCCTGAGCCCTGATTCACGAAGCCGGTATTGCGACGAAAATGCCGACCCCGACATACCCATCCTGAAGCAAACCAAAGCCGAGTACTCGAAGCTGCAATGACGGTCTGCCCAAGATGCGCCAACAGATCAGGCAACACCTCGCCCGCCTTTCTCAGATAGGATTTCGTGAATGAACATGCGTTCGCAGGAGTCTCGGGTCCGACGTAGATTGTCCGCGCACACGATCACTCACCTGACTAACAAAACTGGCAACGGGCTCGACCACGCCTGACTTCCAACTGCTACAAACAGGAGCAGGCATCCAGCGCCTCATAGATTCGATCCAATTCAAACGGCACCTCGCCGAACCAACAGATGTGCGGACTGCCACCTGAATCTGCTGGGTCGAACGACCTTCGAGCCGGTCGAAGATGACCTCGACGGCAGCCAGCCGGTGCCTGCCCCGTAATGCTCCCTGGAGAAGCACATCGACTAGGCGGCCCTCAAGGCTGCGGCCGTCAGACTCGATCTCTGAGACCCTGACGCGCAGCGTGCCCAGCAGTCCTCGCGTTCGCGGTCTGTCGCTCGGATTTCCGCTCTGCCCTGGCATGAAACCGCGACCAGTAATGCCGCCGAGGCGCTCAGGGTCGCTGCGTTGATTTTCGTCATTTTTCACGTTGCTCCTCCCGGAAAAACGGGCCCTTCACGGCAAGCGGGCGCGATACAGTGCGGTCAAGCCGAAGGCGCGACCGCAATCGCTGGCGAACAGGATGGACTTGGAGTCCAGCGCCCATGCCGGAGAGGAGCTGTTACAATTCCCTCCGGTCAACAGCATCTCTCGACCGTCTGCAAGGTTTCGCAGCCAGACTTGCTCCGGTCCATTCCGGCTCGAGCTGAACGCCGTCCATTTGCCGTCAGGCGAAGTCACCGGCTTCGGGGTGTCGACCGGAACCCGCGCAAATGAGGGTGAGGTCTGCCTGGTGGCTGGATCGAACTGCATCATCGTCGACGTGCGGCTCGCGACTACTTCGAAGTAGATCGGCCCATCCGGCGTTGTCGTGATGGGATGAAACGTCTCCCCCGCAGATGCCGGTTCTTCATTGCGATTGTCATGCAACCAGCGCAACACGTACCGATCGCTGTCTATCGATTGGTAAAAGATCCCCGTTCGTGAGACGGCGGGGAACGTGGAGAAGATAGCTCCTTCTTCCACGGCGACCCGCTCAAAACGCTGGGCGGGTTCCTCGGCGTATGCTTGCATGTGTCGTCGCGCATCGACGAACGCAATCAACACAGACAGAGCTGTTACCCCGACGATCCACCTGCGAGAAAGGCCTCGCCAGCGCTGCCATCCCAGCACGACAAATAGCATAAGCAACACCCACACCTTTGGAAATAACCGGAGGAGACCCAGAGGCGCGGTCAGCAAAACATAGGAACCAATGAAAAACGCGCGCTGCCCTGGCGGCGATTCTTCCATCAGGAGCACAAGTGGCAGCAACAATAAGATGAACGTATAGGATGCTGCGTTCGTGGACAACAAAAGTACCGCGATGACGAACCAGGCAAAGTCACGACGGTCGGTACTTGGTTTTAGGCTTACACCCAGAAACAGGAAAACGACCACCGCTACAGTAACGAAGGCGCGCAGGAAGAAGAACATCCACGGAGCTTCCCAAGGTGGGCGGGGATTCAGCTCCGGCTCCCGTACAAGAAAATGCCGGAGCATGTTCGAAAATGTCGGCACACCCGGGTTATAGGGATCAATCGCAGCGCTTTCCAAGGATCTCGGCAAAATCTGCGTGGCGTAATAAACAATGTCATGCCATCCGAACAAGGCCACCGCGACGGTTCCGAGGGCAGCAATGGCCGCGATCATTCCAAAGACTGCCTTCCAGTTTCGTTTGGCAATGAAGTACAGCAGAAACGGGCCACCGTAGAGTTTCAATCCAAACGCGAGGCCAGCCAGCAGTCCGCCTAGTGTGTGGTTCTCGCGATGCAGGCAATAGAAAGAAAGAGTCAGCAGAAAAAGCAGGAAGACGTAGTACTGGCCATAGAGGAAGTTGGTTCGAAGGGAGAAATATCCGCAGAATGCCAGGAGCCAGACTTGTTCCACGCGGAATCGCGTAATGCGCGACAGCAGCCACACGGTCATCGCCAGAAAACCGAGATTGCAAAGGAGCCACACCCGCTTGGCCTGCAGCGGCGAAAGTTCAGTCAGCCCAAGCAGAGGCAGCGCGGTCAAAGGAGTCTGGGGATTGTAGCTACCAAGTTGATGTTCGACGCCGGCAAAGTTCATTTGCCGTTGGAACCATGTCCAGTCGTAGTAGTTGTGCAAGGGCTGGCTTTGGCGAATCAAGACCGCAGCCGTGTAGTAGTTCGGGAAGTCAGTGTTTAACTCCGTCCAGCCTCCTCGAAATTCCCTTGCTAAGAAAAATAGGAGCGCAAGGAGCGCTAACCAACGCGTTGCCCGGGTGATGCGCGAGTTCCAAGGTGGGGCAGCCATGTATGGACCGGGTCGGCCGACGGTCTTGGAGGCTTGGGTCGGCAAGAGATTTCCATGAGACCTATACCACGCGAACCCCCACGGAATGAAACGGCCAATCATGCACAAAACAAGCCGGGCACCGGGCCCGTGGGATTCAGCTCCTTCTGGTCTAAGGGGTGTAGGTGCTCGCTTCCTTTGACAGACTTGTATCCTTTTGGCAGTGCCATTTGAGTTTCTCCTAATGCGATCGGCTTCCTTGCCGATAGCGTCTAGCTGCCAAGAGAAAGCAAGGCTTCGCAGGCGCCGGTTCGAGGGATCCTTGCTTACGCAAGGGATCCCGCCTGATCAAACAATTCCCTATATTGGCTAAATGTGAGGACCGCGCGAGGGGAAGCGCGACGACGAAGATGAAATCATTCATTCCAACTCCAATGCTCGAGATCCGCCGACGCGCGGAGCGAAACAAATCGCTTACGGCATAAATTCCCCCCACGCGACGTGGCAAATCGCGCTCGCCATATTTCCGGCAGCCGCTACGACGGCATCAATCCAGTCGTTCGAAGTTCGAGACAAACCTGGACTTCCGGTTGATCTGCTAAGTTCTTGGGTCCGCTTCTTGGGGAAGCCAAGGCGAGTGGAAGCCCCCTCGGACGTGAAGCAAGGTCAAGCTTCACTCTACCGCTCGCCAGAAAACGCCGCCAGCATAATCTCCATCTCCGCTAATGTCAATCAGTTAGTTGCTCATCAGTTAGTTGCTCATTGTCAAGACTGAATAGAAATGTCCCCTTTTTCCTGTTGTGGTGTTCTGGTTGGAATGCGCACTGGAGCGGAGCCCTGAGTTAGGGCGAAGCGTAAGTGCGCATTCTAACCAGAGGCGTTGCGATCCCCTGGTTTGGAACCCGTGGCTTCATGCGTTGATAACCCTGACGCCACGGATGGTCTGGCTTAGCTTTCCTCACCTCCAAGAGGTTACCGAGGTCCGCCACATGCTCGACAACCGCTACGACGACATCAAAAGCGGACGCGTGAAACCGTTCGATGGCGAAGCATTTTTCGAGCGCTTGCGCCAGCGTGAGACGAGTTACTGAAGAATCGCTCCCCGAAATGAACACCGAGCAGAGTTTTACTCTTCACCCTGGCGCGGCACAGGACATTTAGTCAGGGCGCGCTTCGCCTATAGCTTTTTCGGGTTGCTTCAGAATCGAACAGAAGCGGATGAAATCTTGCAGCCGTCTGTCGCTCATTGTTTCTTGCGCTCGCCCCAGACTCTTTGCCATGCCTCGAATTCACTAGGCCTGATCTGGTAGCGTGCGAAGTTTCCTTCGTGCAGGCTGACAAGCTCGCTCTCGGCCATGTCCCTGAACTTCTCCCTCTCGGCTTCCGGGATGCCGTTCTTCTCGACCCAGGCCGTGATATATGCTGCGGCCCCCTTTTTATCCATCCGCCCACGCACCACCTCACCGACGATCTGCCGCAGCGCGGCCTTGTGCGCGAACCTGAACGGATCGGGCTCGCCCAACGACTGGCGCACGGCGGCATAACGCGCCGCCGACCGCTCATACGCCCAGATGAACACATCCCTCAGCAGATCGACTTTGTTCAGTTCATAAACGCCCAGGATGGCATCCATGTAGATCGCGCGCGGCACGTCGATGAAGGACAAGGGAGAGAGATTACGCTTGATGAACGGAATGTTCGCCGACAAGCGCGACACGCGCTTGTTCACATCGTCGAACGGCTGCAGATATGGCAATTGCACCATCGCAAACAGCGCCTGCTCGAACGCGTCCTGAATCGCGGCCGCCCTGTTCAGCAACTGGTTGAAGCACTCCTCGATCAGTTGCGGTAATTCCAGGGGATGGAACGTTGACTTGCCGATGCCGACGCCCATGCGGCGCAGCCTCCCCGGCGCGTCGGGGTCGGGCAGAAGGTTCTGCGCCAGAATGCCATGCAGGTTGAGGATCGTGTAACGGTTGAAGCCGATGGTGTCCGCGTCATTTACCAGGAATTCGATCGCATCCTTGTGGTTGACGATCATCTGCGCTTCCAGACGGTCCCGGCCTTCCGCCACTTCGCCGAGTTCGATCAGCCGCGTCGTATCCAGCAGCGAATAAGCGTTGCCCTCAAGGCGGCTGGAGTTCCACGACAGATCGATGAGCAGCCGGTTCAAAATCTGCTTTGCATAAGTGCCCGCTGCCTGATCTTCAAAGTTGGGCTTGCCGAGCTGCGCGAGATGGGCGCGCTGTTCTTCCGAAAGATAGAACATCTCGTTGGGCCGGTATGAGTCGAGGAATTCACGGTTGTAGCCAACCGGCTTGCGCGCATTGAGGGGGTGGCTCAGATAGGCGCGCATTTCTTGGCTCGCCGCGGACAGGGGCACCGCCGCCTCCTCCGCCGCTGGGTTTTCGGCCGCCGCCCTTGGCGCCGACGCCGGCACCCGATACCGCGTCCATCGCCGCCCCGCGCCGTGCGTGATCAGACGCCCTTTGTCGACGAGGTATCTGAGCCTGTACTGCAGGGTGCGATCCGCAAGCCGCTCCGGCAGGGCGGCGGCCACGTCGCCAAAGCTCGCCCCTCCGGTTTGCTGCGCGACCGCTTGTTCGATGGCGGCTAGGGATTCTTCCGGAATGCGGGCAGGCATGGATGTGTCTCGTTGTTGCGTTTATAACTTCTATGCGCAATTTAACCATGGCTATACGCAACAATCAAGGAATATGCGCAACAAAAAAGTAAATATATACGCAACAACAATTCCATGCTTGCGTATAGACCAACATTGAAGTCCCCGAGCCGTCTTGCCGGTTCGAAATTCCTCCATCCTTAATTAAGTCCCCAACGATCCATTTAATAGTTCAGGGTTCGTTCGAGCTATAGGCATGGGAATCCAACAAAGAACACACCCTAATAACCGTCTCGCCCGCGACCGCTTCAGACCGTTCACGACACTCTTCAGGATTTGAGGGCGTCCAAAATTTCCTTGATATAGTGTTTAATAGACACTAATATAAGCGTCATAGAGACACTAATGGAGGTTCTCCACTATGCTCAGCTTCTTGAAAGTGCCGCCGACAACCTACGTCCTGCAGTACAAACATGGCAAAATCAAGCGGGAAGGCGCCGGACTATCGTTCTTCTACTGGGCCCCCACGTCCACGATCGTGGCGGTGCCGCTGGCTAGCGCCGATGTCCCCTTCGTGTTCCCGGAAACAACCGCAGACTTCCAGTCCGTCATCATCCAGGGACAACTCACTTACCGGGTCACCGACCCGAAGCGCCTGGCATCACTGCTTGATTTCACGATCGACAAGCGGAACACCTCCTACTTTGAGGACCACTCGCGCGACCGACAGAAATTGCCGGAACGTCTGGTCCATACTCTGCAATCGTTGACTCGTGCGGTTGCACAACGCCTTTCGCTCAAGCAGATGCTGGCTAGTTCGGAGTTGATCGTCGCGGAGGCGCAGGCAAAACTCAAGGAATCGGAAGCAGTCTCCAGCATGGGGTTGGAAATTCTGGCGCTGTCGATTCTGGACATCAAGCCCACGCCAGAAATGGCTAGGGCCCTCGAAGCTGAGGCGCGAGAAGGGTTGCAGGGCCATGCCGACGAGGCAATCTACGCGCGCCGGAACGCCGCCGTGGAAAACGAACGGATGATCAAGGAAAGCGAACTCAACACCGAAATTGCAGTCGAACAGAAGAAACGCCAAATTCGCGAGACGCAACTGGCGGCCGAGATCGCAGCAGAGCAACAGAAACGGGAAATTCGCGAAACCCAGATGGCGGCTGAAATATCGGTCGAAGAGAAGCGTTTGCAACTGGTCTCCCGTCGCGTCGCAAACGATCGCAAGGATGCGGATGTCCGCGCTTATGCCCTCACCGAGATACTGAAGCCTCTGCGCGATCTCGACTGGAAGGCGCTGATGATGCTGGGTGGAAGAGGCGCAGATCCCAAGGCCATGATTGCCATGGCATTTCAGGAAATGGCAGAGAATGCGCAGAAGATCGGCGAACTAAACGTTTCACCCGACCTGCTGAAGTCATTGATCAGAACGCCAGGAATCGGCACCGCAGGAAAATAGTCATGTACAAGAAACTGGTGATCGTAACCCGCAAAACACGGTTGCAAGAACTGGTGGAGCGCTTCAACACGCGGTCCCAAGCCAAGTTCTACATCGAGCACGCGGGCGGGGACTTTGTCGACTATGAGCGCGAGGACGATGCCTACCGCTTCGCGCTGGAGACGCTCCGCCGGTCCCTAGATTTCGAATTGCCGCAGCAACCGGTGGACCGGAGCCTGGTTTCGACGTTTCATTTTCAGAAAGAGGATCTGGTAGTGACACTGGGGCAGGACGGACTGGTGGCGAATACCGCAAAGTATGTGGCGGACCAGCCGATTGTGGCGGTGAATCCGGAACCGGACCGGTTGACGGGATCCTTTTACCCTTCCTGCCGAACCAGGCACGCGGGGCGGTAGAGCAGGTGATGGAGGGGCGAGCCAAGATTCGCCACATCACGCTAGCGGAGGTGAGACTTGACGACGGGCAGCGACTGCTGGCCTTCAACGACTTCTTTCTGGGAGCGCGAAGTCACATTTCCGCGCTGTATCAGATCACATGTGGCCAAGAATCTGAGATTCAGTCTTCGAGCGGCGTGCTGGTCTCGACGGGAGCAGGGTCGACAGGATGGGTTTCGTCGGTGTTCAACATGGCGGCCGGCGTTTCGCGTTTCTGCGGAGGACCTCCGGTGACGCCGGTGCGCTTGCCATGGGAAGACCCGCGACTTCTTTTCGTGGTGCGCGAACCATTCGTCAGCCGTCACTCGCAGGCCGGTATCGTTGCTGGCACCCTTCAGACTGGAGAAGAGCTTACGATCGAATCCCGGATGCCGTCGTATGGCGTAATCTTCAGCGACGGCATGGAAGCGGACTTCCTGCAGTTCAACTCGGGAGCCATCGCTCATGTGCGCGCCGCGGAACAGAGTGCCCGGCTTGTCGTATCCTGAAAATCGCCGATGCGAGTTACCGTTGACATCATAATCTTCACGATCCAGTCGGGGGCTCTCAAAGTCCTGTTGGTGAAGCGTGCCGCAGCTCCATTTCAGGGGCAGTTCGCAATTCCAGGTGGTTTCGTCCACGAAGATGAGGATCTGGATCAGGCGGCATTGCGGGAGTTGCGAGAAGAAACGGGAGTCGCTGATGTGTACCTGGAGCAACTTTATTCCTTTGGAGACGTTGGACGAGATTCCAGGGGTCGCGTGATCACGGTGGCGTACTTCGCCCTGATTTCAGCGGACCGTCCGCTAAGGGCGGGCACCGATGCTGCCGAAGCCGAGTGGTGGGCGATGGACCAATTACCAACCCTAGCGTTTGACCATGCCAGGATTTTGAACTATGCACTGGAGCGCCTCCGCAACAAGCTGGAATACACGACGGTTGGTTTTCAGTTGCTCCCGGAGAAATTCACACTCACGGAGCTGCAGGAAGTGTACGAAACAATTCTTGGAAAACAGCTCGACAAGCGCAACTTCCGGCGAAAACTGTCTCTGCTGAAGATCCTGAAACCGCTGCCGGAGTATCGACGAGGGAGCCAACGACCAGCGCAGCTCTACCGGTTTGTCGCCGCTCGATTTGAAAAGTTGAAGGACAAGGGAATTCTATTTCCATTCTGACGATCAGGTCTGGACCCAGGTTCGCAACGGCGGACTCTTGGTGGGACTAACCACTGCGGTCTCGAACCGATCTCGAACAGAACCCGAAAAAGGGCGAACCACGTCCGAGATTGTTCGAGCCGCATTGTCAATGCAACGAAGATCTGCACCGACCTAAGCCGAAGGCTTGGGGATGCTGCCTCTCTTTGGAAAATAAACTGGTTCCTTCTCGAACAACCCCTGCCGCGACAAATCTGCACTAAGTCGTAGATAGATGTTTGTTTTTTTTCGGGAGGCTTGTGTTGAATCTCGTGGACAAACTTCTCAGGCGGGCGATGGATCTCGCGAAACATGCATCGCCGCCGGTGGCCTACTTCAGCTGAAGTTCACCCATGGAAGACACAATGTCGGCTGCTTCGTCACAGGCGGTTGAATTTGTTTCCACCACAGCATACGTCGAGCCCAGTCCACCGAACTGAGTGAGCGATGGATAGCAGCCTTCAGTGGCATATTGGGTGGCTGCGTTGGGTGTCCAGGTAATCGCGGTCGGGAAAGTGCTACCGGTACCGGCGTTCAAACGCCCGGTTCGATACCACAGTGCTCCGGTGGTGTTGTTGAGAGCCTGATGTGCCTCGACCAGATCCCAGTTTGCTTCGAACCCGTTATTCTCGGAACCGCAGCCCTTACAGCCTATCAGCGAGACCGTCGGGTTGTATCCGTTGTCGTACTTCTTGGGCGTGCCCCAAGTGATCTGGCCATCGCTCTGCAATACGCCCAGAGAATACCACAGTTCTCCCGCGGATCCCTGGCCCACTAAGAGCACAAGACCGTTGGCGATCGAGACGGTTGGCGCGTAAGCTTCGAAGCCAGGATCAAACTTGTATGAGGGACTCCATGTGACGGTCGGGGTCGCTGAATCGATCACCAGAGTGCCAGTGTGGTACCACAATTGGGATTGATTTACTCCACCCTGGTGCACTTCGACAACATCGGTGGCGGTTCCCGTGCAGGAGAAACAGTATTGGTCAACAGCTACAGTGGGGTTGTAGCCGTCATCATACTGGTGGGCTGATTGCCAGGTGACAGACGACGAAGAAAACAAGTTCACAGCTATCCCTGCGCGATACCAAAGCGCCGAACCGTTGTTCTGCCCTCCCTGATGAACCTCGAGTGCAAAATCCTCGGGTTCATTGTGATCGTCTTCGTACACATTACCTTGCACCATCGCGATCGACGGCGCATGGCCTATTTCACCGTCGAGAGACGCGGGCGGGTTCCAAAAGAAGTCATAGTAACCACTTGCATAGTCAAAAGCGTCGAAGCCGGTGCCGGTCTGGTAGATGCTCACCAGATTTCCGCCTGTGAACTGCACTCCAGGACCGTCAGATGCGACCCGCGGCAAATAGCCGTTGCCGACAGCTACCCCTGTCTCTTGCCATGCAATGGTGACGTCAGTAGCTCCGGCTGGGCTCGCGCACAGAAGAGCCACCGCTATTGCGAGCGCTACGATCATCCCGATTCTGCCCTTTTTTGAAGCGCCTGAGGTTGGCGCTTCAGATCGGCGGGTTAGCTTGGTTTCGGTCTTCGTTTTCATATAAGTCTCCTTGGAGGGCGTTTTCTTCCTCGAAATCCAACTCGATGCAGCCGTCTGGCCGAATCTTGCTGTCACATCAGAAGGCGGAAAGCGGAACCAAAACGCCTCACCGTGCGCAGAAAAATTTAAAGCTTGGAAGCGATTAAGACTCCAAGTAATGCTTTTGAGAACACCTCTCCCTCTTCGAATTGGCCTAAATCTATGCTCTGAATCAAATACTTCGGCGGCAGTTGGAATGCGCTCCTGGTGACAGAGAATCTTTTGCCGATAAGCACGGGTGCATTACTCGCTGTCCGCCGTTCCTTTATCTGTCACTGACTTAGCACCCTCGGCACGAAGTGTCTTGACCCCAAATCTCGAACAGAGCTAGCGTCGGGACGTGCTGACGATTCGTGCCATGACCGGCGGTGAAAACTACGCACAGCGCCATCTCCAACAGAGCGACTACTACGATCAGAATAGGACGCTCGAAGGCCGGTGGCTCGGACGCGCCGCTGAACTGCTTGTCTCAAAGGAGAGGTTACCTCCGAGGACTTCGAGGCGGTGCGTCAGGGCCTCGACCCACAAACGGGAGAATTCCTCCGGCAACGTCACGGGGCAGATCGCTTTGCCAGCAATGGTGAGGAGCAAAGTAAGGCACGTTCTCTTTATGACATGACATTCTCGGCGCCGAAGTCCGTCTCTGCGTCACTGTCAGGCCACGGAAACTTAGGAAATAATTCGGACTTGCCAGCCATGAGCGTAGATCAGGCAGCCGAAAGAAAGCCAATCGGGTGTAGAATGCGCCCTGCTTTGGACCTCAGAACGGGAATCCGATTAAATCTGAACTGGCTTATGGAGTTTGCGAGTTTCATACGTTATGACCCGTAGGGGCTCAGAAAGGGCAATCGTGTCAACGGAGGCGAACAGCTTGGACGCTTGGCTTTCCATTCTCATCTGATCGCCGAACGCGCTGAGCGGGCCACATAGATCGTGACACCGACCTACCGGTTCCCGAATGATCAACAACACATTCCGGTCTTCGCAGGTTCTCGACCAGTTTCTGCTTCAGATGTTTGCAGCTGATGGATCAAGGTAGGGTCTCTTCTGGAGACTTACGAAGAGTACATCTAAACAAGCGGCGGGTAATCAGCGGCGATGAGATGGCCCGGTTGCGAAAACAGGGTGAGCTTTCGAGACATTGCGAAGGCGGTTGGTACGTCCCCCGGTACTGTTCGCACGCGTTTGCTGACGACGTGATTAAATGTCTGTAGTCGTAAACGCGCTATCATCCTGCTCGGGCCCATCATATCTTCCATCGGTAAGGAGTATCTTTAATGCGGCGCTTCCAAACTCTTTCGCTAAGAACTAGGCTTTATTTCTGCATCGCCGTCGTCGCGGCACTCACCGCAACCTTTCCCCTGAACGTCCATTCCGCGCCTCCGCCCACCGAGCGTCAAAACGTCACGGAAATTTTTTATGGGCAGACCGTAACAGATCCTTATCGCTGGTTAGAGAATTGGCACGAGCCCAAGGTAGCGCAATGGATGAAGGCGCAGGACGACTACACACGCGCCACTCTCAACAGCATTCCCGGACGCGAAAAATTTCTCGCACGCATCAAGGCTCTCGACACCGCCAGTACACGTGTTCGCGGCGCGCAGGTCTGGGGCGGCAAGCTCTTTTACCTCAAGGCCGACGCCGGAGCCGACAACCTGAAGCTCTACGTCCGTGACAGCGCCAACTCCAGTTCCCAATCCATAGAACGCCTCCTGCTTGATCCCGAGCTCCTCACCAAAGAAGGAGTGCATTTCTCCATCGATTATTTCCAACCCTCGCTCGACGGCAACCTCGTCCTCTACGGAATCTCCCCTGGTGGCTCCGAAGACAGCGTAATTCATATCATCGAAACGGCCACCGGCAAGAAGTTACCCGATGCCATCGACCGTTGCCGTTTCGGCGCCGTTGCATGGCTTCCCGGCAACCAATCGTTCGTTTACAACCGCCTGCAGAAAGTTACGCCCGATATGCCGCGCACCGCCTTCGAGCAGCGCAGCCGCGTCTATCTCCACGAGTTAGGTCATGATCCCGAGCACGATCGCTTTGTTTTCGGCTACGGCTACTCCGAAGAAATGAAGAGCGCGGAGCTGAAGTCCGAATTAAAGATCGCCGACAATGACCTCAGCTTCATCACTTACTCTCCCGCATCGCCCTATCTCATCGGATTAGTCGCCCACGGCACCGAGAACGAAGCGACCGCCTACTACGTGCCGTTCGACCAAATGAAGCCATCGCCCATCCCCTGGAAAAAGCTCTTCGACGTGGATGACGCCGTCGTCCGTTTTGACCTTCACCAGGACGACATTTACCTCGTCACCCACAAGCACAATCCGCGTTACGAAGTAACGCGCACCAGCCTCAAGCATCCGGACGTCGAGCACGCCACCGTAGTCGTTCCCGCCAGTGAAGTCGTGATCAAGGAGGCCGACGTCGCCAAAGACGCCATCTACATTCGCGATCTCAACGGTGGCATCGGACGCATGCGCCGTCTCTCGTTCGATGGCAAAATCGAGCCCGTCTCCGCCGGCGAAGGCAAATCCGTCCAGGACATTTCCACCACTCCAACCGAATCCGGAGCCCGCGTGCACGTCGTCTCTTGGACATCCTCTCCACGATGGCTCGCCTACGACCCCCAGCGCAAGACCGCCATTGACACCGGAATTCAGCCGCCTCTGCCCGTCGACACCTCGGCCTACGAGGCCGTCGAAGTCAAGGCCAAGAGTGCCGACGGAACTATGATTCCGCTCTCCATCATCCGCGCAAAAAATCTTAAACTCGACGGCACTCATCCGACTCACGTGATAGGTTACGGAGCCTACGGTATCTCCTACGATGCATTTTTCGATCCCGTCTGGCTCGCATGGCTAGAGCGCGGAGGCGTCATCGCCTTCGCCCACGTTCGCGGCGGCGGCGAGTACGGCGAGGAGTGGTATCGCGCCGGATACAAACTCACCAAGCAGCACACCATCGACGATTTCATCGCCAGCGCCCAATACCTCATCGAGAACAAGTACACCAATCCGCGCCAACTCTCCGGCGAAGGCACCAGCGCGGGCGGCATTCTCATCGGAGGCGCCATCACCCAACGTCCCGACATTTTCTCGGGAGCCCTGATTCGCGTCGGCTGCTCCAATGCCCTGCGCATGGAATTCGAGCCCAACGGTCCGCCGAATATCGCCGAGTTCGGTTCCGTCACCGATCGCGACGGATTCAATGGCCTCTACGCGATGGACGCCTATCAGCACGTCAAAAACGGCACGGCTTACCCCGGCATTTTGTTAACCGCCGGAATCAACGATCCACGCGTCGATCCGGCGCAGCCAGCCAAGATGACCGCGCGCCTGCAAGCCGCCACTTCCAGCCAGAAACCCGTCCTCTTGCGCATAGATTACGACGCCGGACACGGCATGGGCTCTACCCGGGCGCAACACGACCTGGAGTACGCCGATGAAATGTCCTTCCTCCTATGGCAAGCGGGCGACACCGACTTCCAGCCGAGGTGAGAGATCGCAAGAAATCGCAGACCGGCTCCTAAATGCGGATTTCTCGGTTGCAGCTGTTGGTGTTGCAGCGGTTGAGCTATTCAGCTTTCTCGGAGGCTCAAAGTAGCGAGTTATGATTATGAGGCGCGATATGGCAAACGGAAGAAATAGCGAAGTCGTCGTTCAAAGTTCAGGTAACGTGTTTGCGCGCCTTGGTCTACGCGATGCTGGCGAGAAGCAAACACGAGTGCGTCTAGCCGTCGCCATCAATCAGATCATAGACGCTCGTCATCTATCGCAGACTGCAGCGCAAGAGCGCTTATCGTTCCTGATCGGCTAATCCCCCAGCCGACTTTTGTCCCCCAAGTCTCCGGTGGTTTAACTTCTAGCTAGGTCATGGTTGCAGGATCTCATAAGGTCCAGGAAAACTCGATCTTTGTGTCTTTCACGGTGACAACTGGCCAACCGGACAGATTGTCTTTCAAGCTCTTCACCGCACTGTCCGGAATACCAAAGCCAATTTGTCGAAGCGAGCGAGAAATCCTTGGAACGTTCGAAGAGGGGAGGAATGGGCCGCGCTGCTGCGATGTGATCTAATGGGCCAGCGTGGATATACCGCCTGCCAACATTACCCAATCGGAATCTTCGGGGGCAGAAGAGCGCACCGCATCGGTCGCGGAGGGAATTGCTCTCGGAATGGAACTTGCTCCGGAGAACCGGCTTTTGCCCGAAAAACTGGGCGAAGAACTTTGGCGGGTGGCGGGAGCGGAGCCGGTTGAGGTAAGCAGGGCGGAATTTGCCGAGGCCCTGGAAACGATAGGAGCCCGGGACAACTTCGGCCTCGACCCAGAAAAGCGGGCCAATGAGCGGCAGCGAGAAACATTCTGGCGGGCTCTACATCTGGAGGAACTCGCCATCGCGCGCGGGTGCGCCTTGGGTCGCGAATCCGCATGGCGGCGCTTTCTTGCGCAATATCAGAAACAGCTGATCAGAGCTGCAGTGGAGATGACGGGATCGGCGGCGCTGGGGGAAGAGTTGGCGAGCGCGCTTTATTCCGAGCTGTTCGGGCTGACCGAGCGAGAAGGCAGGCGTTGGTCTCCGCTGCTTCGATATTCGGGACGAGGATCCCTGATGGGGTGGCTGCGCGCGATCCTCGCCCAACGCCGCGTCAACCAGTACCGGAAAATCGGTCGGGAAACGGAGTTGGGCGAGATCGAACCAGCAGCGACCGTTTCCGAGCAGGTTGAGGCAGAACAATTAGAGGGTTTGCGGCTGGCGCTCAAAATGACACTGAGCGAGGCTTCGGCGGAAGAACGCTTCCTGCTCTCGTCCTACTACCTGGACCAGCATACTCTGCATGAGATGAGCCGCGTCCTGCGAGTTCATGAAGCAACCATCAGCCGCAAGCTGAGGCGCGCAACCGAGCGTTTACGCAAACAGCTGCTGCGGACTCTCACGGCACGGGGCCTGAGCCGGCGTGCGGCCGAGGAAGCGCTGGGAACCGATCCCAGGGATGTGGACATCAATCTGCGCAAGTTGCTGCAAAAATCGGAGGGCGACCCGATCTCCGATCAGGAAGGAAAAGATTGAGCCGGAATCTCCAACCCGGGATACATCCTGATGCTGACCAGCTCAGTGTGTTCGTGGAGGGCGCAGCCACCGCTCGGGAACAGGAGCGGATGCTGGCGCACCTGGCTGAATGCGGGGAGTGCCGGAAAGCTGTGTTCCTGATGCAGCCGAACGAGGAGACGCAACGGGCAGCGGCAACGCTTGAGAAAGGATGGATGTGGCGATGGCTCGTGCCGGTGGGGCTGCCCGCGGCCGCGCTTGCGTGCGGACTGATCGCGGCGGTGATTTACATTCGGCCACGTGGGGGCGCGCCCGAGACTCCGCAACAGATGGCAAGCGCGAGGCAGCCGGAGACTGAGCGTCCTGCAACGACTGTTGCGCCAGTCGCCAACGCAGGGGCCGACCGGATTGCGCCGAGCGGCAACTTGGAGCAAGGGGCACCAACCACGAAATCGGAGCGGGCGCCAGCCGCCAACTCGACGCAGGTTGCGCAATTCGGTAGACCGGAGAACAGCTTGGCGTCGAACGCGGCGTCGAATGTCCCCCGAAAAGAGAACCGGATCGCAGGTGGCTTGCGTCCGCCCACATCAAAGAGCGGGCCAATGACCGCAAGGGCCGCGCCGCAGAAACCGGTAGCCGCTCCCTCTGCCTCGGCTTCGGCTGATTCGGCTCCGACTGCCGACTCGTCGCTGGCGCAGAAAAGCATCAGTACTACGGCGATATCCGAATTGCCGTTGAATGGGCGGAATGTTACGGATCTGCAGCGGCTTCAGCCCCCAGACAAGGGCGCGGCGGCGCAAAATGACTTAGCAAGAAAAAAAGAACTGCCCGCGTTGCAGATTCAGGACGCAAGCGTCCAAGCCCAAACGCCTGCCGGAATCTCAGGCCGCATCACGGATCGAACCGGGGCCACGATCGGAGGAGTGACGGTAACTCTGCGCGACGTGTCCGGCAAGACGCGACAGACGACGACCGGAGCGGATGGCAGCTTCCATCTGGCACAACTACCGGCTGGACAGTATGAATTGACAGCGGCGGCGGCTGGCTTCAAGACAAGCCAACAGTCGATCGAGTTGAAACCGAGCGAGATGGCCATGCTACAACCGGTGCTGGATGTGGGAAAGATGTCAGAAGTGGTTGAGGTGGAGGCGGCGACCGGCGCAGCGTCCGTTGAAACTGAATCGGCCAACCTGAGCCAAGTAGTAACGGAAATGACCGGCGTGCACCGGGCCGTCGCGCTACCGTCCGCCCTGCCGGTTCAGGCGACAGTGTCGCACGGCAAGCGGGTTCTCTCTCTTGACGATGCGGGCAATCTCTTCGTGAGCCGCAATGAGGGCAAGAAATGGAAGAAGGTCAAACCGCAATGGGCAGGAAAGGCGGTGCGTATCGAGTTGATGCCACCACCGAGCGGTGAAGCTTCGGCGAAGGCCAAGGGCGAGGCGGCTGTGGCGAACGAGGAGGCGGCCTTTTTGCTAACCACCGACAGCGGCACGGTTTGGAGCAGTAAGGACGGGGCACACTGGCATCAGCGGTAACTTCTGCAAGATGGTCGCTGCCGATAGTAGCTTCCGACAGTAACTTCGTAACTTCTGATAGTAACTCCCCAAAAATTCCTCAAAAAAATAGTCTGCAAAACTCCCGAGCGGGCGCGAACTCCGATTGAACAAAGAAGCTCGGCGCGGCCGCCGGCCGCTTGCCGCGAGGGGGGACGCTCCATGTCTCGCATTTTCCAAGCTCTGGCAGGATTGGCACTGCTGTTTGCACCGACCTTCGGCAACCCGGAGTCGAAAACAATCTCCGCTGTCTATTTTCGCGATGCTCTTTCTATTTCTGTGCCCTACGAAGCCGCTCACAGCGGCGAGACGGAGCTGAAACTAGAGTTGCTGAGCCCCGAGGATCGTGTGCTCGGCGAAGTGCGGCACCGGAAGCGCGTAGCCGAAGGAAGCGCGGTGTGGAACGCAAGGATGGTTCTCCGCGAGCCGATGACGTTGGACGAACTGGTGTGGCAACGCGTGCGTTTTGCGCTGCGCTACAACGACCAGCCGGCTCCGGATATCGAGGAGATCCGCTCGTTGTCGGAGATTCTGGAACGGCCCGTGTTGCGCGTTCTGGGGCAGCGATCGTATATCGCGGGAGCGGCGGCGGCCATGCGGATAATCGTCACCGGCTCCGGCACCGGTGAGACGGCGGCCAAGATGAAACGCGGGACGGTGAAGATCGAGCTGATCGAGCCCGACCTCGATCCCAAGCTGCTTTTTGCTGGAGAACTCGATCACCGGGGATCTGCCGCGGCGGATTTTCATTTTCCAGAAGGATTGACGGGCAGCTTTGCTGTGCGCTTTTCGGCCGATACGCCTCTAGGCCACCTGGAAAGCACCGAGACGGTGCAGCTGGAAGACAAGATCTCGGTGCTGCTGACGAGCGAGAAGCCGATCTATCAGCCCTCGCAGACCATTCATCTACGCGCGCTCGCATTGAACCGCGGCGATCGACATGCCGCGGGCGGGCGCGCAATGACCTTCGAAGTGGAAGATCCACGTGGCAACAAGGTATTCCGCAAAGGCACCGCGACGGACAATTTCGGCGTGGCATCGGCGGAATTCACGCTGGCCGACGAAGTGAATCTGGGAACGTATCACGTTCGCGCCAAGATAGGCGAGGCGAGCTCCGCCGAATTGGCGGTGAATGTGGGGCGCTATCTATTGCCGAAGTTCCGCGTGGCGATCGAGTTCGATTCGAAAAACGGCAAGCCCAAGCGCGATTACCGGCCTGGCGATCACGTCACCGGCGCCGTGAAAGTGAATTACTTTTTTGGCAAGCCTTTGGACAATGCATCGGTCACGATGAAGGCGTCGGGAATGGATGCGGAGCTTTTCGAAGCGGCATCGGCCAAGGCGCGCACGGATCGCGACGGTGTTTATCGCTTCGATCTGGTGTTGCCGCAATTTTTTGCCGGCAACGGAAGGCGCCATGGCTCGGCGCCGGTCGTGGTCGAAGCCACGGTGAAGGATGCGGCCGAGCACTCGGAGACGCGCGGCGAGCCGATCACCGTAAGCCAAACATCGTTGCTGATTACGGCTGTTCCTGAAGGTGGCAAGCTGGTGCGGGGCTTGGAGAATGAAGTGTTCGTTCTGGCATCGTACCCGGACGGAACGCCGGCCAAAGCGGACCTGGCAGTGCGCACGGCCGCTGCCCAGGATCGAGTGCAGACGGACGATGCCGGAATTGCCACAGTTCGGATTCCGGGCAATGACGCCAACAGAGTTTTGCGCATAGATGCCGACGATCACAAAGGCAATCGCGCCTCGGATAGCGTAACGCTAGAAACGCGCGCCGGAGAAGATCAGGTGCTGGTGCGCACATCGCATGCCGTAGCCAGGCTCGGTGATCGCATGGAGATTGCGGTGCTGTCGACGCGGCAACGCGGAGCGGCTTACGTCGACCTGGTACGCGATGGGCAGACGATTCTGACGCGCGATGTTGATCTTGAGAACGGACGCGCGGAGATGAGCGTGGTCGTCGGTCCGGAGATGAGCGGGACACTGACGATCGATGCCTACGTGATTGGGCGGAGCGGCCGCGAGGTCGAGGACCAAAGGCTGGTCTTCGTGCAGCCTGCCGAGGAGTTGCATATCGAAACCGTGGCCGACGCCAAGAGTTACTTGCCCGGCGGCGAAGCACAAGTGCATTTCCACGTGACCAATCAAAAAGGCGAAAGTGTCAGCGCCGCGCTCGGACTAGAGGTTGTGGATCAGGCGGTCTTCGCGCTGGCCGAGAAACAGCCGGGCTTCGCCAAGGTCTTCTTCTATCTGGAACAGGAATTGATGAAGCCGCACTACGAAATTCATTCGCTCTCTTCGACGCAGGTTATCGAGCCGGCGGAAGACGAGTCCGACGAGTCGCACGATCGCGCCGCTCGGGCGCTGTTTGCCGCAGCGGAAACGGTTGCGGCGCACACGCTCGTGAGCGAGACGGGGCGCGCACTGCCCGAGACGGCAAAAGCGGACTACATGGCGCGGTACCGGGATGCGCTTCTCGATTACGTCCGGGAACTTGCCGCGAAGATGACCGACCTCGACCGCAAGCAAGATCTGGCACTGGAATTTAAAGAACTGCGAGACGCAAGCGGCCACCTTCCGCGCGATGCATGGGGTACAGAGAGGCGTATCGATGCTGCGCCGTGGCGGAATGGAAACTACCGCTCGTATCGGGTGACGAGCGCGGGTCCGGACCGCACGTTTGGCACGGCGGACGATCTTACATTGTGGCTGGAGCCTAAAACCGCATGGGTGTCGAGCCAGCCGCAATGGGATGCCTGGCGGTCAGCGGATACGATCACGATGCGGATGGAGCACGGCGTCGGCCCCGAGAATGGTCTTGCCGAAATCGATGGCACGGTCACGGATGTGAGCGGCGCAGCGGTTTCGGGCGCGCGGGTTCAGATTCAGTGCATGGAGGATAAGAGCAGCCGAAATACCTTTGCGGACGCGGCAGGAAAGTTTTTTTTCGCGGCATTGCCTCCGGGACGCTACGGGGTGCAAGTCGAGTCGGCTGGATTCAGAACCAGCGTTCGAGTGATTTCGCTCGCGGCCCGCGACCGCGGTGTTCTTTCTGCGACATTGCAGATCGGTGCCGTCAATGAAGTGGTAGAAGTTGAAGCGGGGATGGCCCAAGTGGCGACAATGGATGCAGTAATCGCCAGGGCTACCCCTGAGGCATTGCCGTTGAACGGGCGAAATTTTACGGAACTGGCGCAGCTCCAGGGCGCCAAGAAAACCAGGGAACAGGCGAGGGCGAAAGACGGTCTGGGCGCGACGGGCGCTGCGGCCGCGCCGGGCGGTCATGTGCGCAGTTACTTCCCCGAGGCGCTCTACATCAATCCCGAGATACTCACCAATGGCGAAGGCAAGGCGAGCATCACGATCCCGCTGGCCGATTCGATTACGACCTGGCGCATGGCGATGCTGGCATCCACGCAAACGGGCGCGCTGGGAACTGGAACTTCGGA
>Ga0302325_10007547_pt1 | contig 24100 bp, 21 predicted proteins | sample Palsa_T0_2_FD_201948 | JGI IMG/M metagenome (GOLD analysis project Ga0302325, IMG submission 201948) | Peat permafrost microbial communities from Stordalen Mire near Abisko, Sweden - Palsa_T0_2 | ecosystem: Environmental > Terrestrial > Soil > Palsa > Peat permafrost | place: Sweden: Abisko... | reverse complement strand
TCACCCCCGGCTTCGTCGACGCCCACATGCACCTCGAGTCGACCAAGCTGTGGATCGACGAGTTCGTGGCCACCGTCCTGCCCCACGGAACGACGGCCGTCGCCGCCGACCCGCACGAGCTCGCCAACGTCCTCGGGGTCCCGGGCATCGTCGCGCTCCTGGAGGCCGCCGCCCCGCTGCCCTTCACCTTCGGCGTGTACGCGCCGAGCTGCGTCCCGGCCTCGGGCTTCGAACGCTCGGGGGCGACGCTCGATGCCTCGGACATCCGCGAGCTCATCGAGCGCTATGGCGCGCTCGGCGTAGCCGAGGTGATGAACTTCCCCGGCGTTGTCGCCGGCGAGCCCGAGATGCTCGCGCGCATCGCCGCCGCCGGGCACCGCCGCGTCGACGGCCACAGCCCCGGGCTGTCGGGGCGGGCGCTCGACGCCTACCTGGTGGCCGGGGTCGAATCCGACCACGAGTGCACGTTTCTCGACGAGGCCGAGGAGAAGCGCCGTAAGGGCATGTGGGTGTTCCTCCGTCAGGGCTCGGCGAGCCAGAACCTGGTCGAGCTTGCCCCCACCATCGTCGCCCACGGCTCCGACCAGGCCGCATTCTGCACCGACGATCGCGAGCCCGACACTCTGCGCCGCCTCGGTCACGTCAACGACTGCGCACGCCTAGCCGTGTCCTGCGGCATCTCGGAGATCGACGCCATTCTTCTCGCGAGCACGAACCCGGCCCGCTATCACGGCTTCGCCCGCCTCGGGAGCCTCGGTCCCGGCCACCAGGCCGACATCCTCTGCTTCGCCGAGCTCGCCTCGTGGGAGCCCGACCGGGTGTGGCAGGCGGGACGGCTCGTCGCCCGCAACGGAGAGATCCTCCCCGGCGCCGTGCCCCCGTCGCCGCCGCCCCCGCTCCTGCGCGACACCGTCAACGTGGGAGCCCTGCCCGCGGCCGCCGAGCTCGTGCTCGAGGTCGCTCCGGGCGCTCGCGTGCGCGCGATCGGGGTCGAGAGCCACAGCCTGACCACTTTGAGCCGCGAGGTGGAGATCGGCCCGGGCGCCGACGTGGTCCACGCGGCCGTGGTCGAGCGCCACCACGGGACCGGCCGCATCGGCCGCGGCTTCGCCACCGGCTTCGGGCTAAAGCGCGGGGCGATCGCCTCGACCGTCGCCCACGACGCCCACAATTGCGTCGTCCTCGGCACCTCGCCCCAGGACATGGCCACCGCCGTCGCGCGCCTGGCCGAGATCGGCGGCGGCCAGGTCGCGGTCCTCGACGGCAGCGTGATCGCCGAGGTCCCCCTCCCCCTCGCCGGGCTCATGAGCGACCGCAGCGCCGAGGAGGTCTCCGATCAGCTCCGCACCCTCGGAGCCGCGGCGGCCGAGAGGCTCGGCACTACGGTCGAGGAGCCCTTCATGCAGCTCTCATTCATCGCCCTCTCGGTGATCCCCGAGCTGCGCCTCACCGACGGCGGCCTGGTCGACGTCGAGCGCTTCGAGTACGTGCCCGTCGAACTGGCTTGAGCGGACCCGGACGCGGGCCTGGTGGAGAGCCGTCCCGCCCGAAATATCGTCCACGGGGCCAAAGACGAGCCCGGATCGAGCGTAGAGGATAGGTCAGTCCTCAGACCACTGGCCTGCTCTGCGGCCAGGCCCAAGAAAGGATCTCGCCTTGACGCAGTCCGAGTTCGTGAGCCCTGAGATCACCCGCCGGATCTTCTCGCAGCGCGCGCTGGCCGGGCTCGCCGGCGGCAGCTTCCTCGCCACGGCCCTGGCCGCCTGCGGCAACCAGGCGGGCTCGCCCTCGAGTCCAGCCGCCAAGGCGGGAGGACCGCTGGCCATGCAGTCCTCATGGGTCCCCGACGCCGAGTTCACCGGCTACTTCGAGGGCATCAAGGGCGGCTACTACAAGAAGATCGGGCTGGACTACCAGTTCATTCCCGGCGGATCATCGATCTCTCCGGAGTCGGTGGTGATCGAGGGCAAGGCGCAGCTGGCGCTCTCCGAACCGGACCTGACGGCGAGCATCGCGGCCAAGCAGGGCGCGCCCTTCAAGATCATCGGCGCGCAATTCCAGAAGAACCCGATCGGGATCATGTCCCTGCCCAAGTCGAACATCCACGGGCCTCAGGACCTGATCGGCAAGAAGGTGGGGGTGCCGTCGGTCAACCAGCTGACGATCGCAGCGTTGTTCAAGGTCAACGGCATCAACCCGAGCGAAGTGAAGATCCTGCCGTACTCCTACGACCCCACGCCCGTCGCCAACGGCGAGCTCGACGCGGCGATTGCGTTCGTCACCACCGATCCATTTCTGCTGCTCGCCAAAGGGATCAAGACGAACACGTTCCTCCTCGCCGACTACGGAGTCGAGCTCTACAACGATGCCATGGTGGTTACCGCGGACACGCTGAAGAACCGCCGCGCCGACCTCGTCAAGTTCATCAAGGCGAGCTCGGCCGCTTGGAACCAGGTGATCACCGACACCGCCAACCGCAAGCAGTACGTCGACCTGGTCACCCAGGACTTCGGGAAGTCGCTCGGCGATTCCTACGACAGCCAGCTCTTCCAGCTCGAGGCGGAGATCCCCCTGATGACCTCGGCCGTGACCAAGGCCAAGGGCCTCTACTGGATGGACCAGGCTGGAATCGACGGGAACCTGAAGACGATCGAGCTCCTGAAGATCAAGGCCCCACCGGACCTGTTCGATACCTCGGTGCTCGAGGAGGCCTACGCCGACGGCCCGCACCCGGCGCTGTGAGACTGTCGTTTGCCGCCGGCCCGGCACAAAGCGCACCGACGCTCGAGGCGACTGGCGTGAGCGCCACCGCCGAGGGCCAGGGCGCGGCTGGCCCCTCACCGGGCGCCCCGATCTCGGTGACGGGCGTGACCAAGCGCTTCGGTTTGGGCGCTGACAGCGTGACGGCCCTCGACGACATCAGCCTCGAGATCCCCAGCGGCGGGTTCGTGGCGCTCGTCGGCCCATCGGGGTGCGGCAAATCGACCTTGCTCCGGCTGATCGCCGGTCTCGAGGAGCCGACCGAGGGAGCGCTGACGATCGACGGCGGCGAGGCCGAGCGGGCGCGCAAGACCGGCGCCTTAGGTGTCGCCTTTCAGGACTCGGCGCTCCTGCCCTGGCGCTCGGTCACCGACAATATCCGGCTGCCGCTGCAGATCGTCGCGCCGCGGCCCGGCGTCGATGTCGACCGCGAGATCAGCGCTTTGATCGAGCTCGTCGGCCTGAAGGGATTTGAACGGGCACGTCCCGGCCAGCTCTCAGGCGGCATGCGCCAGCGCGTCTCGATCGCCCGCGCGCTGGTCGCCCACCCCCGGGTCCTCCTGCTCGACGAGCCGTTCGGCGCCCTCGACCAGATGACGCGCTACCGATTGAACGTCGAGCTGCAGCGGATCTGGACCGAGCGGGCAACGACCACCGTGCTCGTCACCCACAGCGTCGAGGAGGCAGTGTTCCTGGCCGACACGCTGGTCGTGATGACGCCGAGGCCGGGGAGGATCCGTGCGGTGATGGACGTTCCCATCGCCCGACCACGCAACGAGGACACCATGCGCACCGGCGAGTTCCGCAGAGTCGTCGACGAGGTCGTGGAGCAGCTCTACCACGCGCCGGAGTGAGCGCCCTGTATGACCGCCGTGACGATCACCCCCAAGCGCGCTCGACGGCCTCGGTCCCAGCACTGGCCGGTGGTTGCGATCCTGCTCGGGACGCTCGTCCTCTGGGAGCTGGTCGGCGACAGCAACCTGCTTGGTCAGCAGACCGTTCCCCCGCTCCATGCCGTGATCAGCCAGCTGTGGCACGATCGCTCGTTGTACCCGGCCAACATCGAGGCCACCGGCCGGGAGGCGGTGCTCGGGTTCCTGATCGGAAACCTGGTCGCGATCTCCCTCGCCTACCTGTTCGTGCTCTTCGCGCCGGCCGAGCGGGCTCTGATGGGGCTGATGATCGCGCTCTATTCCATGCCCGCGATCGCCGCGCTGCCGGTGCTCGCCGCCGCGTTCAGCGCGGACACAGCCAAGGTGACGCTGGCGGCGATGATGGTCTTCTTCCCGACGCTCATCAACACCCTGCTCGGACTCCGCTCGGTGGACCGAGCGATGGTCGACGTGATCGACGTATTTGGCGGCAACCGGCTTACGGTCATGCGCCGCGCGCGCGCCCGCGCCGCGCTGCCATCGCTGATCCTGGGACTCCAGATCTCGGCGCCGGCGGCGCTCCTCGGGGCCATCCTGGCCGAGTTCGTCGGCGGAACCAAGGGCCTAGGCGTGTTCATGCTCAACTCACTGGCCCAATTCAACGTCGCGCGGACGTGGGGAGCCGGCCTCGTGGCGACGCTGCTCGCCAGCGCCGCGTTCTTCATCTTCATGTTCATCGGTCGGCGGATCGCCGCCTCCAACGCCTCGCCCGTCATCGGGCTCGGGCCCGTGACCCGCGCGGTAAGCGGGAAGCGGGGACGCCGTGCCGTCACCGTCACCGCCCAGGCCGTGATCGGGGTCGCCGTGGTCATTGGCGCCTGGTACCTGTTCGTTGACGGCCTCGGCCTGAACCCGCTGTTCGCCAAGACGCCCAGCGAGGTGTGGTCGATCATCACCGGCCCGAGCGCCGGGCGGATCTGGCACGCGTTCGGGCAGACCGTCCCCGTCACCCTCGCGGGACTGGCAGGCGGGCTGCTCGCGGCCTCCTCCGGCGCGATCGTGTTTGTCCTGCTACCGAGCATGGAGCGGGCGACGCTGCCGCTCGCGCTCGTGCTCCAATCGGTGCCCCTCGCCGCCAGCGCCCCCGTCCTCATCACCATCTTCGGTCGAGGCGTGGCCGTGACGATCATCATCGCCACGATCGTGACCTTCTTCCCCAGCCTCGTCACCGTGGTCGAGGGCCTGCGCCGCGTTCCCTCCGCCTCGGTCGATGTGCTCGATGTCTACGGGGCGTCACGGTGGACGACGATGTGGCGCGTGCGGATCCCCTACGCCGTGCCCGCATTCCTGGCCGCCGCGCGGCTCGTGGCCCCGCTGGCCCTGCTCGGGGTGATGATCGCCGAGTGGCTGGCGACCGGCACCGGCCTCGGAGGTGACATGCAGAACGCCCGCTTCCTCGTCGAGTTCGGGATCGTGTGGGCGGAGGCGGCGGTGGCCACGGCCTTCGCTGTGGCGGCCTATCTGCTCATCGGCGTCGCCGAGGCCGTCGCCAACCGTCGCTTCGGCACGGGGCCCGTGTGAGCCAACCCGCGGCGCCGGTCCAGGTCACGATGGTGGTGAACGGCCAGCCGCGGTCCGCCACCGTGGAGCCGAGGCGGCTGCTCTGTGACGTGCTCCGCGACGAGTTCGGGCTCACCGGCGTGCGGGTCGCCTGCGCTCAGGGCCCGTGCGGAAGTTGCACCGTCCAGCTCGACGGCGACCCGATCCGCAGCTGCCTGATGTTCGCGGCACAGGCGCAAGGGCGCGAGATCCGCACGGTTGAGGGCCTCGCCCAACCGGACGGGGAGCTGCACCCGCTACAGCGTGCCTTCGCCGCCGAGGGGGCGCTGCAGTGCGGGTTCTGCACGCCTGGCTTCCTGATGTTGCTGGAGCCACTGCTCGCCTCGGGGGAGCCGCTCAGCGAAGCCGACGTGCGCCGCGTCGCCTCGGCCAACCTGTGCCGCTGCACGGGCTACGAAGGAATCGTCCGGGCTGTTCAGCGGGCGCGAGCAGGGGCCAGCTGAGATGCGGCGCGAGGACGCGGGTCCGCCCACCGGTGTGCGTGATGACATGCGACGCGAGGACGCGGGCCTGCTCAGCGGGCGTACCCGCTATGCCAGCGACATCCGGCCGAGCGGTTCGCTCCAACTGGTGTTCGTGCGCAGCCGCGTCGCCCACGGCGAGATCCTCGCCCTCGAGCTCGATGCCGCCCGGGCGCTTCCGGGCGTCGTCGGCGTATACGGACCCGACGATCTGAGGCGGATCGGCGCACGCTCGATGCCGTGTAGCTGGCTGACCGAAGGGCAGCGGATGACGTCGATCCCGCCCCTGGCCGAAACGGCGGTTCACTACGTGGGACAGCCGCTGGCCGCGGTGCTGGCCGAGGACCTCTACCTCGCCGAGGACGGTGCCGCGCTGGTCGAGGCCAGGATCGCCCCGCTGCCCGTGGTCCTTGACACGGAGGCCGCTCTGAGCCTCGGGGCGCCGGTGCTCCACCCCGAGTGGGGGAGCAACCTGGTCGCCGAGATAGAGGTCGGCGGCGGTGACGTCGAGGCCGAGCTGGCCTCCAGCGAGGTGCGGGTCACGAGCCGGCTGCATGTCCAGCGCCAGTCGGCGACACCGATGGAGGGCCGGGCCACCGTGGCCGACCCGGACCCCGAGACTTCTCGCGTCACCGCCTGGCTCTCGACGCAGGCCGCCCACCATGCGCGCGCGGCGATCGCGGCCGCCTGCGGCTGGTCCGAGGATCGCTTGCGCGTCATCTGCCCGGCCGTGGGCGGGAGCTTCGGCCAGAAGGAGTACGTCTATCCGGAGGACGCGATCGTCTGCCTGCTCGCGGCGAGCGCCGGGCGCCCCGTCCGGTGGGTGGAGGATCGGCGCGAGAACCTGATCGGGGGCTGCCATGCGCGCGAGTCGATCATCGACATCGAGATCGGCGCCGACGCCGATGGCCACGTGAACGCAGTCGACGGAACCTGGCTGTGGGACGTCGGCGGCCATCCGTCAGCCCACGGGCTCGGGCCGGCGCGCTTCGGCGCCGCCATCGTCACCGGGCCCTACCGGATCGACGCGTGCCGGATCCTCGTCCGCGGTGTCGTCACGAACAAGACCCCGATCGGAGGCTACCGCGGCTACGGGGGACCCCAAGCGAACCTGGCAATGGAGCGGGCGATGGACGCGCTGGCGGGCGCGCTGGGGATCTCGACCACGGAGGTCCGCCGTCGCAACCTGCTGCGCGCGAGCGACCTCCCGCGCTCGATGCCCTCGGGTGTCGAGCTCGACACGGGCGGCTACCTCGAGGCCTACGAGGAGATGGTGACGGCCGTCGGCGAGGCGGCCGAGGAGACCGAGCCGGCGGACGGGACACTGATCGGCTCGGGGGTGACGCCTTACGTGATGATCTCCGGTCTGGGGCCATCGAAGGGCGCGGCCGGGTCGGGGCTCGATCACGGCAGCTACGAGACCGCGCATGTGCGGATGCAGCATGACGGCACTGCCGTCGTCCACATCGGCACCAGCGCCCAGGGTCAGGGTCACGTGACGCTTCTGGCGGCGGTCGCGGCACAGGCGCTGGGCTTGCGCGACGAGCAGGTACGGGTGGTCTCCGGCGACACCGACCTGACGCCCTACTCGCCCGTCTCCGCGGTGGGCAGCCGCACCGCCGCCGTGGTCGCCGACGCGGTGCGCGCGGCGTGCGGACCACTGGCCGACAAGCTCCGCCGGCAGGCCGCGCACCGGCTCGCCTGCCCACCGGCCGAGGTGACGCTGTCGGGCGGTCAGGCATGCGGCGGCGGCGGCACGCAGCCGGTCGCAGAGCTCGCCGGCCAGATCCTCGCCGGGCTCGACCTGCCCGCCGGGCTCGAGCCCGGTCTCGAGAACGTCGCCACCGTCGACCCCTCGGCAATGGCCATGACCTACGGCGTGCACGGCGCCGTCGTCGAGGTCGATCCGGTGCTCGGTGCCGTCGCCGTCAGGCGGTATCTGGCGCTCGACGACTGCGGGCCGCGGCTGCGCCCGGCGACCGTGGAGGGGCAGCTGCGCGGCGGGATCGTGCAGGGCGTCGGGTCCGCGCTGCTCGAGGAGCTCCGCTACGACGCCGACGGGACGCCGCTGAGCACCGGCTTCGGCGACTACCTGCTGCCGATCGCTACGACGATGCCGCCGATCGAGTTCCGGGTCCGCGAGACGCCGAGCCCGGCGCTACCGGGCGGCGCAAAAGGGGTCGGCGAGGCCGGCGTGTTCGCTCCGCCGGCGGCGATCGCGCAGGCGGTCGACGATGCGCTCGCGCGCCGAGCCGATCGCGTCACGTCGTTGCCCCTGAGTCCGGCGCGCGTGATCGCGCTCGGCGCGGAGGTGCCGGCGCGATGAGGCCGGCGCCCTTCACGCTCTACCGACCCGGTACGGTGCCCGAGGTCATGGTCGCGCTGGGCGATGGCGGCCCGGTGGCGCGACTGCTGGCAGGCGGCCAGAGCCTCGTCCCCCAGCTCACCCGGCGAGAGCTTGCCGTCGACCGGCTGATCGACCTCGGTGGCGTGAGCGCGCTGCGCTCGGTCCAGGTGGAGGCCGACTCTTCAGCGGTCGCCGAGGCTCGGCTCGGCGCGATGGTCACGGTGGCGACGCTCGAGGACGACCCGCGCATCGGCCGGCGCTGGCCGCTGCTCGCGGAGTGCGCCCGCCACGTCGGCCATCGTCCGATCCGCGCGCGCTCGACGGTGGGCGGCGCGCTCGCCTTCGCCGACCCGCCCGCCGAGGTGCCCCTGGCGTTGGCCGTGCTCGGTGCCGAGGTCGAGATCGCCGGGCCGGGCTCGAACCTCCGCGTCGACGCAGGCTCACGGCCGCTCCTCCCCGGAGAGCTCATCACCGCCGTCACGATTCCGGATCTGGCGGTCGTCGGCTGGGGATTCCATGAGGTCTCGCGCCGGTTCAATGACAGGGCCCTCGCCGCCGCCGCGGTGCTCATCACTCGTCGCGACGGAAGGTCGATCCTGCGCCTCGGCACTGCCACCGCCGCCCTGCCGCCGCAGGTCGTCGAGCTCCCCGAATGGGACCTCACCGGCGAGATCGATCGCCTCGATTCGATCGATGACGAGCTGACCCGCCGCGCGCTGCGCGAATCGGTCCGGCGGGCGATCGTGAAAGCTCGAGAGCGGGCCGGCGCCGATGCTTGATCGCCGCGCCTTCGACGTCGCCCTCGGTCGGATCCCAGCCGACCGCTTGATCACCGGGGGACGGGTGGTGAACGTCTACACCGGCGAGATCCTGCCCGCCGAGATCGCCATCGCCGGGGACAAGTTCGCGGCGGTAGGAGACGTCGCGCATCTGGCCGGGCCCGAGACCGAGATCGTCGATGTCGGCGGCGCCTACGTGGTCCCCGGATTGATCGACACCCACGTGCACATCGAGGTGGGCAAGCTGACCGTCGCCTCCTACGCCGACGCGGTGCTCCCGCACGGCACCACCGCCGTCTACACGGCGCTCGATCACATGGCTTGTGTCCTCGGACTGGAAGGCGTGCGGATGTTGCTCGACCAGGCGCAAGCCGTCCCCCTGCGCGTCCTCAACCCGTTGCCCTGCCGTGTGCCCCACACGATCCCGCCCTCGACGATCGGCGGCTCGGTCGGGCTGGAGGACCAGCTCCAGGCGTTCTCATGGCCGGGGGCGCGCGGCATCGCCGAGGTGTCGATGGACTTCCTACGCCGCGGCGACGAACCTGTGTTCGCGGCGATGCAGGCGTGCGCTGAGCGCCGGCTCCTGGTCCACGGTGACGCGCCCGCGCTGCGCGGATCGGACGTCAACGCCTTCATGTGCGCGGGCTGCCGTGACGACCACGAGATGACCGGTCCGGAGGAGATGGCTGAGAAGCTCCGCGCCGGGTTCTACTGCATGATCCGCGAGTGTCCGGCGGGCTCTGATCTCGAGGAATGCATCAAGGTCGTCACCTCGCTGGGGCTGCCCACGCGTCGGATCGCGTTCTGCACCGACGATGTCGATGCCCGCACGCTGGTCGAGCACGGGCACATGGACCACATCGTCCGCCGGGCGATCGGCTACGGCGTGGAACCCGTGACCGCGATTCAGATGGCGACGCTCAACGCGGCCGAAGGCCTGCGTCTCGATCAGGAGATCGGTGCCGTGGGCCCCGGGCTCTACGCCGACTTCCTGCTCGTCGAGAATCTAACCGAGTTCGTGGTCGCGCAGACGTGGATGAACGGCGTCAAGGTGGCGGCCGACGGCGTGACCGTGAACCGCGGGCCTCGGCCGGAGATCGTCCCCGCGCTGGGTGAGACCTTCCGGCTCCCGCCTCTCACCGTCGATGATCTGGCCGTCCGCACCGACCTGCCCGACGGTGCGGCGACCGTCCTGGCGATGGCCTCCGACGACGGCACCGTTCGCTACCGTGTCGACGTCGAGCTCGAGGTGAGAGAGGGCACCGTGCTCGCCGACCCAGCCAAGGATGTCGCCTACATCGGCGTGCGGGAGCGCTACACCGGCAGCGGCGGCGGAACCACGGCGTTCATGGTCGGGATGGGGTTGCGTGCCGGCGCGCTGGCCACCTCGAACTGTCCCGATGACCAGAATGTCCTCTGCGTCGCAGCCGACCTCGAGAGCATGGCCACGGCGATCAATCGGCTCGCGGCCCTCGGCGGCGGTCAGGTGGTGACGCGCGGGACCGAGGTGCTGGCTGAGCTGGCGCTGCCCGTGGCAGGGATGCTCAGTGACATCAGCGCGGCCGAGATGGTCGAGGCCGAGGCGGCGCTCGAGGCGGCGGCGCACACGCTCGGCGCGCTCCCCGAGCGCCCCTTCGCGCGCTTCCTGTTCACCCAGATCACCACCATGCCCGACTGGTCGCTGACCGATCAGGGTCTCGTGGAGTACGCCTCGCTCAGCTACGTCGATCCCGTGCTCGGCTCGGTGGGGTCGGCGTGATGGGTGTGATGACCGTGCTCGGGGAGATCGACGCCAGTGAGCTGGGCGTCGTCCTGCCCCACGAGCATCTGGTTGCCGATCTCGGCGGGCAGTGGGAGATGCCGGCTGGCGACGCCGAGCTCCGCGACGCGCTCCGGCCCCTCGGACCTGAGATCCTCGCTCGCTCTCAGGCCCGGCCCGCCCACTACCGGGCCGTCCTCGGGGTCCACGACCCGCTCGCCGCCGTCGAGGAACTCGGGCCCTTCGTCGAAGCGGGCGGGGGCACGGTCGTCGACCTCACCCCGGCCGGGTTAGGTCGCGATCCGACGGCGCTCGCCGCCATCTCCCGGCTCGCCCGCGTGCACGTGGTGATGGGATGTGGCGAGTACGTCGCCCGCTCACACGCCGGCTATGTCGACGTGTGCAGCTCCGAGCAGATCCGTGACGTTCTCCTGGCCGAGATCGAGCACGGCGTCGGCCACACGGGGGTTCGTCCGGGGATCATCGGCGAGATCGGCTCGGGTAATCCGCTCACCGACGGCGAGCGCAAGGTGCTGCGGGCGGCGGCGATGGCCCAGCAGGAGACGGGCCTGGCCCTGAACATTCACCGCACCGTGTTCCCGGAACTGTTCGCCGCGCTCGAGGCACTCGACCTGGTGACAGCCCAGGGCGTCGACCCCGAGCGCGTGGTGATGAGCCATTGCGACGAGCGCCCGGAGCCGGAGTTCGCGCTCCAGGTCGGTGCGCGGGGGGCATGGATCGAGCTCGACACGTTCGGGATGGAGCACTGGGCCGCCAACTGGCGTCACCCCAGCGGCCCGGTCCGGCGCTCCTACGATCCCGACCGGATCGAGATCCTCCTGCGCGTCCTCGAAGCGGGCTATCTCGACCGGGTGCTGATCAGCCAAGACGTCTGCATGCAGACGATGCTCCTTCGCCATGGCGGCGGCGGTTACGCGCACATAGACACCGACATCGTCGAGCGCCTGCTGGACGCGGGTGTCTCGCGCGACGCTATCGACCACATCCGCATCGCCAACCCGCGGCGGATGCTCACCGGAGAGGAGAGTCCCGTATGACCATGCTGCGCGCCGACGCCCGTCCCCTCTATGTGCGCGCCTCGGAGCAGCTGCGCCGGCTCATCGCCGACGGCGAGCTGGGTGACGGCGACCGGCTGCCGCCCGAGTCCGAGCTGGCCGTGATGCTCGGGGTCTCGCGCAGTACCGTCCGCGAGGGCCTCCGCGAACTCGAGCTGGACGGGATCGTGGAACGGGTCCACGGCCGCGGCACCACGGTGCGAGCGCCGCGCGTGGTGACCGGGCTGAACCGATTGGAGAGCCTGGAATCGCTCGCCGCCACTCAGGGCTGGACGTGCGAGACGGTCGGCACCGAGATCGTCGAGCGATCGATCCCCAAGGCCGTCGCGGCCGCGCTCGAGCTGGCCCTGGGCGACCCCGGGGTTCGCCTCGCGCGCGTGAAGACGAGAAACGGAAAGCCGATCTGCGAGATGGTGAGCTGGCTTCCCGCGCGGGACGTCTCTGCCGTGACCCTGCGCCGAACCTTCGAGAGCTCGATCACCGAGCTGCTGGCCGGCACCACGCACTCGGCCCGGGCCGTGGTCTCGGCTGCGGGGGCGACTGACGACGAGGCCGCGAAGCTAGGGGTGCCGTTGCGGTTCCCTCTCGTCGTCCTGTTCGAGACCTTCCTCGACGCGGCCGAGCGACCGATCTGCTGGTCACGGAACGTCTTCGTGCCCGACGCGATCAGCCTCGAGGTTCTCCGCCACCCCGTGGGAGCGTGAGTATGGACGCCGCCACGCTGCTCGTCCGCGCCGCCGCCCGCCACCCGGACCGACCGTTCGTGATCGACGATGAGGGCGCGGTGACCTTCGCGCAGGCCCTGGACCGCGCCCGGCGGATCGCCGGCGGGTTGGTCGTCCGGGGCGTCGCCGCGGGAGACAGGGTCGGGCTCTGCACGCCAGACTCAACCCCCTTCGTCCTCCATATCCTGGGGGCGTGGCTGGCCGGGGCGATTCCGGCGCCAATCGATCCGCGCACGCCCGACGCCGACCTGACTTACTTCCTCGGCGATATCGCCCCGGTGCTAATCGTCTCCACCGACGAGCACGCCGAGCGGCTCGAGGCTCACAGCGAGGCACCGGTGGTTGGCTTGCGCCTCCTGGGCCACGAGGGGAACGGAGCCGCCCCGAACCGGCACGGCCCCGGCGCGCCGCTGTTCTGGTCCTACACCTCGGGTTCGACGGGCAAGCCCAAGGCGTGTGTGATCGAATCGGCTCCTGTCGCCCTCGGTACGGCGTGCATCGCTGAACGGCTCGGGCTGCGGGCCACCGATGTGATCATCGCCACCACGCCGACGCCGTCGAGCTTCCAGCTCGTCTCCTCGCTGCTACCGGCCCTGCACCGCGGCGCCGCGGTGCGGCTCGTCTCCGGCCGTGATGCCGACGGCATATGGGAAGCAGCGGCGGAGAGCGGGGGAACCGTGCTCGTCGCCTATCCACTGACCCTGGGAGACGTGGTCAGCTCTGAGCGAGCGAACTCCGATCACTCGTTCCGCGTGGCGCTGTCCGGCGGGTCTCCCCTGGCCCCGCGCCTCAAGCGCGCCTACGCCGATCGGCTGGGGATCCCGCTCGTCGAGAGCTACGGCCAGAGCGAGTTCGGTGGATTCATGGCCATGGGCGAGCTCGTGGGCGGGGAGCGCGCGCTGGCGGGTTACGTCGGGCGCCCTCTGCCCGATCGACTCGCCTACGTAGGCGGGCCCGACGGCGCCGAGCTCCCAGCCGGCACGGTCGGCGAGGTACTGGTTACCGAGGGCTTCTTCCCCGGTTACCGCAATAAGCCGGCCGAGACCGAGAAGACGCTGGCCGGCGGCGTGCTGCATTGCGGCGACGTTGCGATCAGTGACGAGGAGGGATATCTGAAGGTGCTCGGGCGCGTGCATGAACACGAACGGGCCAAGGCCCGTGGGGCCTTCCTGCGTGAGCTCGAGGACCGCGCCTACGAGCACCCCGACGTCAAGCACGCGGCGGTGGTCGAGCCCGCCGACAACGGTGCGCCCCGCGCCTACGCCGAGGTGCTCGACGGGCGCCAGGTGTCGGCCGAGGCGCTGGGCGAGTTCATCGCCGCGGGGCTCGCCTCGCACGGGCTGGATGGCGGCGGACTGGATGTCCACGGACTGGACGTCCACGGACTGGATGTCCGCCTGCTCGAGTCGATGCCGCGCACCTTTAGCGGCAAGGCCGACCGCCACGGCCTTTCCCTGCTCGATGCCTGACCCGCGCGCGTGCGTCGTCGGGAGCGGCCCGGGTGGGCTCGCCGTCGCCGCCGATCTCGCCGGCCGCTACGCGGTGACGATCACCGACCTGCCGTCGTTCATGGGGCAGCTGGGGGCGGTCCGTCAGGCCGGCGGCGTGACCGTGAACGGCTCATGGCATGGCGAGACCCTGATCGAGCTGGCGGTGGCCGAACTCGAGGACGCGGTCCCCGGTTCAGAGCTGGTGGTCGTCGCCGTACCCGCCCCGCATCACCGCACGCTCGCGGAGGCGGTCGTCCCGCTGCTCGCCTCGCACGCCACGCTGCTCTTCGTCGGTGACGGAGGCGGGGGCCTGATCGCGAAGGCCGTCCTCGCGCGCAGCGGGCGCGAGGACGTGCTCCCCGCCGAGACCAACTGCCTCCCCCACATCTCGCGCTCGCTCGGTCCCGGTCGGATCGCCGCCGACCGGAAGACCGGCGGCGTGATGGTCGCCGCGCTGCCCGCTGAAGCCACCGAGGCTCTCCGCGCGCGGCTGGCGCCCGTGTGGCCACAGCTCTGCCCCGCCCTGAGCGCCTGGGACACGCTGCTACTGAACTACGACGCGATCGACACCGCTCCCGTCGCGCTCCTGAACGCCGCCGCGATCGAGCGCCGGCCCGGCGGCTATCTCCTCTGGGGCGAAGGTGCCTCGCCTGCCGTGGTCCGAGTCATGGTCTCGGTCGATGCTGAGCTGCTCGCCGTACGCGGGGCGGTCGGCGGCGGCGGCCCGGGATTCCATGAGATGTTCGTCGCTCAAGGGCTCGCCCCGCCCGCCGAGACGTTCGAGGAGTCGCTGGCCCAGAGCAAGGTTCTCGCCAGCGTCAGGCCGGCGGGGTCCCCGGAGGCGCTGGAGCGGCTGCTCGCCTCCAGCTTGGCGTGGACGCTGGCCGTTGGCGCCCGCCTCGGGTGTGCCGCGGGCATACCGACATCGACGCTCGACGCGTTGGTCGCCCTGGGCAGCGCGATGCTCGGGCGCGACCTGCGTGCTGAGGCGACCACCTTCACGGCTCTGGATATCGAGACCGCGGACGTGCCGACGCTGGTGCGTGTCGGACGCGGTGCCGACCCGGTGCGCGCCTGACCCGTCGCGGGACTCCATCGCACCAAACGGCGAGGCTGGCACACGATTTTGGCCCTCTGGACATAGATCGTCGAAGCAACATCGAACACAATCACCCGCGTCGACGATGGAGGTACGCGTGAGCGAGGCCGTACTAGGGAAATGAGGCGCCGCTCTGCGCTCTTCGTAGTCGTGGCGATCCTCGCCGCCGCGGGATCGGCGCTGGCGGCGTCCGCCCTGTACCCGGCCTCAGACGCCTCGGGCATCGCGCCCACTCATCTCGCTCCCGTGGGTGTGGTCAGCGCCTTCGGGCCCGAGCAGGCGGCCATCCTCGCCGAGATGCACGTGACCCGCCACGTGGACATCGACGGCTACCGCTATTGGATCGGCACCATTGCCGGCGTTCCCGTCGTCGACGTTTGCAGCGGCGAGGTCGACGAGACGGCCGAGCTCGCCACCTACATCCTCGACACGCGGTTCCACCCGCGGGCCACGCTCTTCTCCGGCACCGCCGGCGCCCAGAACGCCGCCGTTCATGTGGGCGACGTCGTGGTCAGCGGGTTCGTGGTCGACAAGTCATCGATCCACTACTACCTCGGCGGCTACCAGCAGGACTACATCGGCGAGCAGGTCCCGGTGACGGCCAAGACCGACCTGCGGGGGGCGATCGTGACCGGTTACGGCAACGCCCTCCCCACCCCGCGGGACGCCCGCCGCTACGGCAACGGGCCCACGGCCCCCGACAAGAAGTGGGCTGAGGTCGGAGCCTATGCGGCCCCCCACGCGCTCGTCGATCTAGGAACGGCCGCCAGCGGCCTGGTGGGCACGACGTCGATCGCCGACGCCACCGGCGAGGCGAAGAGCAAGGGAACGATCACCAACAAGGTCATCGCCGGCGTCGTCGGCCAGGCCGACGTTTGGACCGAGCCGCTGTCCTGGATCGAGGCCCAGAACATGCTCTTCCAGACCGACGCCGAGGAGAACGAGGGCAGCGGCTTCGCCTTCGTGGGCGCCCAGCTCGGGGTGCCGTGGCTGGTCGTGCGCGGGATCTCCGACTCGGTGTGGTACCCCAACGCCTACGACGGCGTGATCTCCTCCGACCACGCGGCCATCGTCGTGCGCTACCTCGTCTCCCATCTGCCCCCCGGCGCTGTTGATAAGGCCCCGGAGACTGTAGGACAGCTCTCGCCGCTGGCCAACGCGGTCCAGGCCGGCTACCTGATCGCCAAAAGCGCCTACTACCACGTCAGCGCGGTGTCCAAGGTGATTTACGCGACGGGCGCGGGCAAGACGGTGACGCTCAAGGGATCGGCGCTGCGGCGACTCGCCCACGAATACACCTACGGGGCAGGGCGGATCGGGTAGGTCTCGGGGACGCAGCGCTCATCAATTTGGCGCGGGAAGCCGATGAAGAAGTCAGATGCCCTTCCTCCGCCTTCGCTGGTGCCTATTCACCGTCGCCGCCCTGGCCATGCTCGCCGGCGCGTCCGGCGAGCTCTCCCCCGGGCTGTCCACGGCACTATGGCTCCCGGCCGTGCTCGTGCTCGCCTGTGACCCCTCGAGCCCGATCCGCAGAGCGGTCGAGCGCGGGCTTCACCTGCATCCGTAGCCGCCCGGGGGGCCTTGCGGCGCCTCAATCCTTGTAAGGGTCCTGGACGTCGCGCCCGGCCGCCGGTGCGCTCACTCACACTGGCTGAGACCGCTTGCTTTTGCTGCGCTCGTGCCCTTGGGCTGAAGCGCGCTGCCCGCGCTGGCGATGGCCAGCTCCTTGGCGCGGTCGTGAGCGGCCGCCGCGGTCAGGAGCCGCTCCAGGTCGGCCTGCTCTTGTCCGATCAACGAAAGGAAGGCGTGGAACGACCTCGCCCGGTTTGCCGGCGGGGACAGCGCCTCGAGCTTGGTCAGCGCCTTCTCGGCCACGCCATGCTCGGAACGTACGCCGCTAAGGCTGCCTTCGCCCTCGAACTTGCTGCCCGCAGCGTTGGCGGCCGCACAGATTGCGTTGGCCTTGGAGGTGAACGCCGCGTCGGACAGGCTCGAGCTTCCGCAGCCGGCCACCACGAACGCCAGCACGGCTCCGGTGGCCATAGCAATGCGTGGCTTGCACCTCATAATCTCCTCCTCCAGGTGGGCTGCCGCTGAACGCACCAAGCGCCAGGGCACTAACAGGCATGCGCCGGTCCTCTCCCAAGGAAAGTACCCCAGGTGTGAAAATCGCGACCCCGCCGTTCTTAAGAAGATCTCATGATCACCGCCTAGCTTTCGGCGCAACGAAATGAGCAGTCCGCGGCATCTATGGTCCGGCGACTGGGAGCTCGACTCCGCAGCCGCCCGGGAAGAGCAAGCCAAGCGTCGCGCGCAGACGGAAGAGCCCGCCGGGAGTCCGCCTGCGGCCTCGACGCCGCGCGCGCGTCCGTCGACGGCTGCCCGCGCGGCGGCCTCGCTGCGCGCCGCGCGCGAGCGCCTGCCGATCCTGACCGCGCGCGCGACCGCGCGCGCGCGCCGAATCCGCAAGCTCCGGATCGCCATCCTGGTCGTCTTGGTGGGGCTGCTCAGCGCCGGCGCCGCCTTCGGGCTGACGACGCTGCTGGTCGGCTCCGGGGCCGGGAACGGAGGGCGCCCGTATCTCGGGGTCAACGTGGTGGGCTCTCCCTTCGGGACCCTGGTCGCCCACGTCGCGCCGGGCAGCCCGGCCGCGAAGGCTGGGCTCGAGCCGGGCGATCTCATCACCGCCATCGACAACGAGCCGATCGGCGCGGTCGACGATGTCAACGCGGCGCTCGACCGGCTGCACTCGGGACAGACCATCGAGCTCAGCTTCACCCGCGGCCCGGCGAGCTTCACCGTGCCGGTTAAGCTCGCGGCACGGCCGTCGGGCCACCCATGAGCTTCGCTTCGCCGCTCGTGCTCCTCGCGCTGCTGGCGATCCCATTGCTGATCATTTGGTACTACGGACAGCAGCGGCGGCGGGCGGTGGCAGCGTCCGCGTTCGTGGCGCCGGCGCTGACCGCCTCGGTCACGCCTCGCCGTCCGCGCTGGCGGCGGCACGCGCCCATGCTTGTCTTCGCCCTCGCGCTTGCCGTGCTCATCGCCGCGGCGGCGCGCCCCCAGCGAAGCGTGGCGGTGCCGGTCACGAACGGCGCGATCATGCTCGCCAACGACGTCAGCGGCTCGATGCAGGCCACCGACGTCGCGCCGTCGCGCCTGGGCGCGGCGGAGCGCGCGGCCAAGCGCTTCCTCGCCAACGTCCCGAGCACGGTTCAGGTCGGTTTGATCGAGTTCGCGCGCACGCCGACCCTGCTCCAGTCCCCCACCACCGATCACGCGCTTACCGAGTCCGCCTTTACGCAGCTCCGGACGAGCGGCGGCACGGCGGTCGGGGTGGCGATCCTCACCGCGGTGAACGAGTTGAAGAGCCTTCCGCCTATTCACGGCAAGCGGCCTCCCGGCGCGATCGTGATGATCTCCGACGGCGCCTCCAATGTCGGCGTCGACCCGCTCGGCGCGGCACGCCAGGCGGCTGCGCAGCACGTCCCGATCTACACCGTCGCGGTGGGCACCCCGCAGGGGACGATCTCGTTCAAGCGTGGCTCCCGGACCGTGACCGCGCCCGTTCCCGTGAGCCCGCAGCAGCTCGGGCAGATCGCCCGTCTCTCGGGCGGACGGGCCTTCACCGCTTCCGACGCCGCCGGGCTGAGCGCGGTGTACGCGCACCTCGCGGCCAAGCTTGGCCGTAAGCACGTCAAACATGAGATCACCGCGAGCTTTGCCGGCGGGGGCCTGGTGCTACTGCTCATCGGCAGCGCCATGTCCCTGCGCTGGTTCGGCCGGCTGGTGTAACTGACAGAAACCATGGAGGACCGATGCACGAGATAGAGCAGAACGACCACTTACGCGGGCAGGCGCGCCAGGCCCTACAGGAGGCGCTATACGAGATCAAACGCGTGATCGTCGGGCAGGACGCCATGCTCGAGCGCCTGCTCGTCAGCCTGCTCGCGGGCGGGCACGTGCTGCTCGAGGGCGTCCCGGGACTGGCCAAGACACTGACCGTGAAGACTCTCGCGGCCGTGCTCGGCGGTTCCTACGGCCGGATCCAGTTCACCCCGGACCTCGTCCCCGCCGATCTCGTCGGCACGCGCGTGTACCGGCCCGACTCCGGCACCTTCGACACCGAGCTCGGCCCCGTGTTCTGCAATTTCCTCCTCGCCGACGAGATCAACCGCGCTCCGGCCAAGGTCCAGTCGGCCCTGCTCGAGGTGATGCAGGAACAACAGGTGACGATCGGCGGGACAACCTACAGCGTGCCGTCCCCCTTCATCGTGATGGCGACCCAGAACCCGATCGAGTCCGAGGGCACCTACCCCCTGCCCGAGGCCCAGATCGACCGCTTCCTGATGAAGATCCTCGTCGACTACCCGACCGTCGGCGAGGAGGCGGCGGTCGTCGGTCGAAGCCTCGCCCTTCAGGCCGTCGTGCGCAAGTGCCTGTCGGTCGAGGACCTGCGCCGCTACTCGGCGGCGGCGGCGGACACCATGCTCGTCAATCGCGACGTGATCGGCTACGCGGTCGCCCTGGCGGACGCGACCCGCCACCCGGCCGAGCACGGGCTCGAGGACATGGCGTCGCTGATCGAGTACGGCGCGAGCCCGCGCGGTCCGATCGGTCTCGTTCACGCGGCACGCGTGCTGGCGCTCCTGCGGGGCCGCGGGCATGTGTCGTTCGCCGACATCCACGATCTCGCCGCCGACGTCCTGCGCCACCGCATCGTCCTCTCCTATGACGCCCTCAGCGAGGGAGTGACCGCCGATCAGCTCATCGAGCGCGTCCTCGCCGCCGTCCCCGAGACGGGCACCGAGCACCTGATTACCGCGGTCAGAGCGCAGTGACCACGGCGCTGCTCCAGCCACCCGCGGCGCGACAGGGCCCGGGCCCAATCGCGCCGTCGCTGCTCGAGGCCATCGACGTGGCCGTCAGCCGTCGGGTGGCGCGGATGCTCCCCGGCGACCGGCGTGCTGCCGCGGTCGGCGCCGGGACGGAGCTCGCACAGCTGCGCCCCTACGAGATCGGCGACGACGTGCGCCACATCGACCCGGCCGCGACCGCCCGCACGGGCCAGGCCCATGTCCGCCTCCACGTGCCCGAGCGCGCGCTCACCACTTGGATCGTCCTCGACGTCTCGCCCTCGATGGCCTTCGGCACCGCGCGCCGGCTGAAGGCGGACGTGGCCGAGGGAGTGGCGCTCGTGTTTGGGCGGGTCGGGGTGCGCCGGGCGGGGAGCGTGGGGCTGACTGCCTTCGGCGCCTCCGCGCCGCGGGTGCTTCCCCCCCGCGGCTCCAAGCCCGCCATGCTCGCGCTGCGGCGGATGCTGGCCGAGGGAGTCGCGCCCGACGGCGGGCACGAGCCCGATGGCCTGTCCGACGCGCTGCGGCGGGTCGGCCGGATGGCCCGCCAGCCCGGGCTCGTGGTCGTGATCTCCGACTTCCGCGATCAGCGCGCCTGGGAGCGCCCGCTGGGATCGTTGCGGGTCCGTCACGCGGTGCTCGCGATCGAGATCTCCGATCCGCGCGAAGCCTCGCTTCCCGCCGTCGGGCAGCTCAGGCTCGTGGACCCCGAGAGCGGGGCACGCGTAGACGTCGACACCTCGAGCTCACGCCTGCGCCGGCGCTTCGCCGAGCTCGAGCGCGAGCGCCGGGAGGCGGTGGCGGGCGAGCTGCGCCGCCTGCGGATCGATCACGTCCGCCTCTCGACCGACGAGGACTGGCTGCTCGCGCTGGGGCGCCACCTGTGAGCTTCGCGGCGCCGGTTTGGCTGGCATCGCTCGCGCTCGTTCCGATTGCGATCGCCGCGTCGATCGCCGCGCGCAGGCGCGCGGGGCGCTATGCCGTCCGCTTCCCTGGAGTGGCGACGGTGAGCCTGGCCGTCGGTGCCGGAAGCTCCTGGCGGCGCCATGTCCCAGTCGCGCTCGCGCTCGCGGCGATCGCGGCGCTCGCGCTCGCGCTCGCCCGTCCGAACCTCAGCTACGGCGTCCCCATCAACCAGGGATCGGTGATGCTCGTCACCGACCATTCCGGGTCGATGGCCGCGACCGACGTGGCGCCCACGCGGCTGGCCGCCGCCGAGCAAGCGGCCAACACGTTCATCGGCGAGCTCCCGGCTGCGGTCCGGGTCGGCGCCATCGCCTTCTCGGATTCCCCTGACGCCGTGCAGGCGCCGGTCCCGAACCACAATGCCGCGCGCTCGATCATCGACCAACAGGTCGCCGGCGGCTCCACGGCCACCGGCTCCGCGCTCGCGCTGGCGCTGGCGCTCCTACACGGCGGCGACCCCAAGCACCCGCCGTCGGCCATCGTCCTGCTCTCCGACGGCGCCGCCAATGCGGGTCCGAACGTGATCACGGTCGCGCAGCAGGCGTCCCGCGACAAGATCCCGATCGACACCGTTGCGCTCGGCACGCCGAACGGGGTGCTCCAGACCATTGAGGGGCCGGTCTCGGTCCCTCCCGACCCGCAGCTCATGCAGCAGATCGCCCAGGCCTCGGGCGGGCGCGCCTTCAACGCCCAGAGCGCCGACGAGCTCAGCTCGATCTATCGGCACCTCGGCAACGACCTCGGCAGTGTCACGCGCGAGCGCGAGGTCACCTCGGAGTTCGCGCTCGGGGGCCTCCTGCTCCTGGCCCTGGCCGGGCTCGGTTCGACGCGGTGGGCCGGCCGGCTCCCGTGAGCTTGCCTGCGGCGTAGCCGGGCAGCACATATTCGGCCGCGCGCTGTATCAGACCGCGCGCCACGCGCTCTTGGATACGTCCGCTCAAACCGGAGACCGGGAGGTTCCACTTGCGTACGTTCGACAACACCACCGCCGAGAGCTACTTGGTAGCCGACATCGATGTGGTTCGATGGGAGCAGTACGGCCTGGGTGACGCCATGCCCTTCAACGCCATGTGGTACACGGTGCCGGCGGGGTCCACGAGCCCGCCCGATTGCCACCCCGAGGTCGAGCTGTCGGTCGTGCTCAGCGGATCGGTGACCGTGTCCGGGGACGACGCGGAGGCGGTCGTCGAGAGCGGATCGGCGTTTCTCATCGAGAGCGGCGAGACGCACTGGGTCCGTAACAGCTCGGATGCGCCGGTCGTCGTCTTCAGCGCCTACTGGATGCCGCAGGACGACGAAGCAGGCTCCGGCGTCGCAGAGGCGATGGCCCATGCCTGACCCCCGCTCGTCCGGAGTTACGGTCATAACCATCCCTCCGCCGACGGCCAACGGACCGCTGCATGTCGGCCACCTCTCCGGCCCATTCCTGGCGTCCGATATCGCTGCGCGAGCGGCCAAGGCAAGAGGCGAGCGCGTGCTCGCGATCGCTGGTGTCGACGTGGCCCAGAACTACATCCCCAAGATGGCCAAGGCCAGAGGCGTCGACGTCGAGGAGCTCATCGAACGCAACCGGTCGGAGATTCTCGAGGCCTTTCACCGCGGTCACATTCACTACGACGCCTTCGTCGATCCTCAGCAAGCGGAATACCGCCGGGTGATCGCCGGGATGCTCGCCGACATGGTGGAGCGGGGTGGCGCGGCGATGTCCGAGGTGACACTCTACGCATGTGGGGATTGCGGCTGCACGCTGCACCACTCCTATGTCTCGGGCTCATGTCCTCAGTGCGGGGATTCAGCGTGCGGAGGTTCCTGCGAGGGTTGCGGCGGATACACCGCATCGGACACCCTGCTCGACCCGGTGTGCGCGTGCTGCGGCGGTGCCGCTCGCCCGTTCGTGGCCTCCGTTCCCGTGTTGCGGCTCGAGGATTACCGTCCCCAGCTCGAGGAGGTGTGGCAGTCCGCCGAGCTGCCGCGGCAGGTCCGGGACCTGATCGCGCGCTACTCCTCGACCGAGATGCCGACGGTGCCGCTCGCCTATCCCACCGACTGGGGCATCGAAGGCACGGGCCGGCTCGCAGGGATGCGGCTCGACGCCTACGTCGAGGTCGGATTGAGCTGGCTCTACGGCGTCGCGCGAGCGCTCGACGAGGCCGCCGACACGCTCGACGCTTGCGTACGGGCCTGGGGCGAGGTCGATGAGCTGTGGCAGTTCCACGGAATCGACAACACGTTCTTCTTCATCGTCTTCTGGCCGGCTCTGTTTGCCGCCGCGGGCCTCGAGCGCGCACCGCTCCGCGGCCTGGTGGTGAACGAGTTCTACACGCTCGACGGTGCGAAGTTCTCGACCAGCCGCGACCACGCGGTCTGGGCTCACGAGTTCCTCGCCTCGGAGGACCCGCGCGTGGTTCGGCTCTACCTGGCCTGGGATCGGCCCGACCGTGCCCAGACCGATTTCACGCGCGAATCGTTCGAGGCCTTCCGCGACTTCGTCGGACCGCTCCTCGCGGACGCGGGCGACGTCGATGCCACCCGGCTGCCCCAGCCGCTCGTGCCGGCCGAGCGCCGTCGGGGCGAGTTGGCGCTCCAGCTCGTCGGCTTCGACGCCGCGCTGGCCGCCCGGAGCCTGCTCAACCTGCTGGCCGCAGGCGCCCGCGAACGCGGACCGCTGCTCACAGCTCTCACCGGGGCCTAGCGATGTCCACGTCGGTCGCGTCGGTCGCGGGCGAGGACGAGGGCGAGGTGCGAGCTCCAGGGATCATCACCATCCTTCGAGGGACCGGACCGTCGGTCCGGTGTCTGCTCGTCTGCGCCTTCGTCAACCAGGCGGGCGCCTTCGTGCAGGCGTTCCTCGTCCTCTTTCTCGTCGATCACGGCGTGGGAGCGGGTCGAGCCGGTCTCGCTTTGGCCGCCTACGGACTCGGTGCCGTGTTCGGGGCGCTCATGGGTGGCGCCCTGGCCGACCGCATCGGTCAGCGAGCGACCATCGTCCTCTCGCTCGCCTGTTCGGCGTGGCTGACGGTGTTGCTCGGCTTCCTGGGCAGCCCCGCGGACTACCCGGCGCTGATCGCCGTCGTCATCGCCAATGGGGCGATTGCCCAGACCTACCGGCCCGCCGCGATGGCGATGCTCGCCGGCTTGGTGCCCGACGACCGCGTGGTGATGACCTGGTCCGTCTACCGGATCGCGCTCAACCTCGGCGCGGTGATCGGCCCCCTGTTCGCCGCCCTGCTCTTGACCGTGTCCTGGAACCTGCTCTTCTGCGTCGACGGGTTCACGACGCTGGTGTGCGC
>Ga0302325_10007546_pt1 | contig 24100 bp, 14 predicted proteins | sample Palsa_T0_2_FD_201948 | JGI IMG/M metagenome (GOLD analysis project Ga0302325, IMG submission 201948) | Peat permafrost microbial communities from Stordalen Mire near Abisko, Sweden - Palsa_T0_2 | ecosystem: Environmental > Terrestrial > Soil > Palsa > Peat permafrost | place: Sweden: Abisko... | reverse complement strand
CGCGTTCATGGTGGCCTCGGCGACCGCGGTCTTGAGCCGCTCGAGCCTGGCGTCGGACAGTCCGCGGCCTTGCACGGTCCCGGCCACCCGGGCCAGCGCGAGGCGTTCGTTGCCTGGCTGGCTGGGCAACGTGAAGGCGTCGAGCCGTTCCGGCGCGGGCCGGGCTACCTGTGTCATCACACGCCTCCCTGATCCCCCCGAAAATCCGGGTCCCCTTGATGCCAGGCCGACGACGAGCGCTGCAGCGAGACCAGCGTGATGTCGTCTTCCTGCTCGTGATTGGGGCCGGTGAAGCTGCCGAGCTCGGTCAGGCACAGGTCGATGAGGGCCTCTCCCGACGGGCCCTTGCCGACCAGTGCCGAGACTCGCGGGAACCCGAACATCTCCCGGTCGGGCGCGTGCGCCTCGGCCAGGCCGTCGCTGTGCAGCAGGGCGCAGTCGCCGGGCTCGAACTGGAAGCGCCTCTCCTCGTAGTCCATGCCGGGCATCAGCCCGAGCGGCATGCCGCGGGCCCGCAGTTCGGCCACGCCGCCCTGGGTCCGCACGTACGGGACGTCGTGACCCGCGTTGGCGAAGACCACCTCGCCGCTGACCGGATCCAGCACCAGGGCCAGGCAGGTGACGAACATGTGCGCCGGGATGTCGACGCAGAGCATTTCGTTGACGTGGCCGAGGACCTTACCCGGCGAAACGAGCCGGGGCGCGGCGTCTCGCAGCAGCGCGTGCGTGCTGGCCATGACCAGTGCGGCCGGGATGCCCTTGTCGGTGACGTCGCCGACCACGAACATGACCCGGCCGTCCGGCAGCGGGATGAAGTCGTAGAAGTCGCCGCCGACCGTCCGGGCCGGGCGGTAGAACGCGGCCACATGCCAGCTGGGCAGGTCGGGAAGCTGCTTGGGCAGGAACTGCTGCTGGATGATCTGGGCGATCTTGAGCTCCTGCTCGATCCGCTCCCGCTGGCGGGCTTCGGCCTGCTGTTGCCTGACCAGCTGGCCAACCCGCATGGCCGGGGCGGCGTAGCCGGCCAGCGAGTTGAGCAGCCGCAGGTCATCGGTCGAGTAACCGCGTTCGGACCGTCGTGGGCCCAGACTGAGCAGGCCGACCAGGCTGCCCGACGAGATCAGCGGGACCACCAGGACCACGCTCGCGGCCTGCAGGGCCTTCAGCGCCGGGGACTGCAGCTGCAACCCGGTGATGTCCACCGCGCTGGCCGCGCTGAGCAGGTAGGCGACCAACGGGTCGTTGGAGGCCAGGTCCAGCTCGGGTCCGGCCGCCACTACACTCGGCGCCGCCGGGACGACGGCGGCGGCCGCCGGGGGGGTGCGACGTAGCCAGCCGCGCACCCGGCCGGTGGTGCCGACGCTCGAACTCGTGGCGCTCTTGCTGGTCGTAACGCTCGTCGTCATTGCGGTGCCCGGCTGGCCATCACCCGGGCTAACGGGTTCGGACCAGCCGGCCCCGGCGACCTCAGATGCCTCCCCAGGCACTGCCTCTACCTCGCGGGCCGTCGAAGCCGGCCCGCTGGTACTCCCCACCTGTTGCGCCATGTCACACTCCGGGTTTCGCGGCATCACCTGCGACGCACCTTCAGCCTAGAGAGAAGGCGATACGAGATCGTTACGGCAGTCAAGCCCTCCCCCACATTTTTTTACGAACCTGCGTTACGGTGGCCTGGATGGCAACGACGGAACTCAGCTTGGCCCTGCTGGGGCCGCCAGTAGTCAGGCGCGACGGTACGCCGGTCACCTTCGACACCAGGAAGGCCACGGCGCTGCTCGCGCTGCTCGCGGTCACCCGCCGCGAGCACAGCCGGGACCAGCTCGCCGACCTGCTCTGGCCCGAGGCCGACAGCGTCAAGGGCCGGGCCTCGCTGCGGCGTACCTTGTCGGTGACCGCCGCCGCCATGGGCGACGGGATGGCCATCAGCAGGGCGGCGGTCGCCCTCGATCCGGCCAAGGTCCGGGTCGACGTGCGCGACTTCGAGACCCTGATCACCCACCCGGACGCCGCGTCTCTCGAGCGGGCCGCAGAGCTCTACCGAGGTGATTTCCTGACCGGCTTCACCCTGCGCGGCTGCCCGGACTTCGAGGAATGGCAGGCCTCGGTCAGCGAGGAGCTCAGGCAGTCGCTGGCTCGCGGGCTGCAGCGACTGGTAGCGGCGTGCATCGCGGACGGCGAGCTTGACCGCGCGGCCGGGCACGCCCGTCGCTGGCTGCAGCTCGACCCGTTGCACGAACCCGCCCACCAGGTCATCATCAAGCTGCACGGCTGGGCCGGTCAGCGGCCGGCCGCCATGCGGCAGTACCGGACCCTGGTGCGGGTGCTCGACCGGGATCTCGCGGTGCGGCCGCTGCCCGAGACCACGCAGCTTTACGACGACGTCCGCGCGGGCCGGCTCGAACCGCCGCCGTCGCGGACCGGGAGCGAACCCGGCCAGGGCGGTCCGCCGGCCCCGGTGAGCTGGCCGCTGGTGGGCCGCGAGTCCGAGCTGGCGGCCCTGCGCTCGGCCTGGCAGGCCGCTGGACGGCACGGGCGGGTGGTGGCGATCGCCGGTCAGGCCGGCAGCGGCAAGACCCGGCTTATCACCGAACTCCGCGAGCAGGCGGCGAAGGCCGGAGCCACGGTGCTGGCGACCCGCAGTCACGATGGCGAGACGGCGCTTCCGTTCATGCTGGCCGCCGACTTGCTGCGGACCGCGCTCGCGATCCGCCCCGACCTGCCGGACGTGCTCCCGGCGCAGACGGCCGCGATGGCGGCACGGCTGGTCCCGGCGCTGGCGGCGGCCCAGCCCGACGCGGCCGCGCCGGCCCTCGACAGCCCGGTCGCCGTGACCCGGCTGTACGGCGCCATCGCCGACACCTTGCTCGTGGCGGCGAGCGGTGCCGGTGCCGGTGCTCACGCGGGTGGGCGCGCTGGAGGGGGCGCCGGGCGGGTCGGCGTCGTCGTGGTCGAGGACGTGCACTGGGCGGACAACTCCTCGCTCGGCCTGCTCGCCTACCTGGTGCGTCGGCTCGCCGACTGGCCGCTGCTGCTGGTCCTGAGCTGGCAGCCCGAGCAAGCGGGCCGGCTTCGAGTCCTGCGGACCGCGCTCGGCGAGGCCGAAGGCCAGCTGGCGGGCCAGACCATCGAGCCTGGCCCGCTCGGCGCCGAGGCCATCAGCGCGCTGCTTGACCTGGACGGGATGCCGAGGGTCGACGTGGCCAGGCTGCTTGAGCAGACGCGCGGGCTGCCGATGCTGGTCCGTGAGTACGTGGAGGCGCTGCGTTCGGCCGGGCCCGCAGCCGAACCCGGTGCGCCCAGCCCGGCGGAGGGCGACTGGTGGCCGCCGGCCAGCGTCAGGGACCTGCTGAGGACCCGGCTGCAGGCCGTCAGCGAGCCGACGCTGCAGATGCTGACCGCGGCAGCGGTGCTCGGCAGCGACAGCGACGCCGACCTGCTCCGGGCGGTCAGCGGGCGAGGTGAAGACGAGATCGTCGAGGCCATCGAGGAGGCCCTGTCCCGGGCCTTGCTAACCGAGATCCCCCCGCCCACCTCCCCCTCCCTGCTCACGGCGGGTAACCAGGCGCCGTCCTATGGCTTCCCGTACGAGGCACTACGCCGGACCGCCTACGAATCGGCGACTTTGGCCAGGCGGCGCCTGCTGCACGGCCGGGCCGCCGACATCGGAATCCGCCGGTACGAGCGCGATCCGGCCGGCACCCGGGCCGCGACCGTAGCCGGTCATCTGCAGCTGGCCGGCCGGGACGCCGAGGCGGCGCAGTGGTGGTGGCGGGCCGGTGAGCTGGCTCGTGATCTTTACGCACACGAACAGGCGCATGCGCACCTGGTCCGCGCCCTGGCGCTCGGCTTCGCGCAGCTCCCCGGGCGGATCGCCCTGGGCGACGTGCTGGTCGTGCTCGGCCGCTACCGGGAGGCGCTGGCCGAATTCGAGACCGCCGCGGCCATTGCCAGCGGCGGTGAAGGCGACCGCGCCGCGCAGGCCGGGATCGAGCACAAGCTGGCCGACGTGCACCACCGGCTCGGTGACTGGGACCTGGCCGACGCGCACCTCGCGATCGTGACCGAACTGGTCGAGGGGGCCGAGCCGGGCCGGATGGCCCGGGCGGAGGCCGACCGCGCCGTCGTCGCGTACCGGCGCGGTGACACGAGCCAGGCCGCTGTCCTCGGCCAGGCCGCGCTCACCTGCGCCCGGACCGCGGGTGATCCCGACGCCACGGCCCAGGCGCTCAACGTGCTCGGAATGCTCGCCGCGCGGGCCGGAGACGCCGTCGCGGCAGAAACCTACCTAAGGGACAGCCTGGCCGAAGCGCGGCGGCGGCCAGAAACCGGCGTCGGCCCGAAGGCCTCGGGAGGGCCGCCGCCATCCGCGCCGCTGGGCGCGGCCGTCGCGGCCCTGAACAACCTGGCCCGGCTGCTGGCCGAAACCGGCCGCGGCGCCGAAGCGCTCGCGGTCGCGGCCGAGGCGCTTGAGCTGGGCAGCGAGCTCGGCGACCAGCACCGGGTCGCGGCTTTGCACACGAACATGGCCGACCTGCTGCACGCGGACGGCCAGCGTGAGGCCGCGATCACGCACCTGAAGGAAGCGGCCAGGCGATTCGCCTCGGTCGACGTGGGTGACGGGCCCCGGCCGGAGATCTGGACGCTCGTCGAGTGGTAAGGCCTGCGGGAGCGCTGACCTTAGAGTCCGACGCTGAGGACCACCGTGACGGTCTGGCCGCCCGGGTTCACGGTCAGCTGCCCGTCCAGCGCGAGCAGGCTCGTCGACGTCACCGTCACGGTCGCACTGGCCCCGGCGGCCAGCGACCCTGAGGAGGGTGACACGGTGAGCTTGCCCGCTAGGGCGGACCCGACCGTGATCGAGTAGTCGCTGACCGGTCCGCCCTTGGCCGTGATCGTAAGCTTCCCGCTCGCCGTGCCGTTAACGGCGGCGAGGTCCAGTGTCCCGGTCGAGATCGTCAACGTGCCCGGGGTCACCGTCGGTATTGCCGACGAACCCGATGACGGCGACGTGGCCGCGGCCGGCGAGGTAGCCGCGGACGGAGAAGACCCCGTCGGGGAGGTCGCAGAGCTCGACGTGGCCGACGCCTTGGGCGCGGCGGACGCGGTCGCGCCGGTTGATCCCAAGGCCGAGGGCACGAGCCCGGCCTGGCTGCGGCCGGCCGGGCCGTCATGGGCCGGCCACGGCCCCCCGGTGCTTGTGGCCGCGCTGTGAGTCGTTCCGGCCCTGGCCCCGTCCGCCGCCGACGGTCCGTGGGGGCCGCCGATGACCACGACCGCAATGGCCCCGGCGGCCATGACCGACGTGGCCGCGCTCGCGACCACGGCATTGGAATGGTGCAGCGGGACATGCGGATGCCGCATCGCCTGGTGCCACGCCGATGCTCCCGGCTCCCGGAGGGGCTTGGGGAAACCCGAGGGCTCGAACCGTCCCGCGTGCTCCGCGGCGCGCAACCGGGCCGCGGTCCCGGCCGGCGACTGGTCGGCCATGGCCCTCAGCAGCTGATCGCGGAACCCGGGCAGCACCGCGACCAACGGCACCATCCCGGCGAACAGCGCCGGAGTCAGCTCACGGCGCTTGCGATCACCGCAGATCTCGCATTGTTCTATATGCCGGCTAATCCGCTTGCGCATCAGCACCGTCAGCTGCCCGTCCCAGCCCGCCAGCATGGAGTCGAGTCCGGGACACCCCTGCCGGCCGGTCCGCGCCACGATCAGCGCCCCGAGGGATCTTTCCAGCTGGCTGCGGGCCCGCGACAACAGCGCGTGCGCGTGGTTTCGCGACACTCCGAGCACGTCGGCCAGATCCTCACCCTCGAGATCATGGCTCAGGCTCAGCTCGATGACATCCCGCTCGCCCGGGTTCAGCCCGTCGAGCGCGTCCCTGACCAGTTCCTCTAGGTCCGCTCGTTCCGCCTCGTGGTCAGCGCCGGCCGACTCGGCAGGCGTGTCGGCCGCCTCCTCGAGCCTGGCGGTGGCGGGCCCGGTCCGAAGCCTGCGCAGGCATTCGTTGCGCGCGACCGCGTAGAGCCAGGGGCGGAGCTTGGCTGGGTCACGGAGACCGCGAAGCTTGGCGGCGGCAATGACGAAGGTGTCCTGCACCGCGTCGGCGGCGTCGGCGGGCTCGCGCAGCATAGAACAGCAGTAGGCGTAGAGCGGCACGGCGTACCGGTCGTATGCTTCGGCGAGCCCATCCGGGTCGCCGAACACGATGGCCGCGACGATCTCAGCATCTTCCATGCGGAACACGGTAGTTCGCTTCCGCAGTCGGAATGCGGAAAGCCGGATAACCGTGAATGGTCCCGATTGCTCCACACCGAGACATGGGTCGGCTCCAGGGCGTGACTCACCACGCCGGCCAGGTCGTCCCGGTCCGTATCCAGGTCGACCGTCAGACGGGCCGCAAACACCATCACCGTGTGTTCGGCGTCATAACGGGCCCGGTTGAAGCGGCGGTCCACTAACTGCTGGTACTTCAGGATCCCGACACCGATGCCGATGGGCAGCGCGGCGATCCCGATCCCGGTCAGGGCGCCTGATGCGAGCCACTTCTGCTGCTGACGGCGTTCTCTCGCGGCCCGCCGCCAGCTGAGGACCTGATGGCCCGCGAACGACAGCCAGATCACCAGGATCGCGGCGACGATCAGCACTTTTATCACACCGAAGCCAGCGCCCGTCTGTCCTCGGCTGCCCTCCACGTCGCCGAAAGAATCGAGCCGGACATCGTGATCGGCCACGGCGATGACGGTGGGAACCCGGTGTCAGCGGTCCTGCCTGCGCTCTCCCCACGAAACTCAAAGCTACGCCGGGATCGTTCCGAGAACGTTACGGTCGGGCGGCGCGGTGATGCCGACGCGTCCGTTCCTAGCCGGCGAGCACCTTGTCCGGGTCGTGCAGGACCACCGTGCCCGCAATGACGTCATGCAGCGCCTGATGCTTCCTTCCGGCCACGAAGAGCACGAACGAGGTGATCTCAGTGATGAAGGTGAGGATGGCGCCGACGATTAGGTGTCCCACTATTTCACGCAGCGCCATGAACCAGAAACCGGCCACCTTGTTGGTCTCGGGCCGCCATACCCGCATCCCGAGCACCTGCAGCGCCGGGGTCTGTCCCCGGCCCCAGACGACGAGGCCCCAGATGACGTAGCCAATCCCCAGGGTCACGATAAAGAGCGGGATGCTGAGGAAATAGGCACCGATACGGCGGCCGACGCTGGCGAGCCCAGTACCGTTCGGCAGGTTAAGGCCCGAAGGCTGGTCGAAGTACAGCCCCGGCGGCACGACGTTCGGGTACTGGCCGTAGCCGTATTCGGCGGATACCGGAGGCGCCGGAATATAGGCCGCGCCGCCCTCCTGCCCGGGTCCTGGGGCGTAAGGATCCGGGAACTGGCTCACGGGAATCTCGCTTCCTGTAGGCGCTAGCTGGAAACTGTGTGCGCTAGCCGCAAATCTACCTCGGGTCCTCGGTCTCGACCGTCACGGGAGTCTGGCCCCCGGTTGTCCTGGGAGCGGCAACACGCCGTGGTTTGGTTGCGGCAACCTGCACACAAGCGTGTTTACGTTGTCACAACCATACAAATCTGGCTGGAACGAAAGGGGTCTAAGTGCATAGTGGTGCAGGCGATGAGCGTGGCGGGACGAGCTAATGGCCGGCCCTGGGCGCACCAGCGGCCGGGCCAGATGGCCCGGCCGCCGGTTCCCCCCGGTCGTTACGCCTGGCTGAGCAGGTCGGTCAGCTCGGCGTCGAAGTCCAGGTAGGACGACTCCTGCCCGGTCGGCACCAGCTGGTAGGTCCGCTGCAGGAAGTCCTCGATCGCCTTGGCGCTGACCTCGAACTGCGCCTGCCCGTAGGGCGAGCTCATCGCGATGTTCAAGATCGCGTTCCCGGCAGCACCGCCGGCCATGGCCACGACGTCCGGGTCGCACGACACCGCCGACGGCCAGGCCCGGACATCGCCCAGGCCCTCGCTGCCGTGCAGGGCCGCCGCGAGCAGGTCGCGGGCCAGGATCCACTCCACCGGCTCATCCGCGCCGACCTCAAACGCCATCCGGACCGCATACGGATCCGCGCAGCTGTAGGACAACCCGGCCGTCAGCGGCACGATCGTGCGCTCCGGCCCGACCAGCCCTAGGCCCAGCTCCGCCGAAACCTCAGAATGATTGCTGCTCATTATCTGCCATTCCCTTCCCATCACCGGCGACACGGAACGACCAGATAATGCTGGCCTGAAGCGTGATCTTCATCTACCCGTGATACTGGCTGGCTCAGGTAGCCGCCCGGGTGCGCCGTCGGGTGCAGAACGGTTGCAGCCGCGGAATTGATCAGGCAGGATTTCGGTCCGGCTGAGCAGGTCTCAGCCGGCTGGCTCAGGCTCAGGCTCGGGCTCGAGGCGGGCGAGCAACTCATCCAGCTTGACCTGCTGGCCGGCCCGCGCGAGCACGGTGACCACGGTGCCGTCGAACGGCGCGCGCAGCGAGTGCTCCATCTTCATGGCTTCGACGATCATGATCACCTGACCGAGGCGCACTGCCTCTCCGGGCGAGGCAATCACCGCGATGACCGTGCCAGGCATCGGACTGCGAATGTCGGCGTCGACGCTGGCCGCGCCGCGGGCCAGCGTCTCAGCGGACCGCTCGGTCACCAGGTGGGCCGCCCCGTTCAGCCAGATCCAGCGGGCCGAGCCGTCGGCCACCATGTACACCCGCCGCGTGGTCTCCCCTGCGGTCAGCGTGAAGCCACCCTCGGCAGGCGAGGCGACCGCGGCCACCGGCGGTTCGGCGTCGACCGCGACGCGGGCATCCTTGGGGGTGCCGGTGACCCGAAGGACACGCGGGCCCCCGCCCGGTGTCGACACGGTCCAGGACATGGGGGCCAGGCCAGCCAGCCGCCAGCCGTCCGCGATGTCCCAGGGGTCATCGGTCGCGGGCCGCATCTCGAGCAGTCGCCCGAGGGCGTAGCCGAGGAGGAGATCATCGGGTTCGGCCGGCGCGACGAGAGAGTCCAGGTGACGTTCGATCAGGCCGGTGTCCAGTCGCCCGGCCTGCACGTCGGGATCGGCGATCAGGGCGCGCAGGAAGGACCCGTTGGTCCGCACGCCGAGGACGACATTGGCCGCCAGGGCCCGATCCAGCCGGGCCAGGGCGCTGGCCCGATCGGCACCCCAGGCGATGACCTTGCTCAGCATCGGGTCGTACGCCGAAGAAATCTCGGCGCCTTCGGCTAGCGAGCTGTCGACCCGTATCCCCTCTCCTGAGGGCTCGCGGACCAGCAGGGCGCGGCCGCCGGTGGGCAGGAACCCGCGCGCCGGATCCTCGGCGTACAGCCGGGCCTCGACCGCGTGGCCGGTCAGCCGGACGTCGCCTTGGCTGAAGCTGAGCCGCGCGCCCGCAGCCACCCGTAGCTGCTGCTCCACCAGGTCGAGCCCGGTCACCAGCTCGGTCACCGGGTGCTCGACCTGGAGCCGGGTGTTCATCTCCATGAAGAAGAACTCGGCCGGCGCCGCCGAGGCGACGATGAACTCCACCGTGCCCGCGCCGGTGTACGCGACCGCGCGGGCCGTCTCAGTGGCGGCGGCGCCGATGCGCTGCCGGGTGGCCTCGTCCAGCAGCGCGGACGGTGCCTCCTCGATGATCTTCTGGTGCCGGCGCTGCAGGCTGCACTCCCGCTCCCCCAGGTGGACCGTCGTGCCGAAGCTATCCGCGAGGACCTGGACCTCGATGTGCCGCGGGTCGGGGACGAAGCGCTCGATGAACAGCGTGTCGTCGCCGAAGGAGGTGGCGGCCTCGCGGCGAGCCGAGGCCAGCGCCGCCGCCAGCCCGTCCGCCTCGAGCACCAGCCGCATGCCCTTGCCGCCGCCGCCCGCGGACGGCTTAACCATGAGGGGATAACCAACCTGCTCGGCCGCGCCGATCAGGTCCTGGTCGGTCAGGCCGGCCTCGGCGCGGCCGGGGACCACGGGGACTCCGGCCGCCGCGACGGTCTGCTTGGCCCGGATCTTGTCACCCATCATCTCGATGGCCTGCGCGGAGGGCCCGATGAAGACCAGCCCGGCGGCGGCACAGGCCCGCGCGAAGGCGGCATTCTCGGCCAGGAAGCCGTAGCCAGGATGCACCGCCTGGGCGCCGGTCGCCGCCGCGGCGCCGAGGATCCGGTCGACCGACAGGTAGCTCGACGCGGCGGCCGCGGGCCCGATCCGGATCGCGACGTCGGCCTCCCGGACGTGCCGGGCGCCCGTGTCCGCGTCGCTGTAGACGGCGACCGAGCGGATACCCATTCGCCGCAGCGTCCTGATGACCCGGACGGCGATCTCGCCGCGGTTGGCGATAAGGACGGTGTCGAACATGAGCGCTCTCCTTCCTACATCCGGAAAACGCCGTAGGACACCGGCGGAAGCGGTGCCCCGCCGCAGGCGGTCAGGGCCAGGCCGAGGGCGGTACGCGTCTGCATCGGGTCGATGACGCCGTCGTCCCAGAGCCGGGCGGTGGAATAGTAAGGGTTTCCCTGCTCTTCGTACTGGGCCCGGATCGGTGCCTTGAACGCCTCCTCCTCCTGCTCGCTCCAGTCATCACCGAGCTGGTCCCGCCGGATCGTGGCCAGCACCGACGCCGCCTGCTCGCCGCCCATGACCGATATCCGCGCGCCCGGCCAGATCCACAGGAAGCGAGGTGAGTAGGCCCGCCCGCACATGGAGTAATTCCCGGCGCCGAACGACCCGCCGATCACCACCGTGAGCTTCGGGACACGCGCACAGGCGACGGCGGTGACCATCTTGGCCCCGTGCTTGGCGATGCCGGCCGCCTCGTACTCCCGGCCCACCATGAACCCGGTGATGTTCTGCAGGAAGAGCAGCGGAATCTGGCGGCGGTCGCAGAGCTCGATGAAGTGCGTTCCCTTCAGGGCCGACTCACCGAACAGCACACCGTTGTTGGCCACGATGCCGACGGGGTGGCCGTGGATGTGCGCGAAACCCGTGACCAGGGTAGTGCCGTACTCCGCCTTGAACTCGGCGAACCTGCTGCCGTCGACGAGGCGGGCGATCACCTCCCGGACGTCATACGGAATCCGCAGGTCGGCCGGGATGACGCCGTAGAGCTCCGAGGGGTCGACCCGTGGCTCCTCGACCGGCTGCCGGGCCCAGGGCAGCGGCTCCGGCGGATCGAGGGTGGCCACGATCCGCCGGACAATGCGCAGCGCGTGGGCATCATCGTCGGCCAGGTGGTCGGTGACACCGGAGGTGCGCGAGTGGAGCAGGCCGCCGCCGAGATCTTCGGCGCTGACCACCTCGCCGGTCGCGGCCTTGACCAGCGGCGGGCCGCCGAGGAAGATCGTTCCTTCATTCCGAACGATGACGGCCTCGTCCGCCATGGCCGGCACGTAAGCTCCGCCGGCGGTGCAGCTGCCCATCACGGCGGCGATCTGGGCCACGCCGCGGGCGCTCATCGTGGCCTGGTTGAAGAAGATCCGGCCGAAGTGATCGCGGTCCGGGAAGACCTCGTCTTGCCTCGGCAGGAACGCACCGCCCGAGTCCACCAGGTAGATGCACGGCAGCCGGTTCTGCAGCGCGATCTCCTGGGCTCGCAGGTGCTTCTTGACCGTCATCGGGTAGTAGGTGCCGCCCTTGACCGTCGCGTCGTTAGCGACCACGACGCACAGCCGCCCGGACACCCGGCCGATGCCGGTGATGATGCCCGCGCCCGGCGACTGGCCGTCATACATCCCGTGCGCGGCCAGGGCCGAGAGTTCCAGGAAACGGCTGCCCGGATCCAGGAGCGTGTCGACCCGGTCCCTGGGCAGCAGCTTGCCCCGCGCGGTATGCCGGAGCCGGGAGCTCTCAGGCCCGCCCATCTGGGCCGCCCGCAGGAGCTTGGTCAGCCCTGCGGCGAGCTCCTGCTGGGCCTTGAAGTTAGCGGCGAACTCCTCGCTGCGCGGATCGCAGGCCGTTCCCAGTGTCACCTCGTCCATGTATAGCTGAGGGTAGCCGCCGGGCGGGTGTGGTGCACCCGGCGGGAAGGACACCTATGGGTTCTGAGGGTTCAGGCCGGTTACGACTTGGCCTGGAGCAGGCCGAGCGGCGCGGGCGCGGCGAACTCGACGGTCAGTACGGACTCGCCGGCCGGCATCGCGGCGATGGCCGCCTGGGCGAACAGGTAGGGCGGGCGCTGCGCGCGGAAGAAGGCCAGCATCTGCCGTGCGGTGGAATTGGTCGCGGTCAGCTCGACAGCCCGCAGCGGCAGGCCCGGGCCGGCCTCCGGACCATCGTCGATGAACGCCGTGACCCGGACCGGCTCGCTCGCCGCCAGCGTGTCTAGGGACGTCAGCAGGCGCGTGTCCACCTGGCCGGCGGCCAGCTGGGCGCGGGCGGCTGGCGCGAACGTGATCAGGGGGTCGCCGAGTAGCTCGCGGCCGGCCAGCCGGCGGGCCCGGACGTCCGCGGCGATGGCGGCCCAGTAGGCGGCGGCGCCGTCCGGCGCGACCGCGCGGACGTCGATCCTGCCCTGGCCGGTGCCGAAGCTGGCCAGCAGCTCCGGGGCGTACACGCTGGCCAGGCGGGCGCCGAACATGTCACGTACCGCGGCCGTGGCCAGCACCACGTCAGACCCGAGCGGGTCAGCGGCACCCGGCCGGAGCGTCAGCAAGTTCCCGGCCGCGATGCCACGCTGCGTCAGCACGGCGCACATCGCCGGGTCACAGGCCATGATGGCACCGCTGCTGACCTGGCTCGCCGCCCACGCCGCCGCCTCGGCGCGGACCGCGACAGCCTGGCTCACCGCCACCAGCGCCGACATCCGGGCCGGTGCCCGCGCCGACATCCAGGCAGGCGCCCGCGGCGACATCCGGGCGGGAGCTTGCGCGGACGCCAGGCGCGGAAGGGAGGAGGCGTGGGTTGACTCGACGGTCAGGACCACCGACAGGGTCGCGAGGGCGCCGGCCAGGAATGCGCCGGCCACACCGCGCCGGCCAGCACGGGTCAGCGTCGGGCGGCGCCGCCCGGCACCGCCTGCCCTTCCCGGCTGCCGATCTGGGAGCCGTCCGGCCACAGGGACCAGCGCGGCCTGCCGCTCGTGGTAGCGGGCCTCGCGCTCGGCCCGGTAAAGCGGCGGTGAGCCGGCGACGCGGACCTGCCAGTGCCGGGCCGCCTGGCGATGGGCCTCCGCGACCTGAGCACCGAGACCGGCGTCGGCGAGGCGGCGGTGCAGCGCCTCTGCCGCCCATCGGTGTACGGCCACCTCATGTCGGCCACCGACGGCCAGCAAGCCAGCCGCCTCACATTCGGCCACCTGACCCGCCCGGCCGGACACGACCTCCGCGGCGACGGGAAGCCGGAACACCGACGAGCGCACCAGCAGGGCTCTGGACCCGTAGCTGAGGCGGTCAAACAGCTCGCCGACCAGCTGATCACGCGCGGCGCAGGCGATCAGTTCCGCGGCCGGGGCGGGCAACTCGGTGGGTTCGGTGCCGGGCAGCGGCTGACCGGTCCTGGCCTCGACCATCGCCTCGATACGCGCGGCCACGGCGGGGAAAGGTTCGCCCAGCCGAAGAAGGGAGTCCAGGTACTCGAGGGCCAGCGGATGCCCGGCGGTCAGCCGCCAGGCGCGATCACGCTCGGACTCAGCGAGCTGCCGGATGGTCGACCGCGACAGCATCAGCTCGGCGGCGTCGGAACCGGTCAGCGGCCCGAGTCGGCGGAACACCAGCTTGTCCGGGGCTCCCCGTGAAGCCGCCAGCCAGGGAGCGTTAGGTGTGGCTTGCGCTGGGCCCGGGGCGGGGAAGGCGAAGGGATTGCTGCAGGTGATCAGCAGCTTTCCCGTCCAGTTCGCCAGCAAGGCCGGCAGGGCCGCATCGCGGAAGGCCCACTGGCCCGCTTCCTGCGACAGGTTGTCATCAAAGTTGCGGAGGACCAGGAAGTCCGCCTCGGCTGGTCCGGCGGCGAGTTCGGCCGCGGACACCTCGCCGTCGACGACGGTGACGACGCATTCTGCTTGCATCCGGCAGACCCGCGTAACGATCTCGCCTGCCAGGGTCGACTTGCCGACACCGCCCAGGCCGTAGACGGCGAGCCCGGGCGCACCTGGACCGCTGAGGTCGGCGGCCCAGCGCCGTACCTCGCCGGACCGAATTGACAGCGGCGCGCGTGCGGTCAGCCCGGTGCCGGGACCGCGTGCGTGCTGGGCGGAATGCCGCGCGCGCGTCAGCTTCCCGGCGGGCGGTATCTCGCCGGGCAGGAGGTCGACCGCGAAAGGGGCACTTTCTGGTCGAACTCGGCTTAACTTCGCCATTCGTACATCCCTCCCCCGTAGTCCGGCAGACGGGGCAAGCTGCCTTTTCCATTGTTTTATAGCACACTGAGCGATTCATCGGACGCTTTTAGTAATGACTCGGGCTCACCACCCAGGTGCAATTCCTGGCAGATCCCTATATTCCCACCGTAAACGGACGGTGGCGGCACATGAGCCGAGGCTCACAGCACCACTGGACGCGGATCAGTCGATGTTCTCCCGATGACCTCGGCCACCTGTCCCGCTCGCCCTGGCACACCGAAGACGCTGCAGGCGAATTCGGCGGCGAGGCTATGCCAAAGGCCCGCGCGGCGCAGCATGGCGTGATCGCCATTGCGTATCTCGACGGCCATCACCTCAGCCACGGAACGAGCGCGCTCCGCGTAGGCCCAGGTGTCCTGGGGACGGGTGATGCCGTCGGCGCTCCCGTGAGCCACCAGGACCCGCCGCCCCGCCAGCTGCCTGACCGGCTCCCCGGACGGCAGCCACGGAGCCAGGCCCGCGACCGCGGAAACGGCGGGATGCCCTGCGACGCGCAAGGCGGCACGGGCCCCCATCGAGTGCCCGATCAGGACGATAGGGACCGGACCGAAGCGGCGGCCGACGCCGTCCAGGAAGCCGGTCAGATCATTCACTGGCAGAGCCTGGTCGCCATTCCATCCACGAAGCTGGAATCGCGGCCGGACGACAACTGCGCCGCTTCCCCGCAGCGCGTGCCGGATGGCCCGGGCCAGCGGCACCATCCGCAATACGGCAGGCTGCCAGGCGGTCGTGCGCTCGGAGCTGACCGACTTGCCACCATGGGCCACCACCACGACGCCGGTGACCCCGGCGGCTTCGCCGCTGTCCCTGGCCCGAGAGAGCGTCTCGCCGCTTGTCACAGCTTCCTCCCTGCCACCGGTTCCCCGGCTGGCTTGGCCAGGGTAACAGGCCCGCACGATATCTCGTGACCCGAACACAGCTGAGCTGTGACAATACCCTCTTCCATTCCGATCGTACGTGTGTTCTAATTGACCTATGAGTCGGAGCGGTACGGCGGGAGCCCGGGAGGACGGTGCGGGATGGGACCTGGCTGGCCCTCGAGGTGCACCGGCCGGCCGGACGGACGCCCAGATCGCGGCGACGGAGGCTCCTCCGCGCGGCGGTCTCGGCCCAGCCGGGCTACGTGCTAGCACGTAGCCCGCTGCCCACTCGGCACGTTTCACGCCGGTCAGCAGTCCGGAGTCAGGCCACACGCTGGAGGTGAATACTATGAGCCAGGATATCGAAAGTTTTAACGATGAAGATGACGAGTGGCTCTCCGAACTAGAAACAAGGGCCATAGACCTAGAGAAGGACCTCTTCGACTGGCGCGAGTCGCGGTCGCGTGAGCTCAGCGAGTCGGTCTACCGGAGGGAAGCGGTACCGCGCTCTGGGCTCCGGCCCGCGGAGGACAGCATGAGCCCGGAGCAGGCCGACAGCAGGACCTCAGCCCTCCGCGTGGCGCCAAGAACCGATGGCGGGCACGGCCGGGCCGGCACCGGCGCGCATCCGCATCCGGCTGAGGAGCGCACCCGGGCCCTCATCGATCACGGGCGGCGCAGCGCCGATCGGGCGCGCAGGTCCCGTGGCCGCAAGATAACGATCGTCACGGCCGCTGCGATAGCCATCGTCACGGTTCTGGTTCTAGTGGTCTTCAGGAACAGCGCTTCTTGGCCTCCGAGCGTGGCCACCGTGCAGGGCGAGATAACGACCGCCTGCCAGAATCCCAATATCGCGTCGGAACCGGGACAGGTGAACTTCGCCTGCGGAAAGACGACGAGCCAGATCCTCTGGATCTTTGCCCTGATGACAAGCACTGACAATCCGAATTACACGGACAGCAAGACCGGCCGGGAAGGGCTTGAGCCCATCACCGCGACCCAGGGCGGTGAGGTGGCCTGGTCCCTGGACCTTCATCACCCCTACAATCCGTATGACCCTGTGGACAGTATCGCGGTCGCGGCGCGGGCCATCAATAACATCGTCGGCGGGGCTACCCTCACGAACGCCAAGGGTAGCCCGGCGGTTCAGCCTGGGCTGGAGAGCAGCCCGGCGAACTGCCAGCAGTACACAGGCTCGTCAGCTGTCATCTCTCGGGCCGGGTTCCCGAACGTGTGCGCCCAGGCCGTGACCAGCACCGCAGGACAAGCCGCACTGGCCGCTGACGTCTATCAGGAATGGGTGGTCGGCGCTACCGCTGCCACGGCTAAGGACGTCAGCGTCCTGTTCGAGAACGCGAATGACCCGGGTAATCCCGACGTCCAGGCCATCCTGCGGACCCTGCCCGGTGCCGGATAGCCGCCGAGGAACAGGCGCATAAGCCGCCCCTGCGAACGACATCCCATCGGAAGCTGTGGAAGAAGGTGATTCTGTGCATCCCGTCAAGAAACCGACGTGGCAGCAGGCGACCGCGCTTGTCAGCCTCAGTACCTGCGGAGCGATGACCGGATTCTCCTTCACCCACGGAACGGTGGCTGATGTGACGTCGCCGACGAGCATGCCGGCTCATTTGCTCGAATTCAAGCAGCCAGTGCGAGCGGCATCGGCTTCAGCGACGGCTTCCACCGCAGCGCCGGCGCGGGCCGCGGCGCCGTCCCCGGCATCGGCGGGCGACAGGACGCTCCGGTCGGCCATCGTCAATGTCGCCAATTACTACCTTCGGATGGCGCAGACCAAGAGTCCGGCGGAGATGGAGGCGATTATCTGGCAGAGCGACAGCGTAGATGGCGTCGACCACGGCGAGTCGTGCGCGGCCTTCGCGAGCCTCACGCTTGAGCTTGGGTCAAGGGCGGTCGGCCAGGAAAGCTGGGTGACCGGAGGCACCTCGTACCCGTGGCCGCTGCAGTCCTGGGCAGATGTCCGGGTTGATCCGAACCCGGACTCGCCCAGCGTTATTTCCTTGCTACAGGATGCCGAGAGCCAGCACCGCTGGCACCCGGTGGGCGACGGTTACCAGCCTCAGCCGGGCGACTGGGTCCTGTTCGACGATCACGTCGAGGTGGTCACGAAGTTCGCAGGCGGAGTGCTGTCCACGATCGGCGGCGATTCACTGCCCAACTTCTCGGTCAACGGCCACCGGTACAGCGGGCCGCTGGCGGACCAGGGCGTGGCCGGATTCGTCAATAACGGCGAGTTGCTCAGCGCTGAGAGCACGTCGGCCCACCCGCCCTCGGCTAGCCGGACCTCGTCCGCCGAGACGGTTCAGGCGACGGGAAGCGTGATGACGCTGCCAGGCTCGCAGGCCACGCCGACGCTAGGTCAGGCGAACCAAGGGCAGGCCGCGATTCCCGGCACGCTGCTGGCCGCACTCAGCACCAACGGTCAGCCGACCGGGAACGCGTCGTCCCGGCCGCGGCCGTCAGCGGCAGCGCGAGCTACCGCCGGGACGTCCGGTACGGCCTCGATACCGGGAGTGCAGGCCATACAGGACGACCTTCCGGCCCTTTCGCCGGCGTCGTCGAACCCTTCCGGCTCGTCTACGTCCGCGGTCTCGCCCTCGGCCTCATCGACCTCCTCGTCGTCCGGCTACCGGAGGAACAATCCGCCGTCGGCCACGACCCAGGTGCCCGACACGTCCACCCAGCAGGCCTTTATCAGCCAGGTTGCGCCGGGAGCGATGGCGGCGCAGACCAGGTACGGCATCCCGGCCGCAGTGACCATTGCTCAGGCCATCGAGGAATCGGGATGGGGTCAGAGCGTGCTCGCGGTCCGCGACCACAATCTCTTCGGCATCAAGGGCACGGGGCCGGCCGGGGCGGACATGCAGCCGACACGCGAATACGAGAACGGAAGCTGGGTGACCCAGACCGCGGCGTTCAAGGTGTACCACAACATCGCTGAGAGCATCGCCGATCACAGTCAGCTCCTCGCCACGGGCCCGAGCTACCAGCAGGCCATGGCCGACCGGCACGTTCCTGACGCTTTCGCTACGGACCTGACCGGGATCTACGCGACCGATCCCGCCTACGGCACGAACCTCATCGCCCTCATGAAGCTCTACAACCTTTACCGCTACGACGCTGCGACGTCCGGGATCTCCGGCACACCGCAGGCGGCCAACACGAGCAGCCCGACCAGCACACCGAGCCCGAGCGCCACGCCACGCCCAAGCACCACACCGAGCCCGAGCGCCACGCCACGCCCAAGCACCACGCCAAGCGCGGGCGCCACGCCACGCCTAAGCCGCACGGCCAACGCGCCGAGCCCGACCAGCACGGGTAGCCCCAACGGGATCCCGAGCCAGGGCGGGACGCCGAGCCAGGAAGGGGGAACGCAGGGCCTGGGCGCCGCCACGATCCCCGGCATCCTCGATGCTTATACCGCAGCTACGACGGGCACCACGCCGGCTGCCGCCGCGCCCGCGAGCGCCGCTAAGGCGACCGCGGGAGAATCTCGGCCGGTTCGCGGGCCAGCGCCCAGGATTGCGCCTCGTCGGGCTCGGACTGGCACCCGCCGGTATGTGTCGCAGATCCCCCGAGCGGTCACCACTGACTTCATCTCGACCGCCAAGGCGCCACTGACCCGCGCCGAACCTCTCTACCAGGACGTCGCCACCCGCAGCGGCATTCGCTGGGAGTTGCTGGCGGCTTGCGACTGGATGCAGTGCCAGGCGCGGCCGCGCAACTCGCCGGTTCACGGGGAGAAGCTCGGCACCACCAATTCCGATAAGACCGTCTACCGGACCAAGTCGGAGGCGCTGGCGCAGTGCGCCAACGATCTTGTCGAGCTAGCGATGGCCGTCTACTGGATTGACATCACGGCGCGCAAGGCGCTTTCCGTGCGGAATCTGGCGAATGTTTTCGCGGCATTCCGGTGGGGTGGCCTGCTCAAGCTGCACAACATATCCGCCATGGAGTTTCCGTATTCGGTAGAGGGCCTGACGGCGCAGCATCTGAAGATGCGCTGGCCCGATATCAGGGAGCGGAACGCACCGGACAAGCCCGGTTCACGGTTCCGCCAGTCATTCGGCGCGGTCCCGGTCGTGCTCAGCCTGAATTACCCGGCGGTAGATGAGTTATCCGTAGCGCGCACATAAAGGAAACAGACATGCTCCGCTTCTTTATTTTCCTGCTCGGAATGCTCACGACGAGCCGGGCGGGGAGCCCGAGGTTCACCTCGGTCCGGGATGAGGACTCATCCAGCACGAGGGAGCTCCCGAGTCCGTCGGGCCGGCCACCCTACGGCGCTCCGCGCGCTCCTCGTGCGCACAGCGGGCCGCCGCCTGCTCAGCGATATAGCAGCGAGGAGTGGTGGCCGGCCTCGGATGAATCTCCATCAGGGTCGCCTGAGAGCGGTCGGTACGCTCCTCAGAAAGGTCCTCGCCAGGTCCGCAGGTCCGGCCGGGAGGGGTTCGACGGTGCTACGGCGTCTAACGGTCGACGGCGCCGGATCCCGTTGCCGGTGAAGTGGGGAGCGGCCATTCTCCTGATCGGCCTGATCTTCCGTAAAGCGGTCGCGTGGGCGGTGCTGCTGGCGCTGTCCTCGGCGCTGCATATCGTGGGGGTCAATGTCCACCTGCCGCATGTCAAGCTTTCCTGGCCGTGGCAGGCGGTCAGTGCCGGCAGCACCACCAATATTGATGTGGGCCCGTGGGTACTCCAGAAGATTGAGGGCATCTCGAAGCCGGCCCTCGGCACGGCGAACTTCAACTTCACCTTTACCCATAAGGTGTCGAAGAGCATCGGGATCTGGCCGTGCTGGTACTCGAGCACCTTCGATGCGGCGGGCCACGCGTCAGCTACGGTCGATCTCAACCCGGGGGCGTCCTGGTGGGCGCCGTCGGCGGGCCACTACAAGCTGCAGGTCTTGAGCCGCCCGGTCACCGGCGAGCCGGGCCGGGTCAGCGTCGTCGTTGTCTTGCCGCAGCCGGAGCTTCCGCAGTCGGTGCACGACGTCACGGTCGACAACACGCTGTCGCATCCGATCGACACCCAGCACAGCTGGACGTATCCCGGATTCGGCTGCGGCGGACTCATCCGTCCGCAGTTCGCCGAGTCGGTGCTTTACTCCCAGGCGCAGAGCATGGCGTTCAGTCAGGCCAGGACCAACCCGCAGATCACGCGTCCGCTGATCAGCGCGGCCGAGACCGAGGCGGGTCAGATTATCCGGGACAACTTCATCCAGCCGACGGTGAATGCGCTCGGCTACACGCTGGTGGACTTCACCCTCCGATGGACCTAGCGGCCGTCATTCTTGTCCGGGTCGGGGCCGGTCCGCTCGTTCCGGTTCAGCAGCGCGATCGACTCGACGTCGGCGCCAGAGAGCTCGAAGTCGAAGATCTCGAAGTTCTCCCTGATCCGGTCCGGGGTCACCGACTTCGGGAAGATGATGTCGCCGCGCTCGATATGCCAGCGCAGCACGACCTGAGCCGGGGTCTTGCCGACCCTGCGGGCAATTTCGTCGACCGTCGGGTCGTCGAGAACGTTGCCGCGGGCCAGCGGTGACCAGGCTTCGACCGCGATCTGGTGCTCGGCGCAGAACCCGCGCAGCTCGTCCTGGGTCAGGTAGGGATTGACCTCGATCTGGTCGACCGCCGGGGGAATGTCCGCTTCGCCGTGCAGCCGTCGCAGGTGGTGGGGCTGGAAGTTGGAAACGCCGATGGAACGGGCGCGCCCGTCCCGGTAGAACTCTTCCAGGGTCCTCCAGGTCGACACGTAATCACCGTCGTACCTGGTCGGCAGCGGCCAGTGGATCAGGAACAGGTCGAGGTAGTCGAAGCCCAGGGCCTTCAGCGACTCGTCGAAGGCCCGCCGCGCGTCATCGGGCTCGTGCGCGTCGTTGGACAGCTTGCTGGTGACGAACACGTCGGAGCGGTCGAGGCCCGAGCGGTGGATCGCCTGGCCGACCTCCCTTTCATTGCCGTACATCTCGGCGGTGTCAATGTGCCGGTAGCCGACTTCCAGGGCGGTGCTGACCGCGGCTGCGGTGTCTTTCGGCTTGACCAGGAAGACGCCGAAGCCAAGCTGCGGGATGGTCTGGCCGTTGCTGAGCGTGATGTCGGGTATGGCGGTCACGACGGAATCTCTCCTCCGGGTGTCTCAGGAGCTGGCAGAACGGTTCGTTCCGCAGCATTGCCCGTTTCTGGACGGCCTACACAACCCGGTTACCCGGTTGTTGCGGCCCGCGGGGTCATGCTGACCATAATGCTGTCATGTCCGGTCAGAGAGTTGCGCAGGCATCCCCGGACAGAACAGGGTGCGCCGGCGCCTTGTGGCTGCTGCTGAAGTTGCCGTTCATGATCTTGAGGGTGATACCGCATGTCGGCGGCATCCTTCGCGCTGAAGCGGCCACCGGCTCCGGGGCACGGGCCCGGAGTTCGGGGTCGCGCTCGTCGTCTCGCGCGGGCGTTCAGATGCCGTGCGGAACGTGTTCCGCCGCGCGGTGGCGGCCGGAGCCCCGCAAGGAGCGGTGCACGCAGCGGGAGGACCGGCTCACCCGCCGCTACGGTCACCGCCGTCAGGGACCTGCGCCGACCGCGGCGGCCCTTACCGTTCCGATATCGACGACGCTTGCCCCTACTGCCATGCGGCCCGGCCCGGCACCCAGGCCGGCTGGCGCCTTGACGGCATGTACCTCGTGGTCGGCACCTAACTGACGGGCGCGAGGGCGACGGCGGCGTTGAGGCCGTCCAGGGCGGAGCTCTGCCTGGCCGCATCGGCCTGATCGAACGGCCCGGTCCAGCGCAGCCCGAATTCGTCGTTCGCGTTCTTGTTGGTGGCCCACAGGGACCGGGCGTTGGCGAGGATGAACTCGCGGTAGGCGGGCCGGCGGCTCCGCAGCCAGAAGTCGTAGAGGTAACGCACGAAGATCCCTTTGAACTGCACCTGGTCCCCGTCGCACCCCCGGCCGCCTGCCTCGCAGGGTTCGGCGAGAATTCCGGGTGCGGTGGTCAGCTTGCTCAGCACCGCGCCCGCGATGGACTCCCCCTGAGCCAGGTAGGCCTGATCGCCCGTGATCTCGAACAGGGCACCGAGGCCGCCGAGGATCACGCCCTGGTTATAGGTCCAGGTGGTACCGCCGTTGTTCTCGCACCTAGCGGTGAGCCCGTCGTTGACCAGGCCATCGGCGCCAACCAGGCCGTGCGAGCTGAACCATTGCCAGGCCCGCAGCGCCCACGTCAGGTAGCTTGCGTCATCGCCCGGCGCGCGCTGGTGGAGCAGCGCCGCGAGGGTGAGGAACAACTCGGTGGTGATCGCGTTCTTGTAGGTCTTCGACTCGTTCCACCACAGGCCACCGGAGCACGTATCGTCCCAGCCCGTCACGTTGTGGGCAAAGATGGTCCGGGCCGCGTCGAGATAGCGGCGGTCACGGGTCAGGTCGTAAGCCGCGACCCACGCCAGCGCCCACCACCCATTGTCGTCGTAGTAGTGGTTGATGAAGTCCGCATGCTTCCTGCGGGCGGCCCTGAACGTCGTCCCGATGACGGCCGCATGGGTGCCATCCCCGGTCAGCTTGGTGTACCCGATCACCGCCGTCAGCGCGTTGGCCGCATTCCACCAGCTCGTGCTCTTCCACTGACCGGTCGGCGGGTCATACCACCGTTGCAGGGCGCTGATTCCGGCCGCCGCCCAGGCCCGGTAATCGGGATCTGCCATCCGTGTCCTCCACGGTCCACCGCCCGGTTTCCACCATGACACCATGATGGCGCCAGGCCGGATGACTGACTCCGCGGCGGGCGGGTAGCACAAGGAACCGTTACGCGACCTAAGGCGGCACAGACATGTGGCACGTGATTGAACATCGTGAAATGAGGCGCCGCACCCGGCTCCGCGCGGGCGTGGAACCGGGCCCGCTCCCCCGGCCCGGCCGGCCGGCCGGTACCGACCTCCTGCCGCAGATCAGGCACATCGTGGTGCTCATGATGGAGAACCATTCGTACGACAATTACCTCGGCATGCTGCCGGGCCGGGGCGATGGCTTCCCGCTTGGTCCCGATAGCCAGCCTGAGGTGTCCAATACCGGGCTGGACGGCGAGGTCATCCGCGCCTTCCCGCAGCCGACGACCCGTCAGCGCCTCGGCGTGCCCTCGCAGAGCTGGCAGGCGAGCCACCTTCAGTGGGGAGAGGGAAAATGCGACGGCTTTGTGACCAGCGCGCAGACCGTGCAGTCAGAGGCCAGGGCGGGCAACGCAGCGCAGGCCGACACCACGGCTGAGGCGACTAGCACCGCCATGGGCTACTGGACCGAGAGTGACCTGCCGTTCTACTACGGGCTGGCGCGGACGTTCCCGGTGGCTGATCGATGGTTCAGTTCTTGCCTGGGTCCTACGTTTCCCAACCGGCGTTTTCTCATCGCCGGAACCGCGCACGGCCTTATCGACGACTCCTCGTACGACCTGCTCGACTATCCTCCGGCCGGGACTATCTTCGACATGCTGACCGAGCACGGGATCTCCTGGGCCAACTATCACCCCGTGCCCAAGGACCAGTCCCGGTGGAAGCAATACACCCGGCACAGGCGGAAGACGATCAGGCGTCGGCTCAGGTCGGCGGCCCGGAAGGTTCCCGCCGTGACCCAGGGTGTCCATAAAGACATTCAGTTCACGGCCGACGTCTTTCCGCTCGGCATCGGCCGCTGCATGGAACACATCCGCGGTATCGACCAGTTCTTCACCGACGCCGCGGACGGCACACTGCCGGCCTTCAGCCTCGTGGACCCGGACTTCGACGCCTATTCCGAGGAAAATCCGCAGGACATCGCCAAGGGCGAAAGCTTCGCCGCGGAGATCATCAAGCGGGTGATGCACGGGCCCGGCTGGCCGCACACCTTGCTGCTCTGGGTCTACGACGAGCACGGCGGATATTAC
>Ga0302325_10007545_pt1 | contig 24105 bp, 27 predicted proteins | sample Palsa_T0_2_FD_201948 | JGI IMG/M metagenome (GOLD analysis project Ga0302325, IMG submission 201948) | Peat permafrost microbial communities from Stordalen Mire near Abisko, Sweden - Palsa_T0_2 | ecosystem: Environmental > Terrestrial > Soil > Palsa > Peat permafrost | place: Sweden: Abisko... | reverse complement strand
GCGGATCGAGGCGCAGCATGTCGCCGGCGCGCAGCGTGCCCTGCATCAACGTTCCGGTCACGATCGTGCCGTGGCCCGGCAGCGCGAAGACGCGATCGACCGGTAAGAACGCGGGCGCGTCGTGCGCGCGCGGCGGCAGCGCGACGAGCGCGTCGTGGATCGCGCGCCGCAGCTCTTCGACGCCGTCGCCGGTCACCGTCGAAACCGCGAACGCCGCCGCGCCCTCGGCGAACGTGCCGCGGGTCGCGCCGGCGACGTCGCGCGCGACCTGCGCGAGCGCGCCGTCGTCGACGAGGTCCGACTTGGTGAGCACGACGATCGTGCGCCGCACGTTGAGGAAGTCCAGGATCGCGAGGTGCTCGAGCGTCTGCGGCCGGACGCCCTCGTTCGCCGCGACGACCAGCAGCAGCAGCTCCATCCCGGCCGCGCCGGCCAGCATGTTGTGCACGAACCGCTCGTGGCCCGGGACGTCGACGATGCCCGCGTCGACGCCGTCGTCGAATCGCAGGTGCGCAAAGCCGAGATCGAGCGTCATGCCGCGCAGCTTCTCTTCGATCCAGCGGTCGGGGTCGGTCCCCGTCAGCGCGCGAACCAGCGCCGATTTCCCGTGATCGACGTGCCCCGCAGTTCCGACGACGTGCATCAGCCCGCGGCTTCGAGCGCGGCCGCGAGGTCTCCGTCGCGCTCGGGCGGGATCGTGCGCAGGTCGATGAGCACTCGGTCGCCGTCGACGCGAGCCACCACCGCCGGTGCGCCGCACCGCAAGCGGGCGGCCGCCGCATCGACGCCGCCGCGCGGCGCGTGCCACGCCAGCGCGACCGATGCGAACGGCGCCGTCGGCAGCGCGCCCGCGCCGACGTAGCCGTCCGCGCGCTCGGCGCGCAAGTCGAGCCCGTCGAGCCGCGCGGCGAGCGCCGCCGCGCGCGCGTGCAGCGCGTCGAGCGGCGCCGCGAGCATGCGATAGAACGGGATCCGCTCGCGCGCCGCCGGATCGAGGTGCAGGCGCAGCGTCGCGCCCAGCGCGGCGAGGGTGATGCTGCCGACGCGCAGCGCGCGCAACAGCGGGTTGGCGCGCATGCGTTTGACCAGCGCCGACCGGCCGGCGACGATCCCGGCCTGCGGGCCGCCCAACAGCTTGTCGCCGGAGAATGCGACCAAATCGATGCCCTCGCCGATCGCGTCCTGCACCGTGCGCTCGTGCGGCAGACCGTAGGCACGCAAGTCGGACAGCGCGCCGCTGCCGAGATCTTCGACCACCGGAACGCCGGCGCGCGCGCCCAGCGCAGCCAGTTCGGCGCCCGAGACGTCGGCCGTGAACCCGTCGATGCGATAGTTCGACGCGTGCGCGCGCAGCAGCAGCGCGGTGCGCGGCGTGAGCGCGCGCGCGTAGTCGGCGGCGTAGACCTTGTTCGTCGCGCCGACTTCGACGAGCACCGCTCCGCTGCGCGCGAGAACGTCCGGCAGCCGAAATCCACCGCCGATCTCGATGAGCTGGTTGCGCGCGACGACCACCTCGCGCCCGCTTCCGTCGGGCGCGCGAGCGAACGTGTCGAGCACCAGCAGCACCGCCGCGGCGCAGTTGTTGACGACCAGCACGTCCTCGGCACCGGTCGCCGCGCGCAACAGCGGGCCGAGACGATCGTAGCGCGAGCCGCGCCGGCCCGTCGACAGATCGTACTCCAGATTCGACGCGCCGCGAGCGGTGTCGTCGATCGCGTCGAGCGCCTCGCGAGCCAGCGGCGCGCGCCCGAGGTTCGTGTGCAGCAGGATCCCGCTGCCGTTGAGCACGCCGGTCAAACCGGCTCGCGACGCCTCGGCAAGCCGCGCCAACACGTCGTGGACGACGGCGTTCGGTTCGGGCGTCACGGCAGCGCTGCGCGCGAACGCGAGCGCGGCGCCGATCTGTTCCTTGACGGCCGCTGCGCCGAGAAGGACGACGAACCGCGCAACGCGCGGTTCGTCGAGGATGCGATGGACCGCCGGTAGGCGGCTCAGCTCACGCGTCAGGCGGCGGCGAGATGCTTGTCGAGCATCTGACGGATGTGCTGCTCGGGAACGAAGCCCACGATCCGGTCGACCGCCTTGCCGCCCTTGAACAGGATCAGGCACGGGATCCCGGAGACCTGATAGTCACCGGCGATCTGCGGGTTCTCGTCGGTGTTCAGCTTGACGAACGTGACGCGATCGCCCAGCTGGCCGGCGACCTTCTCGACGACCGGCGAGAGCATGCGGCACGGACCGCACCACGGGGCCCAGAAATCGACCAGTACGGGCTTGTCGGCCCCCAGCACCTGGGTCGAAAAGGTGCTCTGCGTGACGTCGGCGAGTGCGCTCATGAATGTGGCTTTCGTTCCTCCGGATGCTTCGACCCGGCCGTAGGAGCGACGGTTTCGGACCGGAACACCGCGACGTGCGCCCGCTTCCTGCCGTCATCGCCGTGCTGGTCGCCGTTGCCGCCGCGACGGTAGCGCCGGCCGGGAGCGTCCCGGTCCGCGGCGCGCCGGTGATCGTCGTCTTGGTTGCCGCCCCGGTCGGCGAAAGCGCGCAGCAAACGATGCCCGCCGCGCTTTGGCTGCGGCTGGTGAGCCAGTACGTCGGGCGGGCCAAGATCGTGACCGACGCCGAAGCGACGATGCCCGATGCAGAGCGCTGTCGCGCAGCGCATGCCGCCTACGCGGTGCTCGCCACCTTCGACCGCCTCCCGCGGCTGCCGGGCATGGCGCAAGACACCGATCGCGCGTACGCCATCGCTCGCTTCACCGTTCGCAACTGCGCGACCGGCGAGGTGATTCCGGCGAGGATCGTGCGTTTGGAGAGCGATCCGCCCGACGAGAGCGTTCGCGCCGGCGACGAGGCAGGCGCCGAGCAGCGCTGGGCGCACGCCGTGCAGCTCGCGCTCGCACACCAACCGCCACTGTTCCCACGCGCCGCGAGCGCCGCCAAGTCGAGCCCGACACCGAAACCCGCCGCAACTCCGACTCCGACTCCGACGGCGACGGAGAGTCCGACGCCGGCCGTGGAGCCGGCGCCGAGCTCCGTGCCGACGGTTACGGTTTCGCCGGCTCCTCGCCGGTGATGTCGGCGACGCGCTTGGACTGCTGACCCAGGTTCGCGATCGCGATCACCTCGTCGCCCTCGTCGAGCCGCTGCAGGCGCACGCCCTTGGTCGAGCGGCCGGCGCGCCGGATCTGCGCGACGGGGATGCGGATCACCTGATTGCCCGAGGTGATCATCAGCAGCTCGTCGTCGGGCGAGACGAGAATTTGATCGACGACGTAGCCGATCTCTTTCTCCTTGGCGAACGCTTTGACGCCCTTGCCGCCGCGCGTGATGTGACGGTACTCCTCGATCGGCGTGCGCTTGCCGAACGCCTTCGAGGTGACGATCAGCACTTCGTTGCGGTCGTCCTCCATGACGTCCATCGCGACGACCTCGTCGCCCTTGGCCAGTGTCATCGCTTTCACGCCGCGCGCAGGGCGGCCCATCGGGCGGACGTCGCGCTCGTTGAAGTGGATCGCCATCCCGTCGTGCGTCGCCAGGATGATGTCGCGGTCGCCGCTGCTCAGGTCGACCGCCAGCAGCTCGTCGCCTTCGTCGAGTCCGATCGCGATCAGCCCGTTGCGCCGCACGTTCTCGAACTCGGCGAGCCGCGACTTCTTGATGATGCCGCGACGCGTCACCATCACCAGATACTCTTCGGTATCGAACGCGCGCACCGGGAACACGGCCGTGACCAGCTCGCCCGGCGGCAGCTGCAGCAGGTTCACCAGCGCCGTGCCGCGTGCTTGACGGGTCGAGTCCGGAATCTCGTACGCGCGCAACCGGAATGCGCGGCCCTTGTTGGTGAAGAACAGAACGTACTGGTGCGTCGTCGCGACGAAGAAGTTGCGAACGACATCTTCCTTCTTGAGGTTGGCGATCCCGATCACGCCGCGCCCGCCGCGGTTCTGCGCCCGGAACGTGTCGACCGAGACGCGCTTGATGTAGCCGCCGACGGTCGCCGTCACGACAACGTCGGTGTCGGCGATGATGTCCTCGATCGACAGCTCGCCCTCGAGCGCTTCGACCGGCGTGTGCCGCTTGTCGCCCAGGCGCTTGCCGACGTCGAGCGTCTCGTCGCGCACGACCTTGAGCATGCTCTTCTCCGACCCGAGCAGCTCCTTGAGATCGGTGATCGTCGCGAGCAGCTGCGTGTACTCGTCCTCGATCTTCTGGCGCTCGAGGCCGACCAGCGTGCGCAGCCGCATGTCGACGATCGCGGCGGCCTGGATCTCGTCGAGCCCGCGCGCGATCTCGTCGTTGAGGTCGACCGGGTCGGTGTTCGGATCGATCCCTTGGGGCACGGGGAAGCGCGCCATGAGGTTCGCCTTGGCCTCATCGACCGTCGCGCTGGCGCGAATGATCGTGATGACCTCGTCGATGTTGTCGAGGGCGATCCGGAAGCCGCGCAGGATCTTGGCCCGGTCGCGCGCTTTGGCGAGATCGTATTCGGACCGGCGGCGCACGACCTCGCGGCGATGCGCGACGAAGTGCTTGAGCATCTCGCGCAGCGACAGCACCTGCGGCTCGAGCGCCGTCGCGGTGCCGGATGACTGTCCCCACCTGCCGCCGCGCGGCACCGGCACCAGCGCGAGCATGTTGAAGGCGAAGCTCGACTGCAGCGGCGTCTGCTTGTAGAGTTGGTTGAGGATCACTTGCGGCGTCGCGCTGCGCGCCAGCTCGACGACGATCCGCATCCCCTTGCGGTTGGACTCGTTGTGCAGCGCGGTGATTCCGGTGATCCGCTTCTCTTGGTACGCGTCGGTGATCGACTCGAGGATGCGGTTGACCGAAACTTGGAACGGCACTTCGCTGATGACGATGCGGTGGCGGCCGCGATCTTCGACGATCTCGGCCTTGCCGCGCAGCATGACCGAGCCGCGGCCGGTCTTGTAGGCCTGACGGATCGCCTCGCGTCCCAGCAGCACGCCGCCGGTCGGAAAGTCGGGTCCCTTGACGATCTGCAGCAGGATGTCGTCGAGCTCGTCGTCGCCCAACCCGGGGTTGTCGATGACCGCCGCAACCGCTTCGCAGATCTCGCCGACGTTGTGCGGCGGGATGTTGGTCGCCATCCCGACCGCGATCCCCGAGCTGCCGTTGACCAGCAGCTGCGGAAGGCGTGCGGGCAGCACGACCGGCTCTTCGGTCTGGTTGTCGAAGTTCGGAACGAAGTCGACCGTGTTCTTGTCGATGTCGGCCAGCATGTCGAGCGCCGCGCGCGCGAGCCGCGCCTCGGTGTAGCGGTACGCCGCCGGCGGATCGGGATCGATCGAGCCGAAGTTGCCGTGGCCGTCGACGAGCGGATAGCGCAGCGTGAAGTCCTGCGCCATGCGGACCAGCGCGTCGTAGACCGAGCTGTCGCCGTGCGGGTGATAGCTCTTGAGCACCTCGCCGATGACGCCGGCGCACTTGCGATGCTGCTTGGACGGGTCGAGCCCCATCTCGCGCATCGCGTACAAGATGCGGCGCTGCACGGGTTTGAGGCCGTCGCGCACGTCGGGCAGCGCCCGCGACGCGATGACCGACATCGCATACGAGAGGTAGCTCTCGCGCATCTCGTCTTCGACGGCGATTGCGGACAGCCGGGAGTCGTTGTTCACTAATGCTTTCTAGAGGTCAGATGGGAGATTCGTCAGCGCGCGCACCGCTGGGCGCCGGCCCGGTCAACGCGTCGGCGTCGCGCTTCGCCGCGGCTTGCAGCTCGGCGGCGTTCTTGCGCAGCGCGGCCAAGTGCGTCTCGTAGCGGGCTTCCAGGTCGGCCAGGTGCCGGGCCGTTCCAGCGCTGGTGGTGCCCGGTACGCCGTCGGTCGAGTCGGTCACGGATGCGGTGCCGGATCGCGCTGCTTGAACAGCGCGCCGACCAAGAAACCGACGATTCCGCCCAGCACCGCGCCCAAGACCGCAATGATCAGCAGCTTGCTGCCCAGCCCGCCGCCGATACGGCCCAAGGAGAAGAAGCGCAAGGTGAGGATCGACGCCTCGAAGGCCGCCGCGAATACCGAACAAACGGCACCGGCGATGATTCCGACGAGGACGTCACTCATACGCAGACGCACCAAACACCATTCTGACTTCTAAGGATGACGTCCTCGACGACCGCGTCGCATTCGACGCCTTTGCGGCCAAGCTGGCCGGCACGCTGCGCGCCGGCGACGTGGTGGCGCTGCGGGGACCGCTGGGCTCGGGCAAGACGACCTTCGTGCGCGCCGTGGTGCGCGCGCTGCACGGGTCGGACGAAGCGGTGAGCAGCCCGACCTTCGTGTTCCGCCAGCGCTATGACGGCACGCCGCCGGTCGAGCACGTCGACCTGTACCGCATCGAAGACCCGGTCGGCGAGCCGGCCGAGCTCGGCCTCGAGGACGCCTTCGCGGCCGACCGCATCGTGCTCGTCGAGTGGCCCGAGCGGGGCGGCGACTGGTTGCCGAGCGAGCGGATCGAAGTCGAGATCGACGGCGTCGGCGACGGGCCGCGGCGCGTCCGCGTCCGCCGGCCCCGGTGAAGATCCTGGCGCTGGACGCTGCGCTGGGCGGGTTCTCGGTGGCGGTCGACGTCGACGGGCGGGTCGAGGCGGTGGCGACCGGCCGCCAGGATGCGCTCGAGGCGGGGCTCGGGCAGGTCGAAGCGGTGCTCGAGCGCGCGGGCCTGCGGCTGACCGAGCTCGACCGCGTCGCGGTCGGGCTCGGACCCGGCTCGTTCACCGGCGTGCGGATCGCGGTGGCTTACGCGAAGGCGCTGGCCTACGGCGTGGCGCTCCCGCTGGTCGGGATCTCGTCCTACGACGCGCTCGAGCCGGCCGATGCGCCGCTTCCGGTTCTGGTCGTCGTGCGCGGCCGGCGCGGGGTCGTCTGCGCGCGGCGGCGCGACCCTGACGGCGCGACGTCTGCCTGCGGCCCGACGAACGAGGTGCTCGGCCGCCTGCTGCTCGGCCCCCTGGGCGCCGTCAACGTCGTCGGGAATACGGAGGACGTGCTCTCGCAGATCGCCGAACGCGGCTGGACCGTGCGAGCCTTGTCGGCCCGGTCCAGCGTGCCCGCAGTCGCGATCGCCCAGCTCGCCCGCACCCGCGCGCCGAGCGTGTCCGCACACGCCGTCGCGCCGGATTACGGTGAAGCGCCGGTCGTCACGCAACGCCGCTCGCCGTGAAGGCCGAGCTGTTCCCGCCGGACGCCGACGCGCCGCGGGGGATGCAGATCGACACGATGGTCGCCGGCGACCTGCCGGCGGTGCTGCGCATCGAAGGCCTGTCGTTCAGCACGTCGTGGCCGATGAACGCGTTCGCGAACGAGATCCGCGACAACAAGCTGGCGCACTATTTCGTCGGCCGGCTCGACAGCCAGATCGTTGCGTACGGCGGGATCTGGGTCATCCTCGAGGACTCGCACATCACCACGATCGCCGTGCACCCGGAATTCCGCCGGCTCAAGCTGGGCGAAGAGATGCTGCTGCGGCTGCTCGACCGCGCGATCGCGCAAGGCGCGTCGTGGATCACGCTCGAGGTGCGCGAGTCCAACGACGCGGCGCAAAAGCTCTATCGCAAGTACGGCTTCACGACCGTCTCGACGCGGCGCGGATATTACAGCGACAACGGCGAGAACGCCCTGGTGATGTGGGCCGGCAACCTCAAAGGCGAACTGTACGCCGCGCGCCTGCGCGTGCTGCGCGCCGCGCTCGACGACGAGATCGCGCGCCGGCCGCCGGCGGCCGCGGGGTGATGCTGCCGCCTGCCGTCGACCTGCTCCATCGTCCGCTGGCCGCGCTGGTGCGCGCGTACGGTCCGCCGTCCTCGGTGGCGACGCGCGATGACGGTCAGCACATCGTCTTCGCCGACGGCGGGGCGAGCGTGACCGCGATCGTCGACGACGACTCGACGATCCATGCGATCGATCTGACGTTCCCGGCCGGCACGACCTATGCGCTCGACGTCGACGGCACGACCTACCGCTTCACCTTCGGCACGACGACGTCGATCGGCGCGCGCGACTTGCTCGCCGCCGACGCCGAGACGGAAGGCGCGAACTTTCGCGTGTTCCGGCGCGGCGAGGACGAGGTGTTCGTGCTGTCCTTCGATGCGAAGACGTCGACCCTCGCGCACCTGCTGATCGGCGACCGCGCGACGCTGCTGCGGCTGGGGTACGTGCGCGATCCCGTGCCGGACCAGCCGCGTTTTCCGTTCGTCGCGCCGGTCCTCAGGCACACCGCGGTCGGCGACGGGAGCGGTCCGAAAGCGACCGTGCTGCGGCTCGATCTCGACCGGGCCGGCGTCGTGCGCAACGTCGCTGTGATCGTCGGCAGCGCCGATCCGTCGTTCGACCAGCAGCTCGTCGCGCAAGTCGGTCACGACAGCTATGCGCCGGCGAAGCTGGGTGGCCGCGCGATCGGTTCGAGCGTGTTTCGCGAGATACGCCACTGAGGCGTCGCGGTATCGACGCGTTCGCGGGCGACGGCGTCGCGTTCGTGCGCGCGGCGCGCGCCGTGAGCGCCGAGCTCGATCAGCGATACCGTTTCGCGCACGTGCTGCGCGTCGCGCGACTGGCCGAACGGCTCGCGGTCGCACACGGCGTCGACCCGCTGCGCGCGCGGCTCGCCGGTCTGCTGCACGATCTGGCGCGGCTCTACCCGCCGCAACGCGTGCTGCGCGAATGCGAGCAGCGCGGGATGGAGATCGGCAGCTTCGAGCGCGCGAACCCGATCGTGCTGCACGCGCGGCTGGGCGCCGAGCTGGCGCGCGAACGCTTCGGCATCGACGATCCCGGCGTTTTGTCGGCGATCCGCAAACACACGGTCGCCGACGGGGTCATGACACCGTTGGACGCGGTGGTATACCTGGCCGACGGCCTCGAGCCCGGACGGACGTTTCCGGAGCGGCCGGCGCTCGCCGAGCTGGCCTTTCGCGACCTCGACGCGGCGATGCGCGCGCTGCTGCTCTCGTCGATCGCGTACCTCGATGCGCGCGGTCTGGCGATCGCGCCCGAAACGCTGGCCGCCGCACGGCTGTACGGCGTACCCCTGTCCGCGGAGGAGAGAAGCCCTGCCTGAGATCGATCTGGTCGCGCTCGTGCGCGACGCCGCCGAGGAGAAAAAAGGCGAAGACATTGCCGTGCTGGACCTGACCGGGCGCACGATCGTGGCCGACGCGTTCGTGATCGTCACCGGCCGCTCGACGATCCAGACGCGCTCGGTGGCCGACGCGATCGTGGAGAAAGCGGAGCAAGCCGGACTGCGGCCCCGGCTGGAGGGCCACCGCGACGGCGGCTGGATCCTGATCGACCTCGGGCACGTCGTAGCGCACGTCTTCACGCCCGACCAGCGCCAGTTCTACAACTTGGAGCGGCTTTGGGGCCGCGTCGCCGAAGCCCGGGCTGAGGCGCAATGAGACCCAAGCCCTATCGTCGCTCGCGCGGTCCCGGCAAGGTCTTGGTCAAGGCCTTCGTTTGGGTCGTGCTGGGGATCTTCGTGCTGACCTCGGTCGGCGTCGCGCTGGTGGTCGTCCAGCCGCACTAGCCGCACGACACGAGTTGTGCGCTCGACCGCTTTTGGCCGAACCAGACTCTAGAGCTCGCAACTTCCCGGCCGGGGCCGGGTACGGTGGCCCGGAGGACTCCTAGCGATGAGATTGCCGGTAGCATTCGCTGCCTTTGCCGCCCTGGCCGTCGCCGTCGCCGTGGCGGTCGCTCCCGCTTCGGCCGCGCGCAGCAGCTACGTCATCGACGACGCGCACATGCTCTCGGCGGGCGCGATCGCGCAGATCGATCAGCAGGTCGGCGCGCTGGTCGCGCAGACCGGCAAAGAAGTCGTCGTCGTGACGGAGCCGTCGCTCAACGGTACGACGCCTGAAGCTGCGATCGAGCAAAGCTTCTCGCAGCAGCAAGTCAACGGCGTCGAGATCTACATCGCGAAAGCGGAGCACACCATTCGCATCGCGGGAGATCGCGCGTCGGCGCAGTTCTTCCCGTCGGGTTCGTTCCAGCCGATCGCGGATTCGATGCGGGCCTCGTTCAAGTCCGGTGACTTCGACGGCGGCGTGGAGAACGGGGTCTCGGAGATCGTCAACACCTATCGCGGTCACGAGTCGTCGCTGAACGGCGCGCGACGGCCGGTCGGTTCGACGCCGTACGTTCGGCGCAGCTATTCGGGAGGTCGGAGCTTGGGCTGGATTTGGTGGATCATCATCCTTGCGGTCATCTTCTTCATCATCCGCGGCATCTTCCGCGCCATCGCGGGACCGCGCATGTACGGCCCCGGCCCGGGATACGGTGGTCCGGGTTACGGTGGGCCGGGTTACGGCGGGCCGGGCTACGGCTATGGCGGCGGCGGCGGGTTCTGGAGCGGCTTGCTCGGCGGGCTCGGCGGCGCGTTTCTGGGCAACGAGCTGTTCGGCAACCGCGGCGGCTTCGGCGGCGGGTACGTCGACCCGACGACCGCGGGGATCGGCGGCGGCGATGCCAATTCGGCCGACGCCGGCGGGTGGCAGAGCGACGCCGGACAGATCGACAGCTCGAACGTAGGCGGCGCCTCGTGGGGCGATTCCGGCGGCGGCTGGGGTGGCGGTGACTCCGGCGGCGGCGGCTGGGGTGGCGGCGATTCCGGCGGCGGCGGCGGTGGTGATTCCGGCGGCGGCTGGTAGGAGCTAGGGCTTCGCGGAAGGGCTAGGCTCCGGTGCGGCGCTCGGGGGCGGCGCGCTGACGCTGGGCGCGGCTGACGGCGAGGCCGGTGCGTAGGGGCTCGGCGTTGGGGAGACAGCGGGCTCGTCGTGCAAAGCCGGAAAGCCCTGCTGCAGGCGCAGCCGCGCGACATGCGCTTCTTTGGAGTTCGGAAAGTTCTGCGCTAGGAACTGGTACATCGCGCGCGCGTGGTTGCGCGCGCTCTGCGTCTGCACTTCCTGGTACAGTTGGGCGAGGTGGTACGCGGCCGGCGCGAGCCACCTGTCCTTCGGATAGCGCTGCGCCCAGACGCGCAGCGATGATTCGACCAGACCCGCGTCGTGGACGATCGAGGCGTCGTCCTCCCAGCGTTCGTTGTAGGCGCGGCCGAGCTGGTCGATCTTGGTTCGAACCGACAGCGCGCTGTACTTGAACGGCCCGAAGTACTCGTCGGCGGGTGCCTGCTCCGAGCTGCCGGCGGCGGCCAGGGTGGTGGTGATGAGGACGACCGCGGCGAGGAGCGTGCGAAGCATCGTCAGCTTCCCTACCCGGGAAGTCACCGAGCTTCTCGCTGCCGAACGGCCCCGGCGCAATGCGCAATGCACACTATCGCTCGAACCGCGGGCTGAACCGCCCCGCGTTTCTCGCGGCGCTGGTGGGTGCGGTCGCCGTGCCCTGGCGCGCGTCGGCGATCGGCGAACCACTCGTCAGGCCTGCCCCGGTGTGGTCAGCCGACCTCATCGAGCTGCGGCGCGGCAGCGGGCGGTTGGGGATCGCAGCGATCGATCTGCATAACGGCCGCCGGCTGCTGCGCGCCGCGGACGATCGCTTTCCGTTGGCCAGCACGTTCAAATTGCCGCTGGTGATGGACGTCCTCACGCACGTCGACCGGGGAACGGAGCACCTCGACCGCCGCATCAGGTTCAGCGCGCGCGACGTGCTGCCGTACAGTCCGACGGTCGCGGCGCAGCCGCACGGCGGTACGCTGACCGTCCGCGACCTGTGTGCGGGCGCGATCGAGCACAGTGACAACACCGCCGCGAACCTGTTGTTGCGCGACGTCGGCGGTCCGACCGCAGTGACCGCATATCTGCGAGGTCTCGGCGACACGGTCACGCGGCTCGACCGCAACGAGCCCGCGCTCAACGAAGCCGTTCCCGGCGATCCGCGCGACACCACGACACCGCTGGCAATGGCAACCCTGATGGCGAAGCTGGTGCGCGAATCGCTGCTCTCGTCGGCATCGAAAGCGCTGCTATTCGATTGGCTGCGCCGCTGCGACACCGGCACATCACGCATTCGCGCCGGCGTCCCGCCGGGTTGGACCGTCGGGGACAAGACCGGCACCACCGACAGCGGCGGCAACGACGTCGCGATCCTGTGGCCGCCGCACGGCGCGCCGATCGTTCTCGCCGTCTATTTCGCCGAAGTCCACGCCTCCGACGCCGCTCGCGACGCCGCCATCGCCGCCGTCGCCCGCATCATCGTGCGCCGGTTTCGCGACTGACGAACGTCAACGCGCGACGACATAGGGAATGAGGGCTTCGAGGCGGCGATCGGTGATGCCGGAAACGTCGAGCAGCTCGTCGACCGTCGCGAACGGACCGTTGGCGGTGCGGAACGCGACGATGCGTTCAGCGAGGCCCGCACCGATGCCGGGGACGGTCGCGAGCGTGGCGGCGTCGGCGGTATTGATGTCGACTTGGGTTGCCGGTGCGACATCGTCGTTCGGTCGCGCGGCGCCCGAGCGCGAGCGTTTGTGGCGGCGGGAGCGGCGCGGTCCCTTGCTGCGCTTCGTGCCGGTCGTTCCGCGGATGCCGCCGGCCGAACTCGCGGAGCGGCGACGCCGGCCGGTCGTGAGCTCGGCCTCGCCCTTCACCGGCACGACGACCTCGTCGCCGTCGGTGAGGTGCGCCGCGAGGTTCACCGCGACGAGGTCGGCATTCGGCCGCGCGCCGCCGGCCAAGGCCAGCGCGTCGGCGACGCGCGCCTGGCTGCCCACCGGATACACGCCGGGTTTGGCGACGTCGCCCGCCACGTACACGAGCGCTTGACCGGGATGGCTGGTCCGGTCCGGGCGGGCGCGCACGGCGACGGAGCGGCGGTCCGGCGAGAATCCGGCATCGCCCGGCGAGCCGGACGAGCCCGACGACCAGCCGGTCGCGGGCGGGGCCGGCTGCGGCACCGGATGCAACAGGATCACCGCGCCGACCGCGGCGACGGCGAGGGCGACGAGCACGCGCTTCATGCCCATCCTTCACGCGCTCATCGGCCGCGGCTAGGGGACACCGGCGATCCATCGTCGACGGCGTCAGCCGACGCACTAGGGCTCCCGGCCGTCATGGTGTAGACTCAAGGCTCATGCCCGAGGAGAGAACGTACGATTTTCGCGCCGTCGAGAGCGGCTGGCAGCAGCGTTGGGAGCGCGACGGGATCTACGTCGCGCGCGACGACGATCCGCGCCCGAAGTACTACGTGCTCGAGATGCTGCCGTATCCGTCGGGCGATCTGCACGTCGGCCACGCCAAGAACTACACGCTCGGAGACGCGATCGCGCGCATCCACCGCATGCGCGGCCAGAACGTCGTCCACCCGATGGGCTGGGACGCGTTCGGGCTGCCGGCGGAGAACGCCGCGATCCAGCGCGGGATCGACCCCGAGACCTGGACGCGCGAGAACATCGAGAACATGCGCCGTCAGATTCGGCTCATCGGCACGAGCTACGACTGGACGCGCGAGCTCGCGTCGTGCGATCCCGAGTACTACCGCTGGAACCAGTGGTTCTTCGTGCGCATGTTCGAGCGCGGCCTGGCGTACAAGCGCGAGGCGCCGGTGAACTGGTGCCCCGTCGATCGTACCGTGCTCGCCAACGAGCAGGTCGAGAACGGCCGCTGCTGGCGCTGCGGCGCGGAAGTCGAGCGCCGCAACCTCGCCCAGTGGTTCTTCAAGATCACCGATTACGTCGAACGGCTGCTGGCCGGTCTCGACCGGCTCGAGGGCTGGCCCGAGCGCATCCGCACGATGCAGCGCAACTGGATCGGCAAGAGCGAGGGCGTCACGTTCTCGTTCGACGTGGAGAACGTCGAGGCGCAGATCGACGTGTTCACCACGCGCATCGACACGGTCTTCGGCGCGACCTTCCTCGCGGTCGCGCCCGAGCATCCCGTCGTCGCCAAGATCCTCGAGAAGATGCCCAAGTCACGCCGCCGGATCGAAGAGTTCGCCGAGACGCTCAAGAGCAAGAGTGAGCTCGAGCGAACCCAACTGATGGAGAAGACGGGCGTTCCGACCGGCGCGTACGCGATCAACCCGCTCTCGCGCGAGCAAATCCCGATCTGGGTCACCAACTACGTGCTCGCCGAGTACGGCACCGGCGCCGTGATGGGCGTTCCCGCGCACGACGAGCGCGATTTCGAGTTCGCGCGCAAGCACGGGCTGCCGATCGCGCAGGTCATCACCACGCCCGACGGTTCACTGCAGGCGCCGCTCGCGCAAGCGTACGTCGAGGACGGGAAGCTGATCGCCTCGGGCGAGTACATCGGGATGAAGTCGGCGACGGCGCGGCGCGCGATCGGTGCGCGGCTCGAAGCGATGGGCCGCGGCACGATCACGACCAACTACCGGATCCGCGATTGGCTGCTGTCGCGCCAGCGCTACTGGGGCACGCCGATCCCGATCGTCTACTGCGAGAAGGACGGCACCGTGCCGGTCCCCGACGACCAGTTGCCGGTGCTGCTGCCCAAGGACGTGCAGTTCACCGGTCAGGGCTCGCCGCTGGCCAACGACGCCGCGTTCATCGACACGATCTGCCCGCGCTGCGGCGGTCCGGCCAAGCGCGATCCCGACACGATGGACACCTTCGTCGACTCGTCGTGGTACTACGTGCGCTATCTCGACGCGCACAACGACGGCGCGCCGGTCGACTCGGCGATCGCGTCGCCATGGCTGCCGGTCGATCAGTACATCGGCGGCGCGGAGCATGCCATCTTGCACCTGCTCTACGCGCGCTTCTTCTACATGTTCATGGTCGACTCGGGCTACGTCACCGGCGACGACGAGCCGTTCACCCGGCTGTTCAACCAGGGCACGCTGCTCTACAACGGCGAGAAGATGTCGAAGTCGCGCGGCAACGTGGTGGGGATCGATGACACGGTCGAACGCTACGGCGTCGACGCGATGCGGTTGTTCCTGCTCAAGGCCGCACCGCCCGAAGACGTGATGGACTGGACCGACGAGGGCATCGTGGGGCGCGTTCGTTTCGTGCAGCGCGTGTGGCGCGCGGTCGAGCCGCTGGGTCCGAGCGTGCGCGACGCCGCCCTGGACCGGCTGCCCGAGATCCGCGGAGACGCGCAGCGCGCGCTGGTGCGCGCGCTGCACGTCGCGCTGGAGTCGGGCAAGAGCGAGACCGAGACCCACCGCTTCCACTACAATGTCACGACGGCGAAGCTCGACGAGCTGATCAACCTGCTCACCGCCGCGCTGCGCGAACCCGGCGGCGCCGACGACCCGGCCGTGCGCTACGTCGCGCACGCGCTGCCGATCGTGCTGGCGCCGTTCGCCCCGCACCTGGCCGACGAGCTGTGGTCGAAGATGGGCTACGAGCGCAGCGTCCACACCGAGCGCTGGATCGATCCCGATCCCGCCGCGCTCGCCGTCGGCGAGATCACGCTGGTCGTGCAGGTGAACGGCAAGGTCCGCGCGCGCGTCCAGACGGCGCCCGGCATCGCCGAGGACGCAGCCTTCGAGCTGGCGATGCGCGAACCGACCGTCACCGCCCAGATCGACGGCAAGCAAGTCCACAAGCGCATCTTCGTCCCCGACAAGCTGCTCAACATCGTGGCCGCTTAGACGTTTCGAGAAAGACGAGCATGACATACGCGATCCAACCCGATGATGCGCTGGTCGTCGTCGACGTGCAGCACGACTTCTTGCCGGGCGGGGCGCTCGGCGTGGCCGAGGGCGAGCGGATCCTCGCGCCGATCGACGCGCTGGCGCCGCGGTTCGCGCGCGTGTACGCGACGCGCGACTGGCATCCGCCGGATCACTCGTCGTTCGCGGCGCAAGGCGGACCGTGGCCCGTGCACTGCGTGGCGAACTCGCACGGCGCGGCGTTCGACGAGCGGCTCGACCTCGGCAAGATCGACGTGATCGTCGACAAGGGGACCGCTGTCGAAACGGACGGGTACAGCGGCTTCGCCGCGACGTCGCTGGCCGACGACCTGCGCGCGCACGGCGTGCGGCGCGTGTTCGTGTGCGGGCTCGCGACCGACTACTGCGTGAAAGCCACGGCGCTCGACGCGCTCGACGACGGCTTCGAAGCGGTCGTGATCGACGACGCATCGGCGGCGGTCAACGTCGATCCGGCCGACGAGCAGCACGCGCTCGACGAGCTGCGCGCGGCCGGCGTCGGCATCGCGCACAGCAACGAGCTCCAAGGCGCCGCTGCGCACGTACGGCGATAGCGTCGTCGCGGTCGAGCCGCACGGGCTCGACGCGATCGGCGCAAGCGAACGTCACGGGCGACCCAGCGATCTGTTCCGCTTGTGGTTCGCCGCCAACGCGGAGACGGCGACGTTCGCCGTCGGCATCCTCACCACGGCGCTGTTCGGCACGTCGTTCGCCGGCGCGGCGTTCGGCATCGTGTGCGGCAACGTGCTCGCCTACGCGGTCGTCGGGTTGCTCTCGCGCGCCGGACCGCGCTTCGGCGTGCCGCAGATGGTCGTGTCGCGGCGAGCTTTCGGTCGCGACGGCAACGTCGTGCCGGCGGTGCTCGCATTTCTGGCCGGCGTCGGCTGGTTCGCGATCGACAGCGTATTCGGCGCGCAGGCGCTGGCCGCGCTCGCGCACGTCGCCTATCCGCTTGCGCTCGCGGTCGTGCTCGCCGCGCAGATTCTGCTTGCGGTGTACGGCTACAACGCGATCCACGCGTTCGAGCGCTATGCCGGGATCGTGCTGGCCGCCGGCTTCACGGTGATCGCGTTCGGCACGCTGGCGCGCGCACACCTCGGCGCGCCGTTCGATCCGCACGCGCCGGCGGCCGGCGGCGGCGAGATCGCCGGCATCGTGTTCTCGGCAGCGATCGCGTTCTCGTACGCTGTCGGCTGGGGACCGGCCGCATCGGACTACGCGCGCTATCTGCCCGAGAACAGCTCGCCGCGCGCGGTGAGCGCGTGGGCGGCACTCGGCGGCTTCATCCCGTCGACGCTGCTCGAGCTGCTCGGCGCCGCCGCGGTCACTGCCGTGCGCGCGCCGGGGATCGCGGTCGCGACGCCGGCCGATACGATCGTGCTGCTGTTCGGCGGCGGACCGCTAGCGGTGATCGGCCTGCTCACCGTGCTGATCGGCACGCTCAGCGCGAACTGCCTGAACCTCTACTCGGGTGCGCTCTCGGCGCTCGTCGCCTGGGATGCCCGCCGGCGCAGCAGCTTCGCGCTCGCGACGGGCGCGCTGATCGCGATCTTGGCGACTGTCCTGCTGCTGGCAGCCCGCGCGAACGATCCGACGGCGCACTTCGCACCGTGGACGATCGCCGGCGCCGCGCTCGCCGTCGGCGGGCTGGCCGCCGCGGCCGTGCGCTGGACGATGCTGCGCTGGCAATCGGCATTGGCGGTCGGGCTGCTGGGCGGCGCGCTGGCGATCGCCGGCAGCGACCCCGCCGCCACCGCGCATCTCTACACGAACTTCTTGTCGCTGCTCTCGATCTGGGCTGCGCCGTGGGCTGCGGTGTTGCTCGCGACGCGCGACGCGACGCCGTCGGCGACGAATGCGCGCGCCGTCGGCGCGTGGGTCGCGGGAATCGCCGCGTCGCTGCCGTTCTGGGAGCAGTCCTGGTTCACCGGACCACTAGCGGCTGCGCACCCGCAACTGGGCGACGTCAGCTACTTCGTCGCCTTCGCGGTGGCGTACGCGCTCGCGAAGGGAAGCGCGCGACCGTTCACGCAGACGGCGCCATGAAGCACACCGCCATTCGCACCACCGCGGTCGCCGCGCTCGCCTTCGTGGCCGGTGTTGCCGTCGCGCACCTGCCACAGCGCGCGAGCGCCGCGACGCCGCCGCTGCAACCCGCGGTCATCGACCTGTTCACGATACCGCCGAGCGACCTCGCGCCGCCGTCACCCGCAACGCCCAACCTGCGCAGCAAGGCCATTTTCGCCACCGACGGCACGACGGCCGCATTTCAGGTCGGCACCGTGTTCAAGCACTATCACGCCGACGCGAACGAGATCCAGATCGTCGTGCGCGGAGGCGGGACCGAATGGCTCGGCGCCCAGCAGGTACCGCTGCACCCGGGTTTGATGCTCATCATCCCGTCCGGGACACCGCACGGTGGCACCACCGATCCGAACCTGACGATCCTGTCGTTCAAGACGCCCCCGCAGGCCCCGACCGACATCCACCCGTCTCCGTAGTGGTGTGTCGGCGCGGGGCTACTTGCTGGTCGCGGCGGGAATCGTCAGCTTTTCGCGCTCCCGGAAGTAGTCGTAGGTTCTGCGCATCCCGTCGATGAGCGACACTTCGGCTTCCCAGCCCAGCTCGCGTTTGGCTTTGGCGGGGTTGAAGTAGACTTCGCGCGCGTCGCCGGGCCGGCGCGGCGCGCGCTCGATCGGCGCTTCGAAGCCGGTAACTTCGACGATCGCTTGATAGACCTGATTGACCGACGTCTTCTTGCCGGAGCCGATCACGTACACTTCGCCCGAGCCCTTGTCCAGCGCAGCCACGTTCGCGCGCACGACGTCGCCGACGTAGACGTAGTCGCGCGTCTGCTCGCCGTCCCAGTCGATGCGCACGCCTTGCTTCTGCAAGAACTTCCCGAGGAAGATCGCGATGACGCCGGCTTCACCGTTGGGATCCTGGCGCGGGCCGTAGACGTTGCCGTAGCGCAGCGCGGTGAAGTCGAGATCGTGGTCCGACCGGAAGAACCGCAGGTAGTGCTCGGTCACCATCTTGGTGATGCCGTAGGGTGAGACGGGCCGCTGAGGCGACGTCTCGTCGACCGGCATCGCGTCGACGTCGCCGTAGGTCGCCGCGCTCGACGCGAAGATCACCTTGCGCGTGCCGGCTTTGACGGCAGCGTCGAGCACGTTGAGCATGCCGATGACGTTCACGTTCGCGTCGAGCTTGGGATCGCGCGCGCCGATCGCGACGGAGTGCTGCGCAGCATGATGGCACACGATCTCGGGCTTGAACTCGCTGAAGATCCGGCCGATCCCGTCGTCGCGAATGTCCATGTGGACGAAGCTGACGCCGTCGGGGATGTTTTCGCGCCGGCCGCCGCCGTGCGACCACAGGCTGTCGACGACGACGACTTCGTGGCCTTCGGCACAGAATGCATCGACGATGTGGGAGCCGATGAACCCGGCGCCTCCGGTAACCACGATTCGCATGCGAGCGGACAAGGTTCGGTCTCCTCAGGCGCTTCCCCCCACGTCGACCGTAAAGAAGCGCCCGAAAGCGCGCGAACGGGGCGTGCACGAAGATGAACGTTAACGTTCCGTGAAAACTGCGACTTCGGTCGACGCGTTCGACTAGCCGGCGGCGGCGAGCGCGTGAAGGAACGGTGTGGCCCGTTCGCCGCTGGTACCGGTCGCCGTCGCCTTCGTCGGCGCGATCGTCGCCGAAGCGCACGGGCTCGCGGGCTTCGTCGTGCTCGCGGCATTGGTCGGGCTCGTCTTTGTCCGCACGCGCCCGGCGGCGTGCCTGCTCTTCGCCGGTTTGGCGATCGGTTCACGGCTTGGACACCCGCCGATGCTCGAAGCGGAGTCGCGCAGCGGACGCTTCGCCGGAACGATCGTCGGCGACATTCGCGCCGGCGACAACGGGGTCGTGTTTCCGTTCGCGCTGGACCAGGGGATGGTGGTTCAGGCGCATCTGTACGGCGGTCGGGTTGCGGCGGGCGACCGAGTCCTGGTGCGCGGCCGGCTCGTGCCGTTCGACGAAGCGCGCAATCCCGGCGAGCCGTCGCGGCGCGCGATCGCCTTGGCCGAAGGTGTTGCCGGCGAGCTGATCGGGGAGCGCATCCTCGCGCGCGCGCCGCCCGACCCGCGCGACGCACGAACCTGGCCCGCGCGGCTGCGCGCGGCACTCTCGGCGCGGTTGCGCGGCACGCTGCGCGAACCCGAGGCTACGGTGATCGCCGGCGCGCTGTGGGGCGAACGTGGGATGCTGTCCGACACGTTGCGCGACGAGTTCCAGGCGACGGGAACGGTGCACGTCCTCGTCACAGCGGGGCTGCACCTCGGCGTGATCGCTGCGCTCGTCTACGGAATATTTCGGCTCTGCCGCCTGCGGCGCGCCCCCGCGTCGCTGGCGGCGATTCCGTGCGTGATCGCGTACGCGTGGCTGAGCGGCGCGCATCTGCCGTCGCAGCGTGCCGCGGCGATGGTGTCGGTGGCGCTGCTGGCGCGCGCGTGCGGCGCGCGACCGTCATCCTGGAACGCGTTGGCGGTCGCCGCGCTGGTCGTGGCGGCGCTGTGGCCCGCGTCGGTCGGCTCGGTCTCGTTCGCGCTGTCGTTCTCGTGCGTCGGCGCGATCCTGTTGTTCGCGGATCCGATCGGTCGCGCGCTCGAACGCTGGGCTCTACCGGAACGCGTGCGCGAAGCGCTCGCGCTCACCATCGCGACGCAGCTCGGCGTCTGGCCGCTGAGCGCCGCGACGTTCGGACTGGTCGCGCCGTACGCGATCTTGGCCAACGCGATCGTCGTCCCGGCGACCGCGATCGGGATGCTGGCCGGAATCGCGGCGCTCGTCTGCAGCGGCTTGCCGCTGCTCGATCGCATATCCGCGACGCTCGCGACCTGGGACGTCGACGCGATCCTGCGGGTCGTCCATTCGGTCGCAGCGTTGCCGGGGGCGCACGTCCGCGTCGCGCCGCCACCGCTGATCGCGATCGTCGCATACGACGCCGTTGCGCTCTGCGCCGCGCTGGCGTTGCGCCGTGACGCGCGCATCGCCGCCGCGCTCCTGGCGCTCGCCACCGCCGGCGTCCTCGCGACGACGCTGCGGCTGCCCGACGGCCGGCTCACGATCACGATGCTCGACGTCGGCCAAGGCGACGGGATCGTGATTCGCACGCCGCGCGGCCATACGATCCTGGTCGACACCGGCGGCCGGCTCGAACACGGGCCCGCCGTCGACGGAAAGTCGCCGGCCGAGATCGTCGGCGAACGGATCGTGCTGGGATATCTGCAGCGGACCGGCGTCCGCCGCGTCGATTTGCTGATGATCACGCATCCGCACGGCGATCACGTCGGCGGTTGTGCCCCGATCGTGCGCGCGCTGCGCGTCGACGCGATAGCGGACTCCGGTCAGCGCTACAGTGGCCGCGCCTACGTCGACTGTCTCACAACCGCGCGCGAGCGTGGTGTTCCGGTACGCGTCGTGCGCGCCGGGATGCGTTGGCAGACCGACGACGGCGTCGTGCTCGACGCGCTGGCGCCGTCGGAACCGTTCCTCGCCGACACCGGCGACGACGTCAACGAGAACAGCATCGTCATGCGGCTGTCATACGTTCTTCCCGGCGGAAGGACGTATCGCGCGCTGCTCACCGGCGACGCCGGCGAAGGCAGCGAGGCGCGGCTGCTCGCGCACGGCGCTGATCTGCGGGCCGATCTCCTCAAGGTCGGTCATCACGGATCCCGCTGGGCGACGACGGCTGATTTCCTCGCCGCGGTGCATCCGCGAGTTGCCTTGATCTCGGTCGGGCGGCACAACAGCTTCGGTCACCCGTCGCCCGAGACGCTCGCACGCCTAGCGGATACCGGCATCGCGGTCTATCGGACGGACCGCTGCGGCGCGATTCGCGTAATCGTCGACACCTCTGTTCTCGAGCCGACATTGTGCCGGTGACGCCTAGTACAAGAGAGCGGCCCTCCAGAACGGCGGTGCGTCGGCGACGTTCTTGGGAAGGAGGAACAGATGATCTCCACTATTGCCGTCATCGCGCCCGGAGCGATGGGGAGCGCTGTCGGCCGGCGGCTCGTCCAGCACGGCGCCACGGTGGTGACGTCGCTGGCGGGGCGAAGCGAAGCGACGCGCCGGCGAGCCGAGCAGGCCGGCATGACCGACGCGGACGACGACGCGATTGCGCGCAGCGACGTCATCCTCTCCATCCTCCCGCCCGCCGAGGCGGTCGCGACGGCGGAGCGCTTCGTCGATCCGCTTGCACGCGCCGCGCGAAAGGCGATCTTCGCGGATTGCAACGCGATCGACGTGCAGACGGTGCGCCGAATCGCGGCGATTCTCGCGCCGACCAGCGCTCCGTTCGTCGACGGCGGTATCATCGGCTCGCCGCCCGGGCCGAGCGGCGATCCGACGTTCTATCTCTCCGGCGACGCCGCCCCACAGCTCGCCTCGCTCAGCGAACTGGGTCTGAGGGTGCGGATCATGCACGCGCCGATCGGCGCCGCGTCCGCGCTCAAGATGTCTTTCGCCGGCATCAACAAAGGGATCACGTTGCTCGCGGCGGCGATGCTGCTTGCCGCGACGCGCGCGGGTGCGGCCGACGCGCTGCACGCCGAGCTGGCGGAGCATCAGCCGCAACTGCTCGAGCGGATCGTCCGCGGCGTTCCGGACATGTTCCCGAAGGCGTACCGTTGGGCGCCCGAGATGGACGAGATCGCCGCGTTCGTCGGCGAAGACGGCGCGGCGCGCGAGATCTACGAAGGGATGGCCGCGCTCTGTCGACGTCTCGCCGCAGATCGGGCCGGAGATGGGGCGGAGATCGCGACGCTCGAGGCGTTCATCGCCGGCCACCGTCAGGACTCGACGTCGAGCGCCACCGCCAGCGTCGCGTCATCGGAGTAGACACCCGCATAGTTTCTCGCCGACACCAAGGAGAGTCTGACGATGGAATGGTTGAGCTACGTTTCCTACTTTTTTGGTGGCGCGTTTCTTGCCAACGCCGTTCCGCACTTCGTAAGCGGGGTGACGGGGCGAGCCTTCCAAAGCCCGTTTGCCAAGCCGCCCGGTAAGGGGCTGTCGTCGTCAACCGTAAACGTACTGTGGGGTTGGTTCAACATTGCGGTCGGCTACGTGCTCATCGTTCGCGTCGGCGCATTCGACCTGCACGACACGAGCGATGCTCTCGCCGCGGGATTGGGAATGCTCTTCATGGCGATCGTGATGTCCCGCCTGTTCGGCGCGCTGCACGGTGGTAATTCTCCGGGTTAGTGAACGCCGACGCGAGCGTTCATCCACCGGCGGCAGCGTCACGAGGAAACTCCGGAAGCGCATCGATCCGGCCGTTCCATCGCAGCTCGTCGACATCGTCGAACAATGCGATGTCGCTGCGGAGCGTCGCGAGCGTTCGGAACAGCATCGCACGCTCCCGGTCGCGCTCCAAGGTCTGGGCCAGCCTCGCGGCGCTGCCGACGTTGACGCTCCACTGCCGGGGATCCGCGGGGATCGCTTCGAGGTGCCCGTATCGTGCGAGCACGGCGGCGGCCGACTTCGCACCCCAGCCGGGTAAGCCCGGAAAACCGTCGGCGGCATCGCCGACCAGCGCGAGATAGTCGGGGATGCTCGCGGGCGGAACGCCGAACTTTGCCGTCACGCCGGCTTCGTCGAACACCGTTCGGGTGCGCCGGTTCAACTGCACGACGCGGGTTCCGCGCACGCATTGCGCGAGGTCCTTGTCGGGCGTGCAGATGATCACGCGCTCGACGCGCGGATCGGCCGCGGCGGCAGCGGCCGCGGACGCCAGCGCGTCATCCGCCTCGAACTCGACCATCGGCCAGACGGTGATCCCGGCGACGGTCAGCTCCTCCTCGAGCAGTGGGAATTGCGCGAGCAGATCGGGATCGATGCCGGCGCCCGTCTTATAGCCCGGCCACAGCGCATTCCGGAACGACTCGATGACCTGATCGGTTGCAACCCCGACGTGCGTCGCGCCGTCGCGGAACAAGCTGCGGATCGACGCGAGCACGCCGCGCACCGCTGCGATCTCGCGGCCGTCTTCATCATGCGCGGACGGCAGCGCGTAGTAGTGGCGAAACAACTCGTACGTGCCGTCGACGACGTGAACGATCACGGTAGCTCGGGCCGGCTAGTGATCGATGAACCTCGAGGCTTCGTTCATCGTCGGGTCGAGCCGAAGGTCTTCGTGGGCGTACTTGCGCTCCTCGTGACCGCCGGGAACGACGACGTGAACGAGGACTTCGTGAGGGTGCACGGCTTTGACGGTGCCCTCTTCTTTCGTGCCGTCGATATACACGTGATCACCAGCTTTGAGCATCTCGATCCTCCGACACAGCCACATCGCGCTGAGCGCACGGCGGCGCCGCGCCCCTACAGACGAACCGCCGAGGCCGGCAAGGTTTGCGCCTGGGGACTTCGCGTGCGCTGAGCTACTCGATCGGCGGACGCGGAAGAACGGCGGCGCCGGGCTCCATCACGTAGGTGTAGTCGAACGAGTACCACGGCGGCGTCA
>Ga0302325_10007544_pt1 | contig 24106 bp, 19 predicted proteins | sample Palsa_T0_2_FD_201948 | JGI IMG/M metagenome (GOLD analysis project Ga0302325, IMG submission 201948) | Peat permafrost microbial communities from Stordalen Mire near Abisko, Sweden - Palsa_T0_2 | ecosystem: Environmental > Terrestrial > Soil > Palsa > Peat permafrost | place: Sweden: Abisko... | reverse complement strand
GACCTTCTCGGGCGGGTGGGGGTGTACCGTGACCGAAGCCGACGCCGCGAGGCGGCGGCAAGACCGGTGGGGCCCCACCCGCCCGAGAAGGTCGCCCCCGACGAGCGATCGCCCCGCAGCCCCGACCTCGACCCCGACCTCGACCCCGACCTCGACCCCGACCCCGACCTCGACCTCGACCCCGACCTCGACCCCGACCTCGACCCCGACCCCGACCCCGACCCCGACCCCGACCCCGACCTCCACCCCGTCGCGGCCCGTGCCCTACACTTCGTTCACCGCGTATCGCCCGACCTGCCGCGGCGGCACCACCGCCGGTCGCAGCGTCGCACCCGCCTTGAGCGGAACGTGGCTCATCGCGTGCTCGGCCATCGCGGTGATGGTCAAGCTCGGGTTGACGCCGAGATTCGCGGGGATGATCGACCCGTCGACGACGTAGAGGCCGTCGTGGCCGTACACGCGCCCGTGCATGTCGACGACGCCCGTCTCGGGCGTGAGGCCGATGGGGCAGCCGCCCAGGATGTGCGCGGTGGTTGCCTTGTCGAGCAGGACTTCGATGATCCCGCTCTGCGGGACTCCGTCCATCTCCTTGGCCATGCGCCTCGCGACTTCTTGCGCGATCGGGAAATAGACGGGGACGGGAGGGGCGTCGCCGCGCTCGGTGTCGAGCGTCTTCTCGAACGGCCACGACAGGCTCCGGCGGAGCACGTAGCGCAGATGGCTGTCGATCGGCTGCATCACGAGCAAGACGACGCCGCGCCTGGCAGAGCCGAACGGCACGAGCGTGCGCAAGAACGACGCAGGGCTGCTCGCGATCGCGCCGAGCCACTTCATCCACCGGGGGAGCGGGCCGCCGCCGTCGGTCAGCACGGTCGCGAGCGGGGCGAGGGCATCCGAGCCGTCGCTGTAGCGGACGCACTCGACGTGGGTCTTGTCGTCGACGTAGACGCCGCTGGTGATCGCGATGCCGCGCGAGTAATCGACGTCGTTGCGGCGCGAGCGAACGCCGAGCAGCGCCTCGCTGTTGGTGCGCACGTAGGTGCCGAGGGCGCTCGAGAGGCGCGGCAGCGAGCCGCGCTCGCGGCTCTTCATCAAGAGCTCCGCGGTGCCGAGCGAACCCGCCGACATGACCACGTTGCGCGCGCGCATCGTGCGGCGCGGGTGGCGCAGGCCCGTGGATTTCTCGATCGTGAGCTCGTAGCCGCCGCCGTCCAGCGCGCGTACGTCGAGCACGCGGGACTCGGGGAACACTTGCGTGCCCCGCTTTTCGGCCAGGTAAAGGTAGTTCTTGTCGAGGGTGTTCTTGGCGCCGTAGCGGCAGCCCACCATGCATCCGCCGCAGAGCGTGCAGCCGGCGCGATCGGGGCCCTCGCCGCCGAAGAACGGATCGGCGACGCGCTCGCCCTCCTTGCCGAAGTACACGCCCACGGTGGCGCGGTGGAACGTGTGCCCGCGGCCCATGTCGTCGGCCACCTTCTTCAGCATGCGGTCGGTCTCGACGAGGACCTCGCTCGGGATGGCGCCGAGCATCCGCAGGGCCGTGTCGTAGTGCGGTCGCAGGGCCTCTTGCCAGTCCTGGCCGACCCACTGCGGGTCGCGGAAGGCCTGCTCGGGCGGGACGAGCAGGGTGTTCGCGTAGACCAGGCTCCCGCCTCCGACGCCGCACCCGTGCAGGATGAAGACGTCACGCATTATCGAGAGCTGCAGGATGCCGTAGAGGCCCTGCGCGGGCCGCCACAGGTGCTTGTGAAGCTGCCAGTTGGTCTCGGGAAAGTCCTCGGTGTTCCAGCGCTTGCCCATCTCGAGGACCGCGACGGAGTAGCCCTTCTCGGAGAGACGCAGCGCCGAGACGCTGCCGCCGAAGCCGGAGCCCACGATGGCGAAGTCGAAATCGAACGCGCTGTCGGTCATGACGTTCTCACGCGGTGGCGAAGACGAGCCACTCGACGAGCGGCGCGGCGGTCTTGCTCGCGTCGGCGAGCCACTTGACCAGCTTGGGGCTGGCCACGATGCCCGCCGGGATGGGCGGGTAGCGCACGATGAGGCCCTTGCCGCGGAGCAGATCGCCGCGCGGATGGTCCGGGTCGAACTCCTTGGGCACTCTTTTGAGCGACTCGTGGGCGCTGTGCGGGAAGCCCTTTTTCTTGAGGCCGGCGAGGATCTTCACGAGCTCTTTGCCGCGGGCGTCTTCGGCCACGGCCTTGCGGAAGCGCGCGAGCGAGGGGGGCTCCATCATGTAGTGGCCCGCAGCGGCGATCGTCTCGTCGGCGCCGATGTGAAAGTAGAGGGCGATGGGCAGGTCGGTGACCTTGGTGCCCTGGCGCTCGAGCGGGATCAGGCCCCCGATGTTCTTCTTGTAGGGCGACTTGTCCTTGGAGAAGCGGACGTCGCGGAAGATGCGGAAGATCTTCGGCTCGCCCAGGTCGCAGTGCTCGTAGGTCGCGTCGATGGCCGTCTTCACGTCGGCCAGCAGGGCCTTCATGGGCCCGTTCCAGCCGGCCTCGAACTCGTCTTTGTGGGCGACGAACCAGACGCGGTCGTTATTTTTGGCCAGGCGCTTGAAGAACGTTGCCTTCGCGTCCGCGAAACCTTCGAAGCGCTGCACGCGCCGGAGTCTACCCGATCGCCGTTCACTCGCCCGCGTCGTCGGCGGAGCCCGTCGCATCCATCGAGACCGTCGCGTCGACGGGGGCCGTGGCGTCCGAGGAGCCTGCGGCGTCGACGAGCGGAGCCCCGTCCGAGCCGCCGTCCAGGCTGGCGCCGAGCGCGAACGCGTAGAGCTTGTGGCAGGGGCTGCCGAAGCCCAGCGGTCGCGCGCCCGACCCGTTCGGATAACCGCACCCCCAGTACACGACGCCGTTCGCGATGGCCGGACCGCCGTAGACCGTTCCACCGCTCGGGTACGACCAGAGCACGTCGCCCGTCGCCGCATTGAGCGCGAACATCGTCCCGTTCGCGTCCATCGAGCCGGCGAAGAGGACGCCGTTGGTCACGGCCACGGGGCCGTTGCAGCTCGTGCCGTTGAGCGTCGCCCCGCCGTTGGCCGCCGACCAGAGAGCTGGGTTCGGGATCTGCCACAGGATCTCGGCGGTGCCCGGGTCGATCGCGGACCAGATGCCGGTGGAAACCGTCATCCCTGCCAGCGGACCGCTTCCGGCGAGCGTGTAGGGCGTGGTTCCTTCGAAGTTGTTCTCCATGTAGATGCGGGTGCCGTCGGTCGCCGTGCCCCAGTGGATGCCACCGTAATGGCCTCCGGGGCCGACCTGCTTGCTCCACACCGTCGCGCCGGTGTTCGCGTCGAGCGCCCAGTACGTGCCGCTCTTCTGCCCGGCGCCCACGAGGTCCATCGCGACGCCGTCGATCGTCGCCGTGAACAGGTTCGCGCCGGCGCCGAAGTCGGAGTCCGGGCCGGACGGGCTCGCGATGGTCCAGACGTCCATGCCCCCCTTGGGGAACGAGCGGGCCCACTTGACCGCGCCGGTGGACTCGTCGAGCGCCATCACCGAGTCGACGTAGTTGCCGACGGGCGCGCCCGCGTCGGCCTCGGCCTTGACGCTGTCGTAGTTGTTGCCGGTCGTCACGTAGATCTGGCTTCTCTTTCGATCGACGACGGGCGTGCTGCTCCAGATCGCGTTGCCCGCCCATGGATGAGGGGGGGGAGCCACCGTCGTGCCGTTCCCGAAGTCTCCGCCATCCGCGGGCACGCCGCCGTCCGGGTAGTAGAGCGAATCGGCGACGGAGTACGTCTTCCAGAGGATGCTACCGGTCGTCACGTTGACGGCGACGACGCTGCCGCGGAACGAGCAGCACGAGTACTTCTCCCTGGGATTGAACACGCCGAACAGCGAGTAGAACTCCTCCTGGGACGAGACCCCGATGTACACCGTGTTGCCATCGACGACCGGCGATCCGGCGATGATCGCGGCGGGGTGGGCGTCGAGCAGCGTCTTCCACTTCAACGCGCCGGTGTCCTGGTCGATCGCGACGAGGTAGGCGCTCTGCCCGGGGTTCTGCGCCAGGGCCGTGCCTCGCAGCGTCCCGAAGATCACCATGCCACCCGTCACGACGGGGGCGTTGCGCGAGGCGAAGCCCGGCAGCGCGGAGCCGGCTTCGACCCCGGATTGCAGGATGCCCCCGACGCTCTCGGACCAGACGACCGCGCCGGTGTTCGCGTCGATCTTGCTGATGTTGCCGCCCCAGTCGTTCACGTACACGTAGCCGCCGGTGACGGTCGGAGTGGCCGAGATGTCGCCGCCTCCGCTGTAGACCGTGCTCATGTCGACGACCCACTTGGGGCCGAGGGTGGTGACGGTGGTCGGCGAGATCCCCCCCGCGTTCGCCTGCGACCCGGTGTTGCAGACGTTCTGGCCGAACATCGGCCAGTCGGACGCGTCCGAGTCGCACGACAGGTCCCCCGCCTCGGGCAGGGGACCTTGTTCAGCCGTGGAGTGCGTCGAGGGGCTCTTGCTGCAACCTATCCCTCCCAGGCAGGCGACAACACAAACCACTCCTGTGGCCCTGCGCGCGCAAGCGCGCGCGACCCCTGCCTCCATGGTCTCCTCCGCTGTGTGCTTGGGGCTACGAGCCCGTCAGCCGCTGGTCGCGCCGTCGGTCGCCGTCGAACCGGCGTCCGTGCCTGCGTCGGTCGTTCCGCCTGCGTCGGTCGTTCCGCCCGCGTCGGTCGTCGTCGTGCTGCCTGAGTCGTGCACGCCGCTGTCGACCACGGGCGGCTGGCAGACCATGATGCTGATGAGCGAGCTCAGGCTCGCGCCACCGAGGCCCGCTGCCGCTGCGCCGCCGCCTGCCGCGCCAAAGAGCGTGGCCGGGGGAGCTGCGCAGACGTAGCCCGGATTCGCGGTGCAGTCGGTCGTGGCCGCGCACAGCTGGGTTTGGGTGGTCGTGCAGGACGACTGGCAGGTCGAGGTGAAGGAGATACCGCCGAGCGCGGCGGTGATCGCGGACCCGGCCTCGCCCGTGAGGTCTGCGAGGGAGGCTTCGGCCGGGATCGCGGCATCGCCTGCCTCGGACAGCTCCGCGAGAGCGGCGCTGGCATCGCCCGTCTCGGTGCCGCAGCACGACTGACCCGTGCTGCAGTCGGTCGGCATCAAGCACTGGTACGAGATCGAGTCCGTGCAGGTCGCCGTGCACGTGCCGAGGGGCGTTTGGCTCAGGTAGTTGGTGACGGCGTTGGTGATGTCGATGCAGCACGAGAGGGCCGGGCTCAGCCCGGGCTCGCACGACGTCGCGCCGGTGCCGATGAAACCGCAGCCCGCGCCGGGACCGTTGTCCAAACCAGCGTCGGCAGCGTCGGCCGCGGCATCGTTCGCGGCCGTGGTGCTCGAACCACCACTCGACTTGGACGACCCACACCCGGCGGCCAGCGCTGCACCCGCTCCGGCGAGGAGCGAAGCGGCAAACAGAATTCTCGTATTTCTCATCGAACCCTCCAAAAGGACGCCACTCTATAGTTCCGATTCGCCGGAGTGTCGTCCCGATTCGTGCGTGGGACGCGTCTCCACCACCTCACGACCCACTCAGGGATTGACCGAATACCAGGGGCCGCCGGTCGTCGGTGCATACAGGCCGAAGAGGTTACACATCTCCCCCTTGTAGACCTGCTCGGTGAACTGGAGGGGTTCGGGCTGATCGTTGTTGGTGACGTCGCAGTACCAGTCAATCGCGTCGCCGGGCTTCAGGTAGACGTCGCCCGAGAAAGCGCCGTCGCTCATGTTCGCGATGTCGATGGGGGGATTCGTCGTGAGGCTGTCGAACCAGCGGATGACTGGGTCCGTGACCGTGTTGAGTACCGGCCACTGCTCCAGGATGTTCGTCGTCGTGCCGCCGATGGTCGCGGTGACGTCGAAGCGCGTCAGGTGTGTGTGAAAGTGCGGCTCGGCGACGACGAGACGAAAGTTGTCGGCAGCTTTGCTTGGAATTGTCGCGTGCCCGTGGAGCGTCGTGCTGGTCCCCTCCCCGATGCTCTCGGTCAGGCCGGCGAGAAAGAAGATCGGATCCCCGAGAGTCTTGACCGCGGAATGGGGCGTGTAGACGATGTTTGCCCACACTTCGCGCAGGATGGGCACGGTCCCCGTGTTGATGAAGTGCGCCTGCATGACGGCCTGCTGCATCGGCGGGATGTCCACGGCGAGGCCTTCGTTCTCGGGTGACCCGTCGAAGTTCGCGATATCGAGCTTCGGCGTCGTGGCGCCAAAGAGGTTGCGCTGGGTGAGGCTCTGGGTGCAGTTGAGCGGACCGCCGTCCGGTGGCGTCTCCGTGACGCCCCCCCCAGCCGGCTGGGTGAAGAGCAGCATGTGGTGCGACCCCGGCCTCATCCGCGAGTGGTACTCGTTGAAGTAGACCGTCTCCGTGTTCGGCGTGAGAAAGTAGGTGCACTCGGTCAACTCGTCGCCGGGCTGGAGCAGGAACTGAGCAACCTCGGCCGAGTCGGTGTAGCTGGACGGCCCGAAGTGGAACTGGACCCCGTAGGCAGGATCCGGCGCCGTGATGCACAAGTCGTCGCCCAGGTATCCCGAGTTGAGGCCTGTGCAGGCCTGGCCGCCCAGGAGCGCCGCGTCGATGGTGCCAGCGTCCGACGCCGGTGAGCCGTCGTTGGACGCGCTGCAGGCGACGATGGAGGACGTCGCCGCCAGAAGCGCTGCCGGGAGGACCGCCGCCAGCGCTTTGATCCCGGGGACCCGGGCAGAGCGGTTCTGGGCGTCCTTCGGCGAGACAGTCGGGGTTTTCATTGGATCCTCTGCGAACACCGTGTTGCGGAGGATACGAATCCAATCACCGCGCTATCCTGGGCAGATGCTGGGTATTGCGTAGGCGCTCTGTCGCACCGCTCGTGCTGAGGGCGCTTACCCGCGCCTACGTGGAGAAATTCCGTCGCGAGCGCATCGAGACGCGCTGTCAGTGATCCGTTCTGGCGCACGGAGATACAGTAGGCAGGTGACCTTCCTTTTCGGCCGCTTCGAGCTCGACGCCAGCTCGTACAAGCTGAAGCGCGACGGCAACGAGGTCCCGTTGCAGCCGAAGGTGTTCGACGCGATCCGGTACCTGATCGAGCACCACGATCGCGTCGTCCTGAAGGAGGAGCTCCTCGAAGCCCTCTGGCCCGGTGAGCACGTCAACGACACCGCTGTGCCGTGGACGATCAGCCGCGCTCGCAAAGTGCTCGGGCAAGGCGCGGACGACAAGCACCCCATCGAGACGGTGCGCGGTCGCGGGTACCGTTTCGTCGGTGCGGTCCGTTCAGGACGCCCGTTCGAGCCCTCCGCCATGCCCTCGGTGCCGGCGTCGTCGCGCATCCAGCTGGTCGGCGGCAAGGCAGGCCTTACCACCCCGAGCGATCCGTTCGTCGGTCGCGCCGACGCGATGGAAAGGCTCACGGCCGCGTTGCACGCGGCGGGCACCGGACGCGGGCGCCTGTGCCTCCTCACGGGCGACGCGGGCATCGGGAAGACCCGCTGCATCAACGAGCTCTCGGCCATCGCCAAGGACCGCCGGCTCAGCGTGTGGGCCGGCCGCTGTCTCGAGGGGGGACGCACGGCGGCCTTCTGGCCGTGGGTGCAGGTGCTGCGCGATGCCCTTCGCGAAGGGGCACTCGGCCCAGGCCTGGAGATCGAGCTCCGGGCGCTGCTCGACGATCTCATCCCGCGCGCCGACGTGCCCGAGACGACGCTTCGCGGGCAGGGTGGCGACGTCGTCGGCGCGACCACGGGCCCGGCCGCGCGCTTCTGGGTGCTCGAGAAGCTGAGCCGCCTGCTGCTCCACGTGGCGGACGACGCGCCCCGCGTCGTGATGATCGAGGACGTGCACTGGGCCGACGAGGCGTCGATCGATCTGCTCGTCTTCCTGGCGGCGGAGCTGGCCAACGTGCCCGTCGTCGTGGTCGCCACGGCCCGGAGCGCGACGCCCGCGTCGGACGCGTGGTCCAAGGCTTCTGCGCGGCTCGGCCCATGCGACCGCATCGCCCTCTCGGGTCTCAAAGAGTCCGAGGTCGAGGACTACGTGGCCGAGGTGACGGGCCTCGACCTTCCTCCCGAGATCCACCGGACCGTGTACGCCAAGTGCGGAGGCAACCCGCTCTTCTTGCAGGAGACGGCGCGTCTCATCAGCGCGCTCGCCGACCGCGGCGGAGGCGTCGGCGCCCTTCGGGCCGAGGACATTCGCGTGCCCGGAGTGGCCAAGGACGTCCTGCGCGCCCGCCTCAGCGGCCTCACGTGGGGCACGTGCGAAGTGCTCGAGGTGGCGTGCGTGATGGGCCAGGAGTTCGAGCTGCCCGTCCTGCAGACGGCGCTCGGCGTCGCGGCCGACGGGCTCCTCACGCATCTCGACGAAGCGACGACCGCGCGCCTCATCTCGCCGCGACCGCGCGCGGGCATCTACGCGTTCTCGCACGACACGATCCGCGAGGCCCTGTACGAAGAGCTCTCCACGATCCGGCGCGTCGACCTGCACTTTCGCGTCGGCGAGGCGCTCGAGGGCCGGAGCGCCGGCGACTTTGGCATCAAGGACCTGGCCTACCACTATTACCGCGCGCTCCCCCGCGTGGAGCCCGAGCGCGTCGTGCACTACGCGCGGGCCGCCGGCAAGGCGGCGATGCACGGCTTCGCCTACGAAGAGGCGGCGCAGTTCTTCGGCTGGGCCATCGAGGCGCAGCGTTTCGAAGGCGCCGCCGATCCGCGGAGCCGCTGCGAGATGCTCCTCGCGTACGCCACCGCCGTGCGGATGACGGGCCGCGTGGGCGACGCGCGCAAGGCCGTGGCCGAGGCGATCGCGATCGCGCGCCAGCACGGTCTCGCCGACATGCTCCTCGAGGCGGCCAATCGGCTCCGCGCCAACGTGCAGGTCGCGCTCGTGCCCGACAAGCTCGCGCTCGACGCGCTGGAAGACGCGGCCAAGCTGGCGACGAGCGATCAGCAATCGCTGCGCATCCGGGTGCTCGGCAAGCTGGCGTGCATCCCGCCATACTCCCTGTCCACGGCGCAGAGCCAGGAGCTCAGCGCGCGGTCCGTCGAGCTCGCGCGCGTCAGCGGCGACCCGGGCGATCTCGCCATGGCGCTCACGTCGCGCCTGCACGTCCTTTCGGGCCCCGATCACATCGACGAGCTGCTCGACGTGGCCGATGAAATCGTGCGCCTCAACCCCATGCTTCACGGCGACATCCAGCTGACGCGCTACCACGCGCTGATCCACAAGGGCGACCTGCCCGCCGCTGACGAGGCGCTCGAGACGTTTGGCGCCATCGCGCGTCGAATGAAGCGGCCCGAGGCCCTGTGGCACTTGCAGCGCCTGCGCGGTCAACAGGCGCTCATTCGGGGCGACTACGAACGCTCCGAGGCGATCGTGAACGAGCTGCTCGCGCAGGGCCGGCGCTTGCGCCTCAACTACATCGAGATGCACACGGTCCTGCACGCCATCGCCAACGCCTTCGACCGCTTCGGTCTTGCCCAGGCACCCGCGGCCGCGTGGCGCTCCCAGCTCGAGTGGGCATCGGCGATCCCCAGCTTCCAGGCGCACTGGGTCCGCTTCCTCGTCGAGACGAAGCGCCACGACGACGCGCGCAAGCTCCTCGCCGAGATGGCGCAGGGCGGGTTCGCGATGATGACGCGCGACCTCGGGTACCTCAACGCGCTCGCGCACCTCAGCGTCGCGGCCGTCGAGCTGCAGGAGCGCGAGCACGCGCAGTGCCTCTACGGCCTGATGAAGGCCTACCCCCACCGCAATACGCCCAACGGCTTTGGTCACTACCTGGGATCGGCGTCGTTCTTCCTCGGCCTTCTTGCGCGGTCGCTCGGGTCGATGGCGGCGGCCATACGCCATTTCGAAGACGCCATCGCGATGAACGAGCGGCTGGGCTGTATCCCCCAGCTGGCGCGCACGCAGATCGCCCTCGCCGAGACCCTCGCCGCGAGCGGCGATGCGACCGGCCGCGCGCGAAGCCTCCTGAACGCCGCGGGCGACACGGCCAGACGCCTTCAGATGGCGCCCACCACGGCGCACGTCGAGCGTGCGCTCGATCGCCTGAGCACCCCCAACGGGCTGCTGAAGGCGCGCTGACGCTCGGCCGCGTCTGCTGACGCACCCCGTCGAGTTCGACCCTGGATCCGCTCGAGGCGCACGCATCCGTGGGGGGAAATTTCCGTCGTCACGGGTGATCGAGAGGCGCTCGAAAGCCAATCCGCGTGCGGTCCGCGCTGGGTAAAGGCGCGTCCGACCGTGCGACCCGCGTGCGACCTGCGTGCGACCTCCAGGATATGACCAGGATCCGCACAGGTTGGATCGACCGCGTGGCAACTACCCTCGCTGAGGGTATCCGCCATGATCTCCCGATCCCGTCAAGCAGTGCCGGCGCGCCACCATCTCCTGGCGGTTTGCGTCCTTGCGATCGGCGCGGTCGCAGCCGCCCCGAACGACGCCGAGGTGGACGACGCATCCACCACCGACGCGACCACCGCCTCGATGCCGGATGCATCGAGCGCTTCCGCCGACGCTACCGCCGCCACGCCCGACGCGACGGTCTCGACGGGTCCGTCCGAGGGCGGTTCCGAGGATGCTTCGGGAATGACGCCCGAGGCAAGCGACGATGGCCCGTGCGATTTGCCCACGACGATCCCGGAAGACGGCGGGCCTGGGCCGTCCATGTTCGCGCCGCCGCCCAACGTCAACGACGGCTCGCTCGACGACGGCTACATGCCGGTCTTCACGCCCGACAACGGCGACTCGCTCGCGTACCTCGGCATCTGCGGGAGCTACCCGTCCTTCGACTACACGAGCGTCACCGCCCCGTACACGGACGTGCCGGGGTGCATGGCCTTCAACAACCAGGGCTACCCGGCCGTGCACGACTGCTTCTGCGAGAACGTGGCCGCCTTTCCTCTCGTCCAGCAGTGCGACGCATTGCCCACGTGCGACGCGATCCTGAAGAGCTCCTTGGCCACGGGCTGCGCCAAGTCGGGGGCGTCGTCGCAGAGCAGCTTGAGCAACGCCTGCTACCTGCTCGCCTCGGGGAGCGCCAGCGCAACTGCCATCGCGATCAACAACGCCGGAACCGGCAGCGTCGCGACGTCCCTATGGGGCCAGCTCATCATCGCGGCCCCGACATGCGTCACGCAATGACGCGGAGTCGTCAGGTTTCTTGTCGCCTTCGTCGTGAGACCACGGAAGAGGAACATCCATGTCGTCCAGAATGCCCTGGCTGAAGCTTCGCAAGAAGACCGACCCCGAGCTCCCGCTCGAGCCGCCCATCTGGTTCGGTAACCGGTCGAACGGCGAGTTTTTCCACCCGCAGACTCGGCGCGAAGCGCAGATGCGCGACGAGATCATGAGGCGCGCCGACAAGGAAGCCCGGCGGCACGGCATGGATCGACGGGCGTTCCTCGCGAGCACGATGGGCATGGCGGTCACCCTGACCGTCATCAACGAGATGGGGTGCGCGAGCGGTCACGCCAATCCGGCGGACGCCGGGCCTGGCCTGCCGCCTGGTGTCTCGTGCGGCGACGGTGGCTTCGCGCAGCCGACGGGGCCCTACGTCGTGGCGCCGGAGGCCACGTGCGATCCGAGCGCGTACATCCCGCCGTGCGACGACTTCATCTTCGACGTGCAGACGCACTGCTTCGATGCCGGCGAGTGGCGCACCAGGAACATCGTCTACCCCACCTTCCTCAATCTGCTCGCGAACTGCACGGACGAGGCCAACAAGCTCGATTGCTTGAACCCGCAGCACTACGCGGAGCTCATGTTCATCGACAGCGACACGACGATGTCGGTCATCACGTCGTGGCCTGCGGCGACGTGCTTCTCTGAGCGCTCGCTGCTCGCCAACTCGCCGATCGCCTGCGGCCTGCCCCTCACCAACGAGTCGATGCGTGTGCTCCGCGACTGGATCAACCAGAAGTCGATGTCGCAGCGGTGCATCAACCAGGTCCAGGTCATGCCCAACGACTACCTCGAGCGTCAGGTCGAGGGGATGTACGCTGCCGTTGCGGACAAGTCCTGGCAGTGCGGGTCGTGGAAGGCCTATCCGGCGTGGACGTCGGACACGTATCCGGGCGCGAACGGCTACGCGCAGGGCTACTACCTCACCGATCCGATCGGCATCGCCTTCATCGAGGCTGGCCTGAAGCTCGGCGTGCCCAACTTTGCCATCCACAAGGGCCTGCCCATCCCGGGCTTCAATGTCATCAACAACCAGCCGTGGGACATCGGGCCGATCGCCAAGATGTTCCCGGAGGCGAACTTCGTCATCTACCACTCGGCGATCCACGCGGGCACGGGGGGCGCAATGAGCGACCCGTGCTCCGCCACCGGCATCGCGGCGGTATACCCCACGGCGACCGAGAGCGTTCCTTACCCCGGTTACAATCCGGCCAACACGCCGTCAGACATCAAGGCGTGTTGGCCCACCAATTCCCCTCCGACGCTCACCGGCGTAAACCAGCTCATTCAGTCGCTCCTCGCCGCCGGCGTCATCAACGATCCGGATCAGCCGGGCTACATGTTCAAGCCGCACAATGTCTACGCCGAGATGGGCAGCGCCTGGAGCAATGTCATGACTGACACGAACCAGGCGCAGCACTACGTCGGCAAGATCCTCAAGTACCTGGGGCCCAACAACATGGTCTGGGGGACGGACTGCATTCTCGGCGGCAGCCCGCAGAGCCAGATCGAGGCCTTCCGTGCGTTCCAGATTACGCCACAGTACCAGCAAATGTACGGTTACCCGGCCCTCACGCAGCAGATCAAGGCCAACATCTTCGGTCTTACCGCGGCCAAGCTTTACCGCGTCGATCCGACGGCAGCCCGATGCAAGGTGGACAACAGCTCGTTTGCCATGATCAAGCGCCAACTGGACGGCGAGATCGGCCCGAGGCGCTGGGCCGCGAAGACGCCGCTCGGTCCGCGGACTTTCGACGAGTACGCCGCGCATGCCCGGATCATGCGCGCCAAAGGAATCCCGGGCTGAGAGCTGGGTCGACACGGCCCGGGGCGCGGCGCGCGCTCGTCGCCGTGTCGATCGGCGTGCTCCAGGGTTGCTCGGGGGGGAGCGTGCAGGCGGGCGACGCGTCGGCCGAGAACGTCGAGGCGAGCCAAGCGGACGGCTCGCCCGTGGCGCAGACGTCGGCGTACGTCCACCCGTGCGACGCCGGCGGGCGCTCGTACGCTCCGACCTACGACGCCGTCTGGAACGAGATCTTGCACTCCAACTGTGCGGTCGAGTTCTGCCACGGGGGGTCGGCCGACTACCTGCAGCTGCCCAGCGAGAGCGCGGGCTATATCGCTCTCGTCGGAGTGCCGGCCGAGGGTCCCCTCTGCGCGCCGACAGGCCTCGTGCGGGTCGCCCCATTTCACCCGGACGCAAGTCTGCTGTACCTGAAGGTCACCGATCCCCCGTGCGGCGCCAAGATGCCCTTCGGTGTCGGCAACCTCTGCCCGGCGGACATCGATCAGATCGCACGATGGATCGCCTGCGGCGCGCCGAACGGCGACGCCGGATGCGAAGATGGAGCGGCGGACGAGTAGGGCTCCTCGCTCTCAGGGAAACATGCTGGCGGGGCATTCGCGGCACGTCGACGGGAGCCCGCCGCACGCCCCGCTGCAGCAGTCGCCGTTCGAGTTGCAACCATTGCCGGGCCCCAGGCACATCGCGGTGCACACCGGGATCCCCTGCGAATCGGCCATGCACTTACCGCGGCAGCAATCCGAGTCCGTGACGCAGGGGCTCGACGTCTCGCGGCAGCCGCCGGGGCCGACGCCGGGGCCGACGTCGCAACGGCTGGTCGGATCGCACACCCCCGAACAGCAATCAGAGCCCGCGTCGCCGCTGCACGCCTCGCCGCTCGGCAAGCACGCCTCGGGGGTCGCCACGCAGCGGCCCCCGTCGCACCGGTCCGAGCAGCAGCCGCTGTCCTCGACGCACGTGCCGCCGACCACGCTGCAGATGGCGCCGCCGCACTGGCCCCCGTTGCAGGCGAGCGAGCAGCAGTCCTGCGCGTCGTCGCATGGTGCGCCGTCGCTCTCGCAGAACGCGCCGCACGAGAGCTCGCTGTGCGGACCCTGTACGCAGCGCTGGGTGCAGCACGACGTCCCATATTCGCAGGGGGCGCCCGGTGGCGAGCATGTCCCCGAGGGCAGGCAGTACGAGTCGTCGCAGCGCGCGGAGCAGCAGTCGCCGGGGCCGCTGCAATATTGTCCGTTGGAGCGGCAGGTCGGCCCGGCGTCGCTCGTCGTCGAGCAAGGCGCTCCGTCACCGGCAGGCATCCCGCCCGCGTCGCCCGAAGCCGCGTCGCCCGAGGCCGCGTCGAGGGCCGATGCCTCGCGCGTCGCCGCGTCGGCCGCTGGCGCGCTGCCGAAGTCGACATCCTCGCCGCACGCCGCCGCGACGGCAGCGACGACGATCACGGCGATCGTGGAGGCCAGCGGTCGCGATGCCACCTAGTCAACCTCCACCGAGAGCCGCACACCCAGGACAAGCGCGACGGGCGGTTCGTCGAGCACCTCGAGGCCGTCGAGCGCGTAGCGCTGGAATCGAAGGAGCAGGACGGCGTCGCCCACCAGTCCCAGGTGGACGCGCGCCCAGGGCGCGAAGTCGACGATCCCGCCGACATCGAGCGCGGGGTTCACGCGCAGCGCGTGGATCGACGCAGCGCCCGTCGCCTGACCGGTGAACGACGTCAGCGCGATCTCCGGCCCCGCGCGGAGCTCGAACGACAGCCACCGCGTGGCGCTCGTACGAAGCCGCGCCGTCACGTCGAGGGCCCCCTGACGATACGAGCCGTCGAACGCGCCGCTCGCGAGCGACACGCCCGACCCGCCCTGCAAACCGATCCCCCAGCCGAAATGGCCCCCTTGCGCGCGCGGCCACAAGCTCAGCCCCAGCTCGGCCCATGGCTCCGCGGCGGCCCCAGCCCCCGTCGGCGTTCGCGCGCCCACGAGCGTCTCGAATCGCCATGGGGCCGGGGGCGCGTCGGAGGAGGACTCCGCAGGGCGATCGGTCGTCTCTTGGGGGACGGCGGTCGCGGCTGGCGGCACGAGGGGCGGCGCGGTCGTGGTCGCGGGGGCCGCCTCCTCGGCGAACTGCGACACGAGGGGGCTGCCGCGAAGGATGGTCTTCACCGAAAGCGCAACCGCGGCCGCAGCCGCCGCATCGAACGGCGGAGAGACGATCAGGGGCCGGACGACGAGCTGCTGACTGGCGGTGTCGTACACCCAGAGCGATCCCGGCTCGCCCGGGCGAGCCGGGGGGACGAGCCACACGACCACGTCGGCGTGCTGATCGAGCGCGATGACCCGCGCTCGCGCGGAAGCTGTATCGAAATCGGGCGCCGGCGCTGGCCCTGGCGTGGGCACGACCCCGAGCTGCCACGGCGAGAGCGCGACCGTGAGCGCCCGCGTGAGCGGCGCGTCGGCGTCGAGCGCCGCCACCCGCCGCTCCTGCGCGCCGGCCGTCGACGCCCCGGCGAGGGCAGCGACCTGGGCGAGGATCAGCGCCCCCTTCGGGCTCCACCAGGCGCCCCGACCGAAGTCTCTTCGCCGCTGCACGCCGAGTCCCCAGCATGAAGCCTACCGCATGCGATTGAGCAGCTCCCGAGCGTCGTTCGCGTTGGCCCCACCCGGGTACGAGCTCATGTACTGGAGAAGGAGCCGACGCGCCTCGTCCCGATCGCCCCGATCCGCATCGAGGCGGCCCGCGGCAAAGAGCGCAATTTGCCCCCAGCCTCCGCCTTGGCGCGCCAGCTCGCGGTATTGGGTGAGGGCGGCGTCGGGATCGGTGGCTTCGAGGCGGCTTGCGGCTTCGTAGCGGGCGCGGGGGGAGAGGGAGGGGCGGGTTGGGGTTGGGGCCCAGGTCGAGGTCGAGGTCGAGGTCGGGGTCGGGGTCGAGGTCGAGGTCGGGGTCGAGCTCGAACTCGGGGCCCAGGTCGGGGTCGGGGTCGGGGTCGGGAGGGCGACGGGGGGAGCGGGCGGGGGCCAGTGGCCGCCCGCGCTCACGAGCCATTTGCCTTCGCCGGTGCTCACTTCGACCTGGCCGTGCTCGACGTCGACCGTGGCCTTTGCGCCCGAGCGGGCCACCGCGAAGTGCGTGCCCACCACCTTCACCTCGACGGCGCCCGCCTGCACCATGAACGGAGGGCGGCCGTGGCGCGGGGTCACTTCGCACTCCACGCGGCCTCGGTCGACCACCACCATGATCCCGCGCGCGTCGTCGCCGACGAGGCGGACCGAGGATTCAGGGCCCACGTCGACGGTGGATTCGCCGAACTCGACATGGGATCCATTGGCCGCCGTCTCGACCCGCGTGGGGGCGCCCGGCGCGGGTTGCACGAGCGTGTGCACCGCAAAAACTGCAACGACGATGACCAGCGACGCTGCAACCGCCAGCGCGGCGGCGCCCCGGAGCGAGATCCACGGCGCCGGCAGTTGCGCGTCGGGCGCCCATACCCTGCGCTCCGCGTCGAACAGGGCGTGCTCGATCTGCGCCCAGCGCGGTTCGGCGAGGGGCTCGACCGCGGGGGGAATGCCGAGGGAGCGATGGGTCTTCATGCCGGCTCTCCCTGCGATGCTCGCCGCTCGGATGGAGCTCGGAGCAAGTCGCACAGCAAGGGATCGCGCCGCGCCGCGCGCTTGAGGGCGCGCCACGTACGCCAGATGCGAACCTTGGTCGCGACGACCGACGCGTTGGTGGTCTTCGCCACGTCTTTGATCAGCCGCCCATCGACGACGTGCAATGCGAAGGCGATGCGCTGGGCCGCCGGCACCCGGTCGAGCGCCGCATACAGGTGCGCCGCGGCCTCGCGCGTCATCGCGCGCTCGTCGGCGGCCAGCTCGTCGCCCCGCGGCTCCGGCACCAGCGCCAGGTGCACCGTATCGACCCGGCGCTTGGTCAGGTAGGCGTAGGCCACCCGCACCGTGATGCGGTCAATCCAGGTCCCGAGCATGGCCTCGCCCCGGAACGTGGCGAGCGAGCGGAAGATCTCGATGAACGCGTCTTGCAGCAGGTCGTCGATCTCGGCGTTGGAGCCGAGGATCCGGTAGAGCGTCCCGTGCACGCGCCGGCGCTCGCGCTGAAAAAGCTCGCGCTGGGCTGCGCGGTCCCCCATCGTGCAGCGGCGGGCGAGCGCCACGTCGTCCACCCGGACGTGCGCGGAACCAGGCCGGACCGGGGCATTGCGCGTCACGGCAGTACGGTGGGCCCCCACAATTCGAAGGTTACGCGCGATTTGCGTCCCACCGCGAGGGCTAGCCCGAAATTTGCTCCTGGGGCCGGTGGGTAGGGCTTTACCGGATCCCTGGGAGGTATTTCATGTCGGCTTGTCTGAGAAACGTGCTTGGCGTGTCCGTAGTCGTAGTCGTTGCCGTCGCTTGCGGGGGCTCCACCTCCAACAGCGGCGTGGGGAACGCCGACGGCGGCGGGGCCATCACGGACGGCTCCCTGGCCAGCTCGGGGTCCAGCTCCGGTTCGGGCAGCGGTTCGGGTGGCGGTGCGACGTCCGACGACAGTGGCCTCTCCGAGGTCGACGACAGCGGCTACATCGTGATCCCCGGCGGCGACGACAGCGGCGACGACGAGGCAGGCTCCTCTTCGTCGGGGGCCTCCTCCGGGTCGTCGGGCGCCACGGAGGCCGGCACCATCGGCGTGACGACGCCTCCACACGGCACCGACGGCGGCGCGATGCAGATCGAGTGCGGCGCCACCCCGTGCGACTCGGCGACGCAGGTCTGCTGTGCGAGCGCGCTGGGCCGCATGTGCACGACGGCCGCCGCCTGCGATGGCGACGTGCTCGCGTGCTCGGGCACCAACAGCTGCGCGAGCGGCGTGTGCTGCGAGACGATCGCCGAAGCCGGTCGCACCATCCACACGAAGTGCGAGGGCGCGTGCCCGGCGGGCGTCCCGCAGCTCTGCACCACCAACACCGACTGCACCAAGGTCGACCAGTACTGCCACAAGTACGGGACGTACGGCGTGTGCGAGCGCGCGGTTCCGGCGACGGCGACGCACGACCAGTGACGGCCGCTCGAGCTCGGGCCGGAGAACCGCTGGCCCGACGTTGCCCCGACCTTACGACGACTGCACGTGCGCGCTGTACGCCTTCGGGTCGAGCAGCGCGCTCGTCGCCTTCGGGTCGCTGGGCTGGATGGCGATCATCCAGGCTTTGCCGTAGCAGTCCTCGTTCACCAGCTCCGGGTGCGTCGCCAGGTCGGCGTTGATGCGCACGATCTTGCCCGCGACGGGCGCGTAGAGATCGCTCAGCGTCTTGACGCTCTCGATCGTCCCGAACGCCTTGCCGGCCGCGACGTCGTCGCCGACTTTCACGTCGAGGTTGACCAGGGTGATGTCGCCCAGTTGCTCGACCGCGAACGCCGTGATGCCGACCGCGAGGTCGGCGCCGGGGCGCACCCACTCGTGGTCCTTCGTGTAGAGCAGATCCGCCGGAACCTCGCCGCTCATCCCTATTCTCCTTTACGCCGCGCGCCGCTTGTAGAACGGCGTCGTGACGACCACTGCCTCGACGTTCTTGCCACGGCAGTCGACGAAGAACTTCGTCCCGACCGCCGTCATCGTGCTCGGCAAATACCCGAGGCCGATGTTCTTGCCAACCGTGGGCCCGGGGCTGCCGCTCGTGCAGAGGCCCACGTCGGCCCCGGCCAGATCGCGCAGGGGGTAGCCGTGGCGCGCGATCCCGCGGCCGGTGACCTCGAACCCCACGAGCTTGCGCGCCAGCGGCGCCGCCTTGACCTTCAGGAGCGCGTCGCGCCCGATGAAGTCGCCCTTGTCGAGCTTGACCACCCAGCCGAGGCCCGCCTCGAGCGGGTTCGTCGTCTCGTCGATGTCGTTGCCGTAGAGCGAGAGCCGCGGCTCGAGCCGCAGCGTGTCGCGCGCGCCGAGCCCGATCGCCTTGAGGCCGAAGGCCTTGCCGGCGGAGAAGAGCGCGCGCCACACCGCGGGCGCGTCGTTCCAGGGGGCGAAGATCTCGACGCCGTCTTCGCCCGTGTACCCGGTGCGGGCCACCGTGCAGCGCGCGCCGGCGAGCGTGGCCTCGCGGAAGGTGAACGATTTGAGCGACGAGAGCGCCGCGGCCTCGGGCCCCAGCGTGCCCAGGAGCTCGACCGCACGAGGACCCTGCAGGGCGATGAGCGCCGTCGCGTCGCTCTCGTCGTCGAAGTCGCAGTGGTCCTTGGCGGCCTGGGCGAAGTGGGCGCTCATCTTGGCGCGGTTGGACGCGTTGCAGACGACGAGCCAGTCGGTCGCGCCGCGGCGGTACACGATGAGATCGTCGAGGATCGTCCCGCCCGAGTTGCAGGCGCACGTGTACATCGCCTGCCCGTCGACGAGCTTCTTCGCGTCGTTGGTCACGAGGTGGTCGACGACGTGGGCGGCGTGCTCGCCGCGCAGGCGCCGCTCGCCCATGTGGCTCACGTCGAAGGCGCCGGCGGCCGTGCGGACGGCGACGTGCTCGTCGACGATGCCGGTGTACTGGACGGGCATCTCCCAGCCGGCGAACGGCACCATGCGCGCGCCGAGCGCGACGTGTTCTTCGTACAGCGACGTGCGGCGCAGCGGTGAATCGCTCATCGGGCGAGCCAACTTAGAAGACGCCGCCCCGGAAGGCCAGGTGTCGATGGGGCGTCCTCGCCTACGCGGGTAGCCGGGCGCGCTTCAATCCGAGAGGCGTGCTGGCAGGGTATGGGGGGAGTTCCGGCTAGGCCGCCTCGACGTGAAGCCCGTGGTCCAGGGCCTCTACTCGACAACCGCGACCGGCGTCGTCGAGCACGGATCGCTGCCTGCGTCGGTGCAGTTGAACGGGCCGGTCGTTGTGCCGTCACCGAGCTCGCCCGACGAGTTTCTCCCCCAGCACTGTACCGCCCCTCCGGCGAGCACCGCACAGGCCGTCGCGGAACCGCTAGAAATGCTCGTGGCTCCCGTCAACCCGCTGACTGCCACGGGCGTTGGCGAGCAGGGGTAGCCGGAGCAAGTGGAGGGGCCGGTCGAGGTGCCGTCGCCAAGCTCACCCTCGAGGTTTATCCCCCAGCACTGGATCGAACCGTCGGCAAGCAGTGCACAGGGCGCTCCGCCGCCGGCCGATACGGCTATCGCGCTGGTTAGTCCGCTGACTTCGACAGGCGTCGTCGAGTACTCGTTTGCAATGCCGTTGCCCAGCGCGCCGGACGCGCCGCCGTCCCAGCACTGCACCGTGCCATTGGACAGGACCGCGCAGGCTGGGCCACCCACCGAGATCCTTCGACAGTCGCGCCGCTTTCGCTCATGGCGTCCGCCGTCGACACTCCGCCGCCTCCCGAGCTGCTCGCCGACGACGAGCCGGAGCCGCCGCCGGAGGACGAACCGGTTGCCCTGCCGGAGGACGATCCCGATCCACCGCTGGAGCCGGAGCCGTTCCCCGACGACGAACCGGTAGCGCTGTCCGGTGGCGACGAGGCAGAAACGTCGGTCCCTCCGTCCGCAGGAGTCTCACCGTATCAGCCGCTCATACAAGAGATTGCGCGTGCTCGACCCCAGCGCCAAGCTGTCCGCCTCGTCATGCACGCCGCACGCGGTCCACGTGCATCGTCTGTTCCTCGACGTCCACGAAGAACTCCACGACGTATATGTCGACGTAGAGCAGGAAGGCGCCGCCCTCACCGTAGTGCACGACGCCCTCGCCGGTCGTGGCCCAGCGTCGTACGGCACGATCGCGACTGCGGGCTGTAGATTGAGCAGCGCGAGAGTGGCCGTCGGCCACCAGCGGATCTTCATCCGTCTGCGCGCGCGGACAAGAGCGCTTCGATCTGTTCTTCGGTGAGAGGGTCGCCGCTGCTGGTTGGCCTGCGAGACACGCGGGCGAGAAGCGCGCGCTCGTCGTCGCTCAACGCTCCGCCGCGGATCATCTTGCGCAGGGCTGCGACTTCGGGCGAATCGTTGTGCTCGCGCGCTGGTTCGCTCATGGCTCAAGCCTACTGCGGCACAGAGGGACGTCCAAGTGACCCGCGCGTGAGGGCCCGACGCGAACTCCCCCCACACCCTGCCAGCTTGGAGCGCTCACGCCGGGGTGACTGGCGGCCGCGTGCCCTCGGGCGGTCCAGGCGGCGCCGCAGGGTGCACGAATTCGACGAGCTTCTCGCGCACGCTGCACCGCAGGTCCCAGAGGCGCTTCGCGTCGCCTGCCGAGACGAGCGCGCGCAGCGTCAGCGTGGCGCTGTCGGTGTCGGTCACCTGGAGCGCGCAGGTGCCCTTGTCCCAGAGCGGGTCGGCGTGGCAGATGCGCTCGAGCTCGGACCGCACGTCGTTCACGTGGGTATCGGCCGGCACCTTGATGACGACGGCGCCCACCAGGTCCGTCGTCGAGCGCGTCCAGTTCTCGAACGGCTTTTGCAAGAAGTACGTGATGGGCACGATGAGCCGGCGCTTGTTCCAGAGCCGGATGACGACGTACGTGAGGTTGATCTCTTCGATGTCGCCGAACTGGCCCTCGACGACGACCTCGTCGCCCATCCGCACGGGCTGCGCGAACGAGAACTGGATGCCGCCGATGATGGCCGCGAGCGACTGCTGCGCCGCGAAGCCCAGCGCCACGCCGAGGACGCCCGCCGACGCGAGGAGCGACACGCCCACGTTTCGCACGAAGTCGAACTGCAAGAGCACGATCGCGACGCACACGAACGCGATGACCACGCTCGCCACCCGCCGGAGCAGGGCGGCCTGCGTGCGCACCTGACGGCCGCGGAGCGCGTCGTAGCCCTCGCGTCCGGCCCGCTCGTCGAGCACGAGCGTCAGCGCGCCGAGCGCGTTCAGGAGCAGCCATCCGACCCCGATGACGATCGTGGTGTACGTCAGGTGCTCGAGCGTCGTGAGCACCGACGTGGTGAGCTGCAGGATCTCGAGCAGCAGCCGGTAGGTGATGCCGGCGAACACGGTGCGAAGGGGCCGGCGCGCCGCGTCGACCAGCGCGTCGTCGATCTTGGTGGGCGACCGGCGCGCGAAGTAGCCGCCGACGAGGACGACGAGGGCCGCGCCGATTCGCGCCAGCGCGTACGCGACGAACAGCGCGAGGACGACCCCGATCCACTGCCACGGCTCGTTGCCGAGGTACACGCCGCGCGTCAGCGCCACCGGGACGTGCACGCCGATCGGCCGCGGCCCGTACGCCGCGTCGAGCACCGGAATGAGCCGCACCGTGTGCTCGGAGACGAGCCAGCGATCGAACCCGTCGGCGAAGCGGACTCGCTGCAGCGTGATGGGGACGGGCTCTTCGCCCGCGTACAGCGTGTCGGCCACGTAGGTCTCGGCCGCCTTGCCGTTGACGGAGCCCTCCGGGTCGTCGGGGATCTTCGAGATGTTCAGCGTCGCGTCGCGCTCGAGGACGTAGCCGAGCTTCTGCGCGAGGTCGGGGCCCCGCTCGTCGCGATCGCCGGCGGCCAGCGCGCGCAGGTCGAGGTAGGCGGCCGCGATGCGAAAGTGGCCGTCGCGCGAGTCGCTGAGAAAGCCTTGCAGCGTGCGACGAGGAGTCTCGCGATCGAGGGTGTCGTCGGTGGCCGACGCGAAGGGGGTTGGAATCGCGGGGGTGGCCGCCAACGCAAGGCGAGGCGTCAGCAGGGCGAGGGCGACGCATGCCGCGCACGTCAGCGCGAACGCGAGGCGCGCGAGGCCTGCGGTGCCCCTCATGGCGCGCCCGAAAAGGTTCGAGCGCCGACCCCCTGCAGAAGCTCGCAGAGCGGTCCGTTCGTCGTCTTGTGCTGCGTGGGATCCGCGCTCGCGTCGAAGCAGCGCCAGTGCGACGTGGCGGAGCGGACGACGAGCACGTCGTCTTGCATCACGCCGTACTTCGGGTCGTCGGGCTCCCAGACGCCCGTCTGCGTGGACAAGGGCACGGGGCTCGGGGGCGCGCGCGGGAAGCGCAGCAGGCTGCGTCCCTCGAGCCGGGACGCAAAGGGAAAGCCCGGACGCGCGTCGAGCGCGCCCAGCAAGTCGAGGATCGTGGCGTTCACGTCGCGCGTGAAGGTGCGACGACCGTGCCAGACGGCCAGGGCGCGCACCTGCGGCGCCGCGAGCACCGATCCACCCGCGAGCATCCACCCGGGCGTGCGCACCTGCTCGTCGAACAAGCTCGACAGGTGGTACATCCCGCCGTGCTCGCGGAACTCCTCGCCGTGGTCCGAGACGAAGAGCACGGCGGTGTCGTCCCAGCCCGGCATCGCGCGCAGCTTGCGGAGAAATTCCGACATGGTCCGCTCCTGCATCAGCACCGAGTTGCGGTAGTGGTTGTGCACGCTCGCCGGCTTGCCCATCGGATTCGCGTCGTGCGGCGTGAACGGCTCGAGCGAAGGGTCGACGCGGTACGGCCAGTGCGTGTTCGAGAGGTGCAGCACCGCGAAGTACGGCTTGCCGCCCGCCTGCGCCCCGGCCAGGGTGCTCAGCATCCGCGCGGTCGCGTTCTCGTCGGGGGCGCCCAGGTGCGGGTCGCCCGCGCCCCCGAGGTCGGCCGCGCTCACCAGGACGTCGATGCTCGCGCGCTCGAGAAAGGCGCCAAAGTCTTCGTAGCGCAGGTTCTGCGAGCCGACGTAGGCCGTGAAGTAGCCCATCGCGCGCGCCACCTCCCACAGCACCGCGGCGTGGTGCATCGTCGCGAAGTCCGCGTCCGGGCCGAGCCCGGTCCACAGCATCACGCACGACGAGAGCGTCCCCGATGACTGGCTGGTCATGCGTCCGAGCGGGATCCGGTCGCTCGCGACGTCGTCGAGGAACCGCGCCGCGCACGCGGGCGGCGGCTCCGAGCAGAACGCGTCGGCGCGCACGCTCTCGGTGATGACGAGCAGCACGTTGGGCCGGTGCGCGGACGGCGAGAGGGGCGGGAGCGGGTCGGGCTGGCGCAGCGAGATGCCTCGCCGCACCCAGCCCTTGCGCGTCACGGCGTCGCGCAGCGCGTGGATCGCGCCGTGGATGAAGCACGTGTCGGGCGGCGCCGCCTGGAGCGAGCGCGACTCGACGAAGTCGACCCAGAAGCACACCGCGCAGACGGCGAAGCCGACCAGCGGAAAGACGGGCCACGCGCGGCGCGTGTGCGGCGCCGCCGTGCGCGACGCGTACGCGACGCCCACCGTGATGGCCAGG
>Ga0302325_10007543_pt1 | contig 24106 bp, 23 predicted proteins | sample Palsa_T0_2_FD_201948 | JGI IMG/M metagenome (GOLD analysis project Ga0302325, IMG submission 201948) | Peat permafrost microbial communities from Stordalen Mire near Abisko, Sweden - Palsa_T0_2 | ecosystem: Environmental > Terrestrial > Soil > Palsa > Peat permafrost | place: Sweden: Abisko... | reverse complement strand
CCGGAACGCATGAACCAACACGAAAACTCCTGCAATCTTAACTACTGGCCCGGGTCCGCGGACGGTATCTTACCACGCCAAAGCGCGCTACTCGCCAGATCGGGGGCGGTGTGTTCGTGGGTTCATGCGATTTGGCGACACCGCCCGGCAAGCCCCGGCTCAGGCGGAGCTTCGCCCTACCGCGCCGGGCCTTCCCGCATCGACCTGCCACTTATTTTAACGCCTATGGGGTAAACCCCGGGCTATGCTTTCCTGGCCACTTCGGGCCACGGATCGGAAACGTCCAGTAGCGCCGTGTAAGCAGGCCTGAAAAGGTTTTCAGTCTGGAGCGGCGAGGGATCGATAAAGATCGGTTGCCATATCCGAAACGAACCGCGGCGAGTCGAAAAGAGTATTGGAGCGAGGATTGATAAAGGCTACGATTCCGATATAACAGTTATGGTAATTGCCATAATTTTACAGGATGGATCCGCTGGAAACTGTTCTCAGAGCATTGTGGGTGCTACGCATGACCGGTGCTAACTGAGGCTGAATGAGGCCTCCTCTTTTACGCAGATGACCGGCGTTTCATTCATTCTTTATATTAGTTCACAAACACCGAACTCGATTCAAGCCGAGGCAAACTTGCGGTCGATGTGTCTCACGAATTTCCCTGATCACCACATTGAAATAATGGACGTTGTCGAACATCCGGAGCGTGCGCTCGCTGATGGGATCATCGTCACGCCGACCCTGGTAAAGGTCGCCCCTGGCCCGAAACAAGTGATCATGGGAAATCTGAGCAATATACCGAGAGTGCTGCGTGCGGTCCGGTGGGATGGCACGAGATAATCAAACAACCATGAATTCTACCAACAATAATCCAATAGCGGAATGTGCCAAGGCTCTGACGGGCATTGCAGGGTTTGACCTTATTACCCGTGGAGGTTTACCACGCGGCAAAGCGACATTAGTGACCGGCGGACCGGGCTCCGGAAAAACCGTTTTCGGGCTGCAGACACTGGCTAACGGAGTCATTCTTAATGACGAGCCCGGCATTTTCGTCGCCTTTGAGGAAAATTCCCGCCAGATAGTCGATAACGCCGCCAGCTTCGGATGGAACCTGCCCGATTTGAAGGAACTGTTCTTTCTCGATGCCATGCCGGCGTCGGATACAATTTCTATCGGCGAGTTTGACTTTTCTGGAATGCTTACCCTCTTGTCGGCCAAAGTCCATGCAATGGACGCGCGCAGAATCGTTTTTGACTCCCTCGACGTGCTGTTGCACTTGCTTCCCGGTCCGGTCGAGCGACGACGAGAAATGAACCGATTGCACAGCTGGCTGGTGACCAACGGATTGACCGCTGTCATTACGGCTAAACTCGATTGGCAGCGTGCGGACGCGATGCCCTTGGAGGAAGGTGGTCTGCAATACATGCCCTTCATCGTGGACTGCGTCATCGTGCTGGTACACGACTTTGAGAATACCTATTCGCAGCGCCGGTTACGAATCATGAAGTACCGCGGGTCGGGTTTTGCTGAAAACGAAGCGCCTTTCATCATAGGCCCCTCCGCATTTGAAGTAGCCAGTGCCGGCGACCCAGTCCCAGCGGAACACGTATCGACCGAAAGACTCTCCTGCGGAGTGGAAGCGTTGGACGAAATGCTTGGCGGAGGGTTTATTCGCGCATCCACCACCATAATCACCGGCGTGCCCGGAACGGCCAAGTCAACACTGGCCGGCGTGTTCTCGGTGACCGCATGTAAACGCGGTGAGCGGGCGCTGTATCTCGCCTTTGATGAGAGCGGCGGGGAACTGGCACGCAATCTTTGCTCGGTGGGTCTTGACCTCCAGTCTCACGTGAACAGCGGGCTTTTGCACATACACAGCGGAGTAGCGGGAGCTGGCAGTGCGGAAGAGCAACTTTTGGCGCTTAAGGCGCTTGTCCACCGCCATCGACCGACCTGGATGATCATCGATCCGTTCTCGTCTTTTATTAGAAGTGGAAGTGAGGTGACCACGCAGGCTGTAGCACATCGGATGATCCGGTGGGTCAAGAGCAAAGGGATTACTCTAATCTGCACAAGTCTGACAACTGAAGGAGGCGTCTCGGGAACGTTACTCAGGATTTCCACGGTGGCAGACACCTGGATTCATCTCAACTTTTTCAACGGCGGCGAGAGGAATCGCGGGCTTACGATCTATAAGTCACGAGGTACCAAGCACTCCAACCAAGTGCGCGAGTTAATCCTGTCGGACGCGGGAGTCTCGCTCGCAACCCAATACACGGGGTCCGGAGAGATGCTGATGGGCACGATGCGATGGGAGAAGGAGCGGGAAAAAAGCGAGGAACTCTTGCGGTTGGAAGCCGAATTCGAAAGTAAACGAGTGGCCGTTACTCGCGAGCTTGCTCACTTAGACGCCCAAATCGAGACGCTCCAGCACACCGTCGAGGCTAAGCGGCTGATACTGCGCTCGATGTCGGACGTGGAGGCGGGACGGAGAGAAGAAGAAACGCTCAGGGAGTCAGGCATGATCCGCGTGCGCGAAGCGAAGCAAAGCGGTTTCGTTGATGGAATACCTGCCAAAGGCGGATTGGAGGAACCTGCGGTTGAGGGGCACCACCGATGACGGAAGTACGCGGATCTCGGGGTAAAGCTGGACAAAAGCTGGCGTTTACTTGTGGTTGTTATAGATAAGGCGTTAAAGTATGGTATTAGTTGTAAATACCAAGCGATGCTGAACACTTTCTCTAAGACCCGGCTACTTCGCATTCTCAAACCCGATTCCTATGCGGTCTGGTTTTCCGCCACCTTCCTGATCGTGGGCGCCGCCGCTTGGTCAAATTCTTTTATGTTCTCTGGCCTGTCCGCTAACTTCCAAGCGATCTTTCCCTTCTATTTGATTCTTGGAATCGCGTTACCGGCGAGTGGCTTTTATGTACTTCGGAACGCGAAGCGGCGCCGCGAAGCCGCCGAAAACACCCTTCGTCACGCGAACGAAGATCTCGAGAAGAGGGTTGCCGAACGGACGAACAAATTAACTGAACAGATAGCTGCTCTCGAAGTCCGGACAAGAGAGTTGGAGCGGGCGAATGCAGATCTGGAGCAGTTCGCCTTCGCCGCCTCTCACGATCTGCAGGAGCCGCTTCGGGCGATGGCGGGATGTGCTCAGACGCTGGAGCGGAAATACCACGGAAAACTAGACCAGAAAGCGGACGATCTGATCGGGATGATTGTCGCTGGTTCTACCCGGATGAAGAAGTTAATTGAAGGGCTGTTGGAGTACTCGCGAGCAGGGCGAGATGACAATCTGGAGTCGGTAGACACCGGAGCGGTTTTGCAACAGGTACTGGCTGATCTCAGTTTAGCGGTCAGCGAATCGAGAGCCGAGATCTCATTCGCGAGTTTACCGACTCTAAGTTTTGTCAAAGGAGAGTTCGAGCGCTTGCTCTACAATCTGGTTGGCAACGCCATTAAGTACCGAGGCTCAGGCAGTCCAAAAATTCGGGTTAGCGCGGAGCGTCAGGTGAATGCCTGGATATTCAAGATCGCAGATAACGGGGTGGGGTTTGAACCGCAGTACGCGGATAAAATCTTCTGCGTCTTTCAGCGGCTGCATACCAGAGAGCAATACATCGGAACGGGGATCGGACTCGCCCTTGTCAAAAAGATCGTCGAACGGCGCGGAGGATGGATTTGGGTCGACTCGGAACCGGGACGCGGTTCGACCTTCTTTTTTTCCGTTCCTGATGAGTATGCTAACTGGGAAAGTTTGTCCGCATGAACCGGTCGAAAAGGAATCGCCCTCGACTTTGTTCGGCGACCGTCGCGTTCCCATTTTCCTGGAAAATATTTTATGTCCAGAATCACTGAAATCTTGCTTGTAGAAGATAGTCCGACCGACCGATTTCTGGCGCTCGAGGCCCTTGCGGAAGCAGAGATCCAGAACAATGTTCACACGGTTGAGGACGGCGTCGAGGCTTTCGATTTCCTTCGTCGCGCAGGCAAGTATTCGCTTGTTCCGAGGCCCGATCTCATCCTTCTGGATCTCAGTCTTCCACGGAAAGATGGAAGAGAGGTTCTGGCGGAACTGAAGGCGGATCCGGACCTTCGCAAGATTCCAGTGGTAATCCTTGCCACGTGGTCTGGAGACGCCGCTGAAGATGGTTTGCGTGCTTATCCCCAACACGCTCAGACCTACATCACCAAGCCAATCGATGTCAGGCAGTTCAATGAGATCATTCGAATATTTCAAGACCTTTGGTTTCCGGATGCCACACTTCCTTCGGATGTGCTGATTGATAATCCAAAAAAGGAGTTCTCCTCCGCGGACCGATCCGAGGCCATTCCGATCAAGCCGAAGGAGGAAGGAGGAATGACACCGAACGGGTGTCTGCTGTCGTCCATGTTTGCGCTTGATCCGGATGAAGGCCTGGTCATCACTGATGCGCAAAGCAAGACTATTTGGGTCAACGAAGCTTTTACCCAAATGTCCGGCTACAATATTCAAGAGCTGTTGGGTCGCAATGCTGAAAGTCTTTTGCAAGGACCCCAAACGGATTTAGCGGCGGAAGCGCGAATGCGAATGGCTGTCGCCGGCGGCAGGAGCTGTACGGAGGAAATTGTTAACCATCACAAAGATGGCCATCCCTATTGGGTCCGGGTGATGCTTAACCCTGTTTCCAGTCCGGACGGAGTTGTGCGAGGCTTTTTGGTCGTTGAACAACCGATGCGCGACAAGCAATTTTCGACGCGACCAAGTCGCGTTTAGTGTTCATGTCTCTTGTTGAATCACTCATAGAGATCGCAAAGGCTAGTGGATGCACTGACTTGACCGGATGCCGGAACGTTGTTCAGAATGCTGTTGAAGAGCAGCGATCCCTCATTTATTCGGTCTTGGAATCGAAGTTAGCCGATGAAATCCCCTTTTTAAAAGGAGTGAGCCGCTGGCTGGAAATTCCATGGTGGGCCGAAGCGATCACCGGCGTGCCGGGACCGTTGCGGGAAAAGGTTCCGGCAAAAACGGCGCTTCGCTACCATGTTGTACCTTTGCGGGAAGATCAGCATGGGATCTGGATTGCATTTTACGATCCGTTCGACCTGCTGGCGCGGCATGCATTAGCGTCATCGCTGCACCAGCGGATCCTTTACGCGATGTCAACTCGCACCCAGATCGATCAGGCGCTCCGTCAGGGGTACGGAGTCGGGGCCGAGACATTCGAAGCAATCCTCGAAGGTCGGGTGGCGGACGAAACAGGCGTCGATATGCGCCAGGAAACCAACGTTCTGGACGTTGATGACTCCGAAGCGTCAGTGATCAAATTCGTCAACCAGATTTTGCGCGAAGCGCTTGAACAGCGGGCGACAGATATTCACGTCGAACCGCTCCAGGATGATCTTCAGATTCGTTACCGGATTGATGGGGTTTTGCACGAGGTGCCGGTGCCGCCAAATATCAAAGTGCTTCAAGCCTCCGTGATTTCGCGGCTAAAGATTATGGCCCATTTGGACATCGCGGAACGACGGCTACCTCAGGACGGCAGGATTAACCTAGAGCTTGACGCTCATGCGATCGACGTTCGGGTGGCTACGATTCCCTCAGTGGCCGGAGAGAGTATTAGCCTGCGGCTTTTAGGTCAGGAGAAGTTCACCTTTGATCGTCTTGGCCTGGACAAGCAGTTGCAAATCAAGGTCCGTCACCTCCTGGCAATGCCGAACGGCATCGTCCTGGTCACCGGGCCGACAGGCTGCGGCAAATCGACGACCCTTTACACCTTTCTATCGAGCCTAAACACCAAGGAACGCCGGATTGTTACCGTGGAAGATCCAGTGGAATATAAGCTCTCGGGAGTGATCCAGATCGCGGTCAAGCCGGAGATCAATCTCACCTTTGCCAATGGGCTCCGAAGCATCCTGCGAGGCGACCCAAACGTTATCATGGTGGGAGAGATGAGGGACAAAGAAACCTCCGAAATTGCCATCCGCGGAGCGCTGACTGGCCACCTTGTGTTTAGTACCCTTCACACCAATGACGCGATCGGCGGAATCACCCGCCTCGTCGACATGGGAGTGGAGCGATTTTTAGTGGCAAACGCTGTGCGGGCATTTATTGCGCAGCGCCTGGTGCGGGTGTTGTGCACCCATTGCAAACGGGTGGCTAAATACCTTGACTCCTACCTCAAACAGATCGGATTTCCCTTTGAGCACGCTGCCAATGCCCTGGCTGCCACCGGTTGCCAGCACTGTCACCATACGGGATTTCAGGGCCGGGTGGCGCTATTCGAACTCTGCCTGGTATCCCCGCGACTCCAGGATATGATCACCCAGGGGGCAACGGAGGCCGACCTGCACGCTACCGCAATGGAAGAAGGGATGATCCCGCTGCGGCACTACGGTTGGAACAAGGTAATCGATGGATACACGACGATTGAAGAAGTGGTGCGGGTGACAGCCGCGGACCTCGAGTTAGTGGACGAGTGAGGCGGATACCAGGTATCCGCCAATCGTCCTCGTCCTTCGTCCTCGGCCGTTTTTTCGGGTGGTACGAGCGAAACACCCACCGCTTGCTTTCTCGATTTATCCTTCTCCCATGCTGCAAACCGCTACGAATCCCAACCGAGGACGAAGGACGACGACGACGACGAGGAAGATTATGCGAACCGTCCATGGTTTGCCCCGGGTCGAAGAAGCAAAGCGGGACGCTGTTGTGCCGACCACTGCCCCAATCGTCCTTCGTCGTCGTCGTTCTCGGGCATGGACGGTTGTTGGTCCAAGCGGTTTGCGTGGAAAGAAAACGCGGGAACGGAGGGTACGGCGGTCGGCCCTGCTCGCTCCCGAAGAGATCGAGAACGAAGGACGAGGACGAGGACGAGGACGATTAAGCGAACCGTCCATGGTTTGCCCCGGGTTGAAGAAGCAAAGCGGGACGCTGTTGTGCCGACCACTCCCCAATCGTCCTTCGTCGTCGTCCTCGGGCATGGACGGTTGTTGGTCCAAGCGGTTTGCGAGGAAAGAAAACGCGGGAACGGAGGGTACAGCGGTTGGCTCTGCTCGCTCCCGAAGAGATCGAGAACGAAGGACGAGAGACGAGGACGATCGGGACAGGAAACAGATAGATACCCGCTATTTCGGGGACGGGACACTAGCAAGGAGACGGGAGCTCCACACAGCTCACGCAGAATTTTATTAGCAAGGCCATGAGTGCGACATAGCCATCGAAATCTGCGGGTTTGGGTATGTAGCAGTTTGCTTGTAACTGGTATGCTTTATTGACATCCAGTGGTGCCTTGGAGGAACTGAAAACGATCACTGGTATACTCTGCAGATCTGGCTGGCCCTTAATAAATTGCAACACCGCAAATCCGGCTTCGCCAGGTAAAGACAGATCCAGGAGGACAACATCGGGCCGCCACTCTCCTCTGGCGGATATCATCGTGATCGCATCTTTGGCTGTCGCGACGGAACGGAGTTCAGTGGACGGCGAAGCCTCACTGAGCGCTTCCGCGGTCATCATCCGGTCTTCCGAACTATCTTCGACTTGCAGTACCCTCTCGAGCCGGTTCATACGGATAGGAGCTCTGGAGTGCCGCTATCAGGAACGGAAAAAAAGAAGGTCGAGCCGTGGTTCGGGACCGATTCGACCCAAATCTTTCCTCCACGGCTTTCGACGATCTTCTTCCCAATGGCGAGTCCAATTCCGGTTCCCCCGTACTGTTCGCGGGTATGCAGCCGTTTGAAGACCCCGAAAATTTGTTCCGCGTATTGCTGCTCAAATCCAATCCCGTTATCTTCGACACGGAACATCCAGGCACCGGTTTGCCGCTCAGCGCGGACATAAATTCTTGGGCCGACTGCGCTGCGGTACTTAATTGCGTTGCCAACGAGACTTTGCAGCACTTGCGCGAACTGTCGTTTGACGAAACGCAGCGATGGTAATTCTCCGAAGACAACTTCCGCTTTGGATTCGCTGATCGCAGCACCGAGATCAGCCAGGACCTGTTGCAAAACCGCTCCGCTGTCGATCGTCTCGAGCTTTTCATCCATGACCGCTCGCGAGTACGCGAGAAGGCCGTCGATTAACGCTTTCATCCGGGCAGCGCCGTCGACGATCATCCGGATCAATTCGTCGCTGCTTTGATTTAATTTTCCGCGGTATTTCCGCTCGAACACCTGGATGCACCCAGCCACTGCGCGAAGTGGTTCCTGCAGATCGTGAGAGGCAAGAGAGGCGAACTGTTCAAGATCCGCGTTTGAGCGCGCCAACTCTACGGTGCGCGATTCCAATACGGCATTTTTTGCGGCCAATTCATCTGTCCGCTTTTGCAGCCTCTCATTCAGGCTGCGAAGTTCATCGCGCGCATGTTCGATCTCGATGCTGTTTTCTTCCAGCTGCCGGATCATCAGCGCGTTGTATCTTTTCATTTCCTTCCCGGTCGGCAAATCGTCTGTCCGCTCTTGGTGCGCAGAGTGACGCTCTCTCCTCTCTCCCATGACTTCCTCGATCGTCTTGAGGATCACGCCGGGGGAACCCTGTTTGCTGATAAATCTGTCCGCACCAACTTCCAGACCAAATTTTTCGTCGTCCGGAGTGAAATCGACTGCGGTGTAGAGAATGAAAAACAAATTTTTGAACTTGGAGCGCCGCCGCACCTCGCTACAGAGGCTATAGCCATCCATGTTCGGCATCAGGATGTCGCAAACAACAACGTCGATCGGTCCGCGTTCCAAGGCGGAGAGCGCCTCTAATCCGTCCCCCGCTTCAACCGTCGTGTAATCCTCTGCCCGCAGGACCTCGCGCAGGAGTTTGCGGTTGGTGGGATTGTCATCCACAATCAGGATATTTTTCCCCGGCGAGGTCATTTTGGGATCCGGTTGCTCCCGTGCGGCGAAAATATTCATAGTTCTAGGTGTTCCAAACTCTCTTTCCCACACTCTGTGGTTCAGGCGCTGCCTTCGGCCATGACCAGTGGCAGCACGATGCTAAAGCGACTTCCTCTGCCGACTTCGCTCTCTACGCCGATGGTGCCGCCTTGCAATTCGACGAGTTTCCGGGTCAGCACCAAGCCTAGTCCAGTGCCTCGATGCTGGCCTGATGCGCCGGAATCGAGCTGTTCGAACTCTTTGAAGAGCCGCTGAATGTCTTCCGGTTTAATCCCAATGCCGGAATCTTTGACCAACAGCTTGAAGCGGTGTTCGTCGTGTGTTGTGACAAAGATTTCCACCTTGCCGCCATCGACGCTGAACTTGACGGCATTGGAGAGCAGATTGTAAAGGACCTGTTTAAACTTCCGCCGGTCGAGGGTGATTTCGCCGAGTTCGGGCGCAATGTCCACGGCTAGATGGATGGTCTTTTCCCCCTCAATCGGCTTGGCTACAGAGCAAACTTCCTCGATGGCCGGGCCGAGTGAAAACCTTTCTGAGTTTAATTTCATTTTGCCCGCCTCCAACTTTGCGAGGTCGAGCACGTCGTTAATGAGTTGGAGCAGATGTCTGCCGCTGTTTAATATATCTCCGAGATACTCCTTCTGCTTGGGGTTAACGCTGCCCGGCTTGCCGTCCACGAGAAATTCGGCGAAGCCGATAATGCCATTGAGCGGCGTTCGCAGCTCGTGTGACATATTTGCCAAGAACTCGCTCTTGCTACGGTTTGCGACCTCGGCTTGGCGGCGTTGGCGCCTGTCGCGGACTCCGAGCGCGAATGCGATCGCGACGATGCCGACACCAAGAGCGCTGCCGACAAACACCGCCTCCCGCTCACGCTGCCAAGCCGCAGTCGCAATGCGATCACGGTCAATCAGCAGCCGCTGTTCTTCGCTCCTCATCTCGGCGATGATTTGTCGGACGGCATCCATTAACCGGTTGCCCTCTCCACCGTAGACACGTGTCGCGATCATCCGGGTCATCTCCGCAACGAACCCTTCGAGCAGCGGAGCGAGTTGGTCTAGCCGCCGCTGCTGGCTGAGGTTGTCAGATGTTGAGAAGCGGATGCTGTGAACGTATTCGTCAATCTGCGGGCGAGCAGTGTTGAACCGCTTAAGCCGCAGTTGATCGCCGAAAATCGCGTAGCCCCGTGCCGCGGTCTGGGTGTCGATCACGGCGGAGAGCAACTTGTCGCATTGACCGATCACCTCGTAGGTATGCTTCTCCCAGCGCCAGGAGACGTTTACCAGTTGGATGCTCCAGAGGGACACCGCGCAGAGCAGAAGCAAGACGGCCAGAAGGCCGCCCAAGCCGAGGGAAGCGTAATTGAGTTTCCATTTCATGCCGTGCCACCACTCTTACGCAGTAGCCACTCCGCGACCTGGCCGGGTAATTTGCGCGTGTCAATCGGCTTAACGATGTAGCCATCGCAGCCGGCCGCGATGGCCTTTTCCTCGTCTCCCTTCATCGCAAAGGCCGTCACTGCCACGATGATGATATGACGTGTTTCTTCAGCAGTTTTCATTATCTGGGTTAGAGCCAGACCGTCCATGTCCGGCAGGCCAACGTCCATCAGGATGAGATCTGGCGGAGAGTTATGCACGACCGCTTGGGCTTGTTGGGCATCGGTCGCCGTGAGAACGCAGTGACCCTCAAATCCGAGCACGCTCACGGCGAGCTTTAAATTGGTGGGGTTATCATCCACGACCAGAATTGTTGACTGTCGATTCCCCATTCGACTTACTGAGGAATTCCGGCGACGTCGCTGATCACTTGGGATAACTCACGCGTGTCGATTGGCTTGATGACATACGCTTCGCAGCCTGCGGCAAGCGCGTCCTTCATTTTGTATTGCTCGTAATAGGAGGTTACGGCAACAATGGGAATAGGGCGAGTTTCCGGATCGGCCTTCAGCTTGCGAGTTAGTTCCAGGCCGTCGATGTCGGGCAAGTGTAGATCCAACAGAATAATATCTGGTTTGTCTCGCTTGATTGCGGAGAGAGCCTGTTCCGCCCGTTCGGCATCACTCACCGTGTGTCCGGCCGCGGTTAGCACTGATCGCGCAAGCTTTAGATGCGTCGGATCGTCCTCGATGACAAAAATATTCATGGGTTTCCTTCCTCCGTTTGGAAATGCAGAACGCGACCTGCCAAAGGAGGCGCGACATTCCTGTCTTTACATTGGTTTTAGTAGATATAGTCCGTCTAGACAGACAAGCAACCCGTTTTTATCCGGGTTTGGCCGGGCAGTCCTCCGGCAGTGCGTTCACGGCCCGTCGGTTCCCTTGGAGACTGATCGTTGGCATTCATTCCCTGGCCTGCAGTCTTGGCGAGTCTGTCGCGGGAATCAGTGAAGGAGAGGCGATTCACGCCTTTTGTCATACCTAAAAGCATTACCAACTCTTCGGTAAAAGTATTCGTCAAGTTCGCCTGTTGGGCGATATGGATGAAAACGCGAAAGGAACGCGCACCGCATTGTGTTGGCGATAGGGACGCATGAAATCGAAGCACAAATTTTGCCCCCCTGGGTTTCGTTTGCGTCTTTTTCCAAGGACGCGGTGCAGCGTACCTGTCGCTGTCGGTTTTCCTGCAAAAGGGCTTACTCTTCTGGCGCCTCCCCGCGGTGAAGTCTTCCAAATTGATGAACTCGAAGATCCGTTCGAGAACAAATCCGGATAGGAAACCATGAGCAAACTAACAGAAGCCGGTCAATCGACCTTCGGCCTTCTCCCCGCGGAAGTCGGGGGGGTCGTTCCGTTGGCGGAGCTTGCGCTGGATATGCGCTGGTCGTGGAATCATGCGACCGAGAAATTGTGGCGGCAGCTCGATCCGGAACTGTGGGAAAACACTCATAGCCCCTGGGTTGTCCTGCAGACTGTCTCCCGGGACCGGATCGAGCGCGTATGGGCCGATCCGGTTTTTCGCCAGAACGTTGAAGGCTTGGTGCGGACGAAGCGGCAATCGGCGGCAACGCCCGCGTGGTTTCAGCGGAATCATTCGCAGAGCTCCCTGACCTGCGCTGCTTATTTCAGCATGGAATTTATGTTGAGCGAAGCTTTGCCCATCTACTCGGGCGGGCTTGGCAATGTAGCTGGCGATCAGCTTAAAGCCGGCAGCGATCTGGGTGTGCCAATGGTTGGGGTAGGACTTCTGTACCAGCAAGGCTATTTTCGCCAGGTTATTGACAAGGACGGGGCGCAACTGGCCCTCTTCCCTTATAACGACCCCGGACAGTTGCCGATTACACCTGTGCGCCAAGCAAACGGCGAATGGTTGCGGTTGGAGCTCGCCTTACCCGGTTACTCGGTCTGGCTGCGGGCCTGGCAGGTCCAAGTTGGTCGAGTCAAGCTTTACCTGCTGGATAGCAATGACCCCGCAAACTTCCCTGCTCATCGGGGGATCACCAGCGAGCTGTATGGAGGCGGCCCGGAATTGCGCCTGAAGCAAGAACTGCTGCTAGGGATCTGCGGTTGGCGGTTGCTCGCCGCACTCGGCATTCAGCCGGAAGTCTGTCATCTGAATGAAGGGCATGCAGCCTTCGCTGTATTGGAACGCGCCCGCGGGTTCATGCAAGAGACCGGGCAACCCTTCGAAGTAGCGCTGGCCGTCACGCGAGCGGGGAACCTCTTCACCACTCATACGGCAGTCGCTGCCGGCTTTGATCGTTTCGCTCCGGCCCTCGTCGCCCAGTACCTCGGTGATTATGCCGAGCAGATGCTCGGGATCACACTGCACGATTTGCTGGCCCTGGGGCGCCAGAACCCGAACGACCCGTCGGAAAGTTTCAACATGGCCTATCTGGCAATCCGGGGGAGCGGGGCGGTGAACGGTGTGAGTCGGTTGCATGGGAAAGTGAGCCGGTGGCTGTTTGAGCCTCTTTTTCCCCACTGGCCACAGGACGAAGTGCCTATCGGACACGTGACCAACGGAGTTCATGTGCCGAGCTGGGACTCGGCGGCATCCGACAATCTTTGGACGAAGGCCACTGGAAAAGATCGCTGGTTGGGGACACCGGATACCTTGGAGCAGGACATTCGCCACCTCTCGGACGCCAGCCTTTGGGAATTTCGCAACGCCGCCAGCGCGTCTCTTGTTGAATTCGTCCGCAAGCGATTCTCGAGACAACTGGCCGCCTCCGGCGCGTCGCCCGACGCGGTGAGCCGGGCGAAGCATCAATTCGATCCCAACGCGTTGACGCTGGGGTTTGCGCGCCGGTTTGCGACCTACAAGAGACCGGACCTGTTGCTCCGCGACCCGGAGCGACTGCTTTGTTTGCTAACGAATTTGCAGCGCCCGGTGCAACTCATCCTTGCTGGCAAGGCCCATCCGGCAGACCAGCCAGGGCAGGCCTTGATTCAGAAATGGACACATTTCATCCGGCGGCCAGAGGTCTGCTCCCAAGTGATCTTCCTCAGCGACTACGACATGCATTTGACCGGGCACCTGGTGCAAGGCGTGGACGTCTGGCTCAATACGCCACGGCGGCCTTGGGAGGCCAGTGGGACGAGTGGGATGAAAGTGCTTGTGAACGGAGGCATCAATCTCTCGGAATTGGACGGCTGGTGGGCGGAAGCGTACACGCCTGAAGTGGGTTGGGCGTTGGGGGACGGCCGGGAGCATGGCGGCGATCCGGCTTTGGACGCCGTCGAAGCCGACGCTCTCTACGACCTGCTCGAGCGGGAAGTGATCCCGGAGTTTTATACCCGAGACGCGAGCGGCATTCCGACCGGATGGGTCAAGCGAATGCGGGAAAGCATGGCGCGGCTGACACCGCGCTTCTCCGCCGACCGCACGATGCGCGAATACACCGAGCAACACTACCTGCCGGCTGCTACAGCGTACCATTTGCGCGTTGCCAACAAAGGCGCGATCGGGAGGCAAATGGTCGATTGGCAGCGCAGTCTGGACGCGAAATGGGCTACACTGCACCTCGGTAAAATGAACATTGAGACTCGCGATGAGCGGCACCTATTTGATGTTCAGGTCTGGCTCCATGACTTCGACCCCGAGGCCGTCCGGGTAGAGCTCTACGCCGAAGGGGTCATGGGCGGTGCTCCCGTGCGCCAGGAGATGAAGCGGGTTCGCCAACTGGCCGGCGCGCCGGGCGGCTACGTTTACAGCGCGGCCGTGTCAGCGGGTCGCCCACAAGCGGACTACACGGCGCGAGTGATACCGCACTACGACGGCGCGATGGTTCCTCTCGAATGTGGGCGAATCCTGTGGCAGCACTGATTCAAAACGGGCATGCGGACGACCGAAGGTCCGTTTCGCATGAATTTGGGTGACGAAGGGCAGAGAGTCCCCGGTTTGCTCGCGGGTCGAAGAAGCAAAGCGGGACGCTTTGCCTACCGCTCCCCAATCGTCCTCATCTCGACTTCTGTGGATGCGGGAATCGCGCCGATTGCCAACGACGTTGAAAGATCGAGAACGAGAACGAGAACGAGAACGAGAACGAGAACGAGGACGAGGACGATTGGCGCTAACGCTCCAGTCAGGAAGGTAAGGCGAGACGCCTGACTTACGGCGGATGCCCGCGCGCGCGTAAAAGCAAGGCGTCCCGCCTTACCTTCTTCCGTCAGCAAACCGTCCCGGTTTGCCCGCAGCAGTAAGTAAGGCGTCCCGCATTACCCGTGGCCTAGCTAAATAGTTCTCGGAATGTCCAAACTACAGGGCCCCTTCGGGCCGTCGGACGGGCGTTAAACACATACGACGCATTGCCTACCGCTCCCCAATCGTCCTTCGTCGTCGTCCTCGAGCTGGTCCGGATTCTTTTTGGGTCGGAGCGGAATGTCCGCCGGGGGCGACGAATGTTTTTGGGGTGCCATACATACCACTGGCTATCCTGTCTACAGAGAGTATTCTCAGTATGGTCATTATAGTCGTTGATTTTATGGAAACAAAGATTTGTTCACCTTGAGTCTAAATCGCTGCTGTCCTGGCATTTTCACGCGGTAGTGGCCAAGGGAGGATTTTAGAAAGCCCGTTACGGACCGGACCGAGGGGCATTACTGACCAGGAATTGGACAATCGCCGGTGTCCAGGAATGTCGTTCAACTGCGCCTTGAGTTTCATGTCGTTAACCAAAAAATTAGTTCTAACCTTTCTATTAATGACCTTGATCCCGATTGGAGTGATCATCTGGGTCTCGCGTCAAACGCTCGTTGAACAGGCTCAAGAGCAGATCGGCACACGGTTAAAAGACAGCGTCGTACAGGTCGGAAAGAGTATGGACGAGTTTATGTTCAACTGTATCCATAACATTCAAACGATGGCGGCGAACCCTGATATGGCTGCGGGAGACCTGAAGATCGCCAACGCCGATCTGACCCGTTTAACCTACTCATTTTCCTTTTTCGACCAGGTGATGCTGGTCAATCCTCAGGGGGTGATTATCGCGTCCTCCGATAGCAGTAGCCTTGGCCATTCGCTCTTTACGGATTTCGCCAACACCCGCAAAGAGTTTGAGATGGCCGTTCGCGCCCAGCCCGGTTCTGCGTACGTTTCCCTGACTGACGATTCTTTAGAACCCGTGAACCACACCGCGGCCGAAGAGCGCCGGAGCAACAGAATTCTTACTATCCAGGTCCTGGTGCCGGTGGAGGACAGCGAGGGGCGCCTCGCGGGTGTGCTTGTAGCCGATGTGTTGACGCGCCAGTTGCTTTGGCTCTTGCAAGATCTAAAACGGCAAGCTCCAGGAGACGAATTTCCTTGTTTGCTCGATAAGGCGGGGCTGATCTTAATGAGTTCTGATCCGGACGCCCGCCTGCTTTCGGCTCATGCGGATGTGACAAGCGGAGCGTTAAGCGCCGCGTTTCGCAGTACTAATAACGGGCACTTGGTGTACACGGATTCGCGCGGACACAAGTTGATGGTCGGCTATACCGGCTTAGCGACTTATGGCGACAATGCGGCTGGCGGCTGGCGGCTAATCAGCGTGGCGTCTTACCAGACAATCATGAAACCGGCGGACGAGTCGTTCAACCGGATGATGAGTATACTCTTGGCAACCCTTTTGGCGGCGGGCGTCCTTGGTGTCTTTGTCTCGCGCCGACAGGTCAAGCCGTTATTAAATTTAACAGAGGGAGCAACGAGGATTGCCGGAGGGAACTACGATACTCGGGTGGTTGTCACCACTCGCGATGAAATCGGCATCCTGGCCAACACCTTTAACCAGATGGCCGGAGCGATGGAAAAGAAAGCCTCCGAACGCGACGAGGCGCAAGCGGCGCTTTCCCGCGCCAACAGCGAGCTGGAGCAGCGCGTCGGGGAACGCACCGCGCAGCTGGTTGCCGAAATCGGCGAACGCAAAGGGGCGGAGCAGGCCGCTCGCGAGCGCGAGGCGGAGCTAAACGCCTACTTCGACGCATCGCCTGTCGGGATGGTGTTAGTGGACCGCGAACTTCGGTATTTAAAAGCCAACCAGCGGCTGGCGGATATGACCAAAGTGTCGATTGACGCACGCCTTGGCAAAACCGTCCGCGAAATTGTCCCGTCATTCGCCGACATCCTCGAGCCGCTCTACCAGGAGGTGCTCGCTACGGGCAAGAGCATACTGAATTTCCATATGAGCGGAGAATTAATAAATAGTCCAGGCGAGCACCGGGACTACCTGCTTTCTTTCTTTCCTCTCATGGGGGAGGACGCGAAACCCAAGGCGGTGGGGGTGGTTACGCTCGACATTACCGAACAAAAACGCGCCGAGGCGAAGGCCAATCAGGCAAAAATAGCCGCCGAAAGGGCTAACCGCGCCAAGAGTGAATTCCTTGCAAACATGAGCCACGAGATCCGCACCCCAATGAACGGGGTGATTGGCATGACCGAGTTCCTGTTGGAGACCGAACTGACAGTTGAACAGCGCGATTTCGCTAATACGATTCGCTTCAGCGGCGAGGCGCTGCTTGGGGTGATTAACGACATCCTGGATTTCTCGAAGATGGAAGCAGGTAAATTAACTGTCGAGGAACTTGAGTTCAATTTGCACAGCGTGATTGAGGGGACCCTTGAGCTACTGGCCGCACGTTGCCATGAGAAAGGGATCGAGCTGGCTGGCCTGATCGAGTCCTCTGTCCCAACGCGGCTCCGCGGCGACGCGGGGCGAATCCGGCAGGTGCTGACTAACCTCGTGGGGAACGCGATCAAGTTTACCGATCTTGGAGAAGTGAGCGTACGCGTCTCCTGTGACATGGAAAAGGAGCAGGAATGCGAGCTGCGGTTTAAAATCAGAGATACCGGCATGGGAATCGCTCCAGAGACCCAGAAAAGGCTGTTTCAGGCATTCGTCCAAGCCGACAGCTCGACGACTCGAAAATTCGGCGGCACCGGTCTGGGATTGGCCATCTCCAGGCAGTTAGTTGAAAAAATGGGTGGCGAGATCGGCGTGGAAAGCGCTGTAGGGAAGGGCTCGACCTTCTGGTTTACACTCCGTTTACGAAAATCAGCGTCGCGTCAATCCACCTTGGACAGTGATCACCGGCTGGTTCATGGGCGAGCGCTTATCGTGGATGGCAATCGCGTCAGCGGCCAGTTTATCCACGAACAGATGGTTGTCTGGAAAATGCGGACCGGCGTTGCCACTAGCGGAGCCGAGGCACTGAGTCGCCTGGATAGAGCTGCGAGGGAAGGGGACCCTTATTCACTGGGTATAATCGATCAACAGATGCCGGACATGGACGGCATGGCGCTGGCGCGGAAAATCAAGGCCGACCCGACAATCTCCGACACCCGGCTCATTTTGCTCCTTAGTTTCGGCAAGCGGGTCAGTTCGGAAGAATTGCACGCTTCGGGGTTTACGGACTGTTGCTTTAAGCCGGTGCGGCAATCCGCCCTGTTCGACTGCTTGGCAAATGCCATGGGCGAGGCTCCGGCTAGGTTGGCAAACTCGCCTGCTGAACAACAGCAGTCCTGTTCACTCATCCCGCAGCGGCAGAAGGCTCGCGTCCTCATTGCTGAAGACAATCCGGTGAACCGACTGGTCGCCTTGGGGCAGTTGAAACAGCTCGGCTATACCGCGGACACGGCATCCAACGGGCGGGCGGCTCTGGACGCCCTTGAGCACACCGGGTACGACATCATTTTGATGGATTGCCAAATGCCCGAAATAGATGGTTACGAAGCGACTCGCCGTATCCGCGCCCGCAACGGCGGCTTCCCGCAACCCTACATCATCGCCATGACCGCTCATGCCATGACCGGCGACAGAGAGAACTGCCTTGCGGCCGGCATGAATGACTACGTTAGCAAGCCGGTGGTCCTGGAGATGCTCGCAGCCGCTCTGGCCCGCGGAACCAACGCTTAAGATCGGCGAGGTCAAGACCTAGAGCCAGGCGGTCGGGCCGAAGAAATCGGGAGCGTAAACTGCGTTCGCGGCCGTCCCCTCGGGCAACTCCCTCTGAAGGGTGTCCGTCTGCTCGTGCGCCGCGTCCGCCAGCTTTTGCGTGCCTATCCAAATCAGGACGAGTGCCAAAAAGCAGAGTGCTCCACCGCCTGAATAAAAGAGCGTTTGCGCCCTTGCCCGCAGCGCGTCCCATCCTGCAAAGGCGATCAGTAATAGTCCAAGATCGGACATCAAAAGGCCGAGGAGCAGCGCCCATGCTGAAGCTCTTTTATCTGTTGTCGTTGCCAGTCGATCTTGGGTGTTCTTGCGATTCGAGCGTTGAGCGTTCATATAAAGTCAATTTAGCGGCTATCCTTGCGATATACCTACACCGGGATTGGCAAGCAAAGCCCGCCTCTTGCTGTCGCAGAACCAGGGAACCGCGGAGGTCAGGGTTTGCGATCGATAAGCGTGGTCGCCCGGCAATTATTTCCATTCGAGAGGCGTGCCATATGGCAGGCGACGCACGGCACGAGCAATGTCCCAATTTGTTAATCGCAACCCGCCGATGCTCTGCTCGATGTTCATCTGGTCGGGGATGCTAGTTCCGTGCAGACCATAGGGCAGAGGTTCCGTGCTCTTTGATTTTGCTAGATTGATCCACAAAATTCCCACCGGGTTTCTAGGGCCCGCGGCGAGGTATTGTTCCGACGGCAAGATAGTCCTGGATAAGAGCGGTGTCGGCGCCTGACTCGTGCTCGCGATAGAAGAACCGGTTTTTTGGGTCTGTTCTATCCGCTCTTTTTGGAACGTGGCGAGGCGAGGACGCGGGATCACGTCAAGAATCGTCCAGGAGTTACGGCCGTGGAGGCCGGGACGGGCAGGAGACATGGGCACGGCCGTAACGAGTGCACCGCTCTGGTAGATATTTAATTGCGATAGACCGATCACGGCGGCTGTCACCGGATTTTTGGGGTCGGCCTGTGGTTGAAGCGGTTCATCGAGCGCTTTCTCGAGTTCAAAAGGCACCACGTTAGGGACTTGAAACTCTGCGCCGATCCCCGGGAAGGCAGGGAGTTTGCCGTTCAGCGTACGCAAATAAGATTCCTGGCAATGAAACCGTTCGGCCACGAACTCCCACGGAGTGCGATAAGCCAGCATTGACGGCGCAGTCAGTTGGTCATAGGTCAGAGGCGCCGCCGTGATCGCAGGAGAGCTGGAGGCGACTTTTCCCGGCCGCGGATGCCCGGTTACGGGAGCTGGCTTTGCAGCGACCGTGTCTGCCCTCGGTGGCGCGATGAATCGGAAGTCTTCCGCTTTCAATTTGTAATGGGTGAAAAGATTGGGCAAAGCCGCTTGGGCTTTTGCCGCGAGGGAGGCATCATCCTTCGCGTCCTCATGAGCGCTTTGATACAGGAGTACTATTCTCGTAAAAGTGGGACCCGGTTCGCCGACGATTGGGCCGGCCGAGAACTCCTCACGGTCCAGGAAGATCTCAAGCCTGAGCCTATCCTGCTCAATCGCGGTCTCTGGACTTGTCTTTGAGTCGGGAGTTCCCGCCGGCCGGGCCTTTTTCGCGGGCGGCGTCATTGCGCTCAATTCGGCGAGAGTCGGGATCTTTAACATCTGGCCAACGCGGATCTTGTCGCCTTTCAACCCGTTAAACGTTTGGATTTGGGAAACTGTCATGGCGAATTTTTTTCCAATCAGGACAAGCGCATCCCCTCGCTTCACCTCGTAGAGCGTTGGCCGATTCTCCGATTGGAGCGCCGTGGGGACGGGCGTTGGTGTCGGTGTCGGGTTGGGCGACTCGAGCCCCCAATCTTTGGCATCAGATGGTGCAACGCGCCATTCCCACTTAACAGCCTCCTCCAAACCGGGTTCGATGCGTTTCACCACCGGGGGTTTTCCAGGCGCCGTCTGTGCGGATGCGCTCATAGAAAACATGCCGTAGATGACGAAGATTGGCAGTGACCTTGCGGCACCGGAAAGCATGCGTTGAGTTTTAGCCCCATTTCCTCCCGAGACGCAAAGCACAAATGTTTCTATCGCGCCGGTAGAGCGTGTCGGCGTTCTGCAAAGGCAACCAAACCGGCGATAGTTCGAGCCAACGACGTTGAAAGATCGAGAACGAGAACGAAGACGAGGACGATTGGCGCTACACGGCGCTAAACAGATACAAAGCGGGACGCTTTGCCTACATCTGACGCCGACCCGTCTCTCCTGGCGGGCAATAAAGCGTTCCAACCCTTTTGTCTTCGTGCCATGCGGGTCTAAAGAAGCAAAGCGGGGTATGTGTTTAGCACGGTATTGGTACCTCCTGAATCGTCGTCGTCCTCGACTTCTGTGGATACGGGAATCGCGCCGATTGCCAACGACGTTGAAAGATCGAGAACGACGACGAGGACGATTGGCGCTACATGGCGCTAAACAGATACAAAGCGGGACGCTTTGCCTACATCTGACGCCGACCCGCCGATACGCCGACCCGCCGACCCGTTTTTCCTTACGCCCTTGGCCGGCCTCGAAAGAAGAATGAGACAATAAACATCACGATGAAAACAACGAAGAGGACGTGAGCGATCCACGCAGATTCGCCCGCAACGCCACTGAACCCGAAAACCTCGGCGACAATGGCTATGATCAAAAACAGGAATGCCCAGCTTAACATAATCTTGTCCGGTTGCTTGGTTTTTAGACCCCTTCGATCATGCGCTTGACCTCGTCTTTACTCTTCCCGAGTTTCTTTTGAAGCCGACCCAGGAGTTCATCGTCCTTCCCTTCAGCGAAAACGAGATCGTCGTCTGTCAGGTTGCCGTAGCTCTGCTTCAGTTTCCCTTTAACTTCGTTCCAAGTACCCTTGAATTGTAATTTATTCATATCTGTTAGTCGCGCCTGCGTGATCTGCTGGCCCTGCTCCTAGGCACCGCTCAGGTGTTTACCTGATACAACCTTACGTGGCCCAACGCTAAACAGAGACGGAGCCTTGGGCTTTTCGTTTACGCTTCCTGCTGTGCAACCCAATCGATTGCGAACCGTACCATTTCTTCCGAATCGTGAAGGCCAAGCTTCTCTTTGATGTGCGCTCGGTGCGTCTCAATTGTCTTGATGCTTAAATGGAGTGCTTCCGCGATGGACCGGGTGGAACCGCCTTTGCCGAGCAATTGGAGGACCTCCAATTCGCGATCCGACAATGCATCCACTGGCGAGCCAGCGCCAGCTTCAGCCGACTGCACAGCTTTGAAAATCAGTTTCTCCGCGAATTCCGGACTGACATAAATCTTGCCCTGAAGCACTCTGAAAATCGCTTCCGACACATGATTCATGGCTTCGGCCTTCATCACATACCCGAGAGCGCCGGCCTTTAAAGCGCGGAGACCAAAAACGGCTTCGTTGTGCATCGAGATTACGAGAATCGGAAGGTCCGGTTGCTCCGCTTTCATTAGCTTAATCAACTCGATCCCGTTTGTTCCTCGAAGCGAGAGGTCGACGAGCACAATGTCCGGTTTGAGGCGTCGCATCGCGTCGAGTGCGAGCGGCGCAGAATCGGCGTGACCGCAAACCTCAAGACGCGACTGCTCGGTGATCAACCCGGCCAAGCCAAATCGAAAAATCGGATGATCGTCTACGATCAGTACCCTTTTTCTTCGATCGTTGCTCTCCTCGGTCGTTTTTGTTTCGGGATTGATCATAAGGTTGTATTCCGCAAACTATTCCACCCGCATTCCTGCGACTGCGCAAGCTCCTGCTCGCGCGGCGAAAAGACGCTCACGCGGCCGTTAACTCTTGTTCTGATTGGACTGTACTAGGTTTTGCAACTCAATGACGGCTTCGTTCACGAGTTGTGCCAAATCGGAGGCTTCTTTTCCGAGGTTCTCGCTCAATGTTGCGACCTTACCCGCCAAAACTTTACACCCGAAAGCCGCGCCCAGAAGCTGTTGCGAAACCCCTTTGTGAAGTTCGTTCCGTATCCGCGCCTTTTCTAGTTCTCGTCCGTCAGAAAGGCGCGCGTCACACATACGCTCGAAGGTCGGAGTGGTTAACGGAATGAATACACAGAGGGTGGATTGACCTCGCTTGGTCTGGCTAAGTGAGGGGAAAGATCGCATTTCAAAGTCCAAGCCTCGTCCATTCGCCGCTTTGAATCCCACATGGATTGCGACGGGTGTTTGATTGGCTAAGGCCGCCTCCCAGGAAGCTCTGTCCGCCGTAGCGACCCGTGGCAGCACGCCCTCGACGAACGAGACGCGGGATTCAAGAGCCGCTGACGCATTGACGAGCGACGAAAATAGTTCATTAGACCCGACGACTTCCGCGCTTACCGGTTTGATTCGGACGGCGGGGAAGCCGATCTCCTGCAACAACGTACAAAGCTCGTCACGCCGCGCTGTCACGACGGCGTTTCTTTCATCTTCTCAGCTTCGCGCAGGAGCGCCAGGAGCGCGTCCGGAACAAAAGGTTTGACCAGGTGATGATCGTAACCGGCGGCGCGACTCTTGTGCTGATCGTTGCTGGTCCCGTACCCGCTCATTGCGATAGCAAATCGCGGCCGGTGATCCGCAAGTTTTTCCATCAGCTGCCAACCGTCGCCGTCCGGCAGTCCGATATCGCTGATCAGCACGTCGCAGTGCGACTTTGGGATTTCCCGCACGGCCGTCGCCATGTCGGGAGCGACGGAAACTTTGTAACCCAATTGTTCCAGATACAGTTGCATATACCTCACGGTATCCTCGTGATTCTCAACCAAAAAGAGACTGAGCGGGCGCATAGTGATTATTTTTTAACAACAGTTTTCGGTGCCGCCGCCTCAGCAGCCAAGGGGAGACGGGCGGTAAACGTGGCGCCGAGATCCTTCCCTCGCTACGGACCGCGATTGCTCCACTGTGGCCGTCTATGATCGCCTGTGGCCACCTGTTTCGCAAACTTCGACCGCGCAATACAACTGGTGGCCATCAGGGTAGACCCCTATGAAAAGAGTAGTGCGCGGTTGGCCGAATCAGCAAGAATGCCCTGAGGTTTCCAGAAAAAGGGATCAGGGCCTAAGGGTTTCGCCGAGCCATCGATCGTGGTCACCACCGATTTTCATTCGGAGAGGATCTCTTAGGTTTTGGACGTGATAATTGAGCAAGAAACAAATCAATCGGCGACGACATCGGACGATCAGTTGATGAAAGGGGTTGTCAATCGGGAGGCCGATGCACTTGAAAGCATCTATAAACGGTATGAACCGGTGTTGCGCACCGTCATATTAAATGTGATCCGCGACGAATCAGAAGTGGATGATGTCCTTCATGACGTTTTATTGCAGCTCTGGGAACAAGCGGATCGATACAACCCAAACGAAAAGGGGTTGCGCGGGCTTTTGGTGACGTTGGCGCGGAGACGCGCATTTGATCGATTACGTCGGAGAGCCGCTTACCGGCGCGCAACAGAAAACTTGAAGACGGACACCGACAATCCTTTGACCTTCGAGACAGCGACCATGTCGAGCGAAGTCGAGGTCCATGACTTGTCAAAGCTTCTTCATCGCGTAATTGAGGAATTGCCTGATGCGCAAAAAGAAGTAATCAATTTAGCTTTTTTTAAAGGGATGAGTCAGCGGGAAATCGCCGCTAAACGGCAAATCTCTTTAGGGACAGTGAAGACCCGGCTGCATTTGGCCCAACGGAAATTGTACAACTATCTCGTCCCGATTCAGAGCAAAATCTAGCCTGCAAGAATCCCGCAAAGCCTCGCCGAGGGCCATGTAAGCGAAGCGTCCGGCTTTGCTCAGGAATGGCTCGCCCCGCAGGGGCAAGAAAGCTTAGCCCCAGGGTAAACCCCATAGGCGTTAAGATAACGTGCAGGTTGACGCAAGATGCCCCGGCGCAGGTAGGGCGAAGCTCCGGCGCGC
>Ga0302325_10007542_pt1 | contig 24108 bp, 18 predicted proteins | sample Palsa_T0_2_FD_201948 | JGI IMG/M metagenome (GOLD analysis project Ga0302325, IMG submission 201948) | Peat permafrost microbial communities from Stordalen Mire near Abisko, Sweden - Palsa_T0_2 | ecosystem: Environmental > Terrestrial > Soil > Palsa > Peat permafrost | place: Sweden: Abisko... | reverse complement strand
TGCAGGAATTGTCACCTGCTCCGGAAAATTGACCGCTGCATCGAGAAAATCGCACACCACCACGTCGGGCCGCTGCTCCGTCAGGCACCGCTTCAACCGCTGTTGTACCTTGCCGGAGCCAAACCGGCTCACCGCATAAGGAGCTGATTGGGGCAATCGCAACAGATAATCCATGCCACGGGCGAGTCGCGAAGCTTGCCTTCGTCCCGTGTTCACGCAGACGGCTCCGGGAAGTTGTTCCTGCAAGTTCTTCTCGTAATCAGGATCAGCGCCCTCGTCGTAGTACGAAAAAAAAATCACTTCATCCCGCACCGCCAACTGACGCAGGATGTTGAACGACCGCAGGTCCCCGCCACTGTGCACGGGAAGAATCTTATTGGCTTTGACCCAAAGAATTTTCACGCCCGCATCTCCTTGCGGAGCGGCGGTTGCATCCAGACCGTGGTATGTCCGGTGATGAAGTTTGCAAACGCAACCAGGGCGGCCGTGTTCAGAGAAACGAAAATAAAAGCAGCGTCAGCCAGCCGCGACACCGGACCAAGCTTCCAGCCGCTCCCTCCCAGAATGCTGAGGCCATAAAATGCCACCTGCGCAAAAAATGCGGCCTCATAAAACGACCCCGCCAGAAACCAGGGCGCTACCAGCAACGCGATCAGCGCGAATGGAACCACCAGCCGCATCAGCTTATGACTCACGAACTCGAAGCGAATCGGATTTCTTCCAGTTAACAGCCACGGAGCCAGCTGCATGAGTTGATAGTTGCCCGTGAGCGTGCGCACTTTCCTGCGAAACTCGCGATCCCTGCCCAGGCTGGCGCTGTCCCAGGCTTTCGCCCGCGGATCGAACAGCACACGAAAACCTTCCCGCGCCACGTTCATCGGGATAAATACATCGTCCAGAATCGTATCGGCAGGAACTTCGGCCACCAGCTCCCGCCTCACTGCATAGAGCGCACCAGTCGCGCCCACCACGGATCCGGAAACCGACTCCAGTTCGCGCACCCGCTTTTCGATTCGCCAGTAAAGGCCCATGCCTTCGCCGGTCTCGCCATTTTCAGGATCGCCCAGCATCAGTTCGCCGCTTACGGCGCCCACTTCCGCGTCGGCAAAATTTTCCATCATCAAGCGCACCGCATCGCGCTCAATCTTCTGCCGCGCGTCGGTAAACAGAATCACATCTCCCGTTGCCAGCTGCATGGCATCATTCAATCCGCAAGCCTTGCCGCACGCCAACTGGTTGAACACCACATTCACCCGCGAGTTGTGCACGTAGTCGCGCAAGATGGCTTCAGTTCCATCCGTCGACCCATCGGAAACCACCACGATCTGACAGCGCTCGGCGGGATATTCCAATTCCAGCAGATTGCGCAGCTTCTCCCTCAGAACAGCTTCTTCATTGCGCACCACCATCACTACCGAGACCGTGGGCTGAACCGGCCCGCGCCGCGCCGGTCGCGGCCGCAAATGCTCACGCAGCCACAACCAGATGGGATAGCCCGCATAGGCATAGGCGATCACCACCACCGCAGTCCAGAATGTCCACTTCATGATCACTATCACTGCGCGCACCAGCTCACTGCGCGCCCCGGCCCAGTAGCACGATCTTGATGGTCTGAAACATGATCCACAAGTCCAGGGCGGGAGAGGCATTCTTGATATAGAACAAATCGTATTGCAATTTTTCGCGCGCGTCGTCCAGGGTGTTTCCGTACTTGTACTTCACCTGCGCCCAGCCAGTTATGCCGGGACGGACCATATGACGCACGCCGTAGTAGGGAATTTCCTTTTCCAGCCACTGCACAAATTCCGGCCGTTCCGGACGCGGCCCCACAAAATGCATATCGCCTTTCAGCACGCACCAAAGCTGCGGAATCTCGTCGAGCCGCGACATGCGCAGAAACTTGCCGACGCGCGTGATGCGGGGATCGTCGTCCGTTGCCCAGGTCGCACCGGTATCCGCCTCGGCATCCTGTCGCATGGTGCGGAATTTGTAGCAGTCGAAAACCTTCCCTCCCCGGCCAACACGTTTCTGCCGGTAGAGCACCGGACCAGGCGAGCCCAGTTTGACCGCGAGCACGATGAATGGAAGCAGCGGCAACGAGAGCAGCAATCCAATAAACGCGACTGAAAAATTCAACAGCCGCCGCCCGAAGCGAAACGGAGCGCTGAAGCGGAAACCTTCCGCGTAAATCAGCCAGCTGGGATACAACTCCGACACTTCGATCTTTCCCGACATCTTCTCCAGCCAGTTGGTCGCTTCCTCCACTCGCACGCCAGCAATTCGCAGATCCAGCAGAGCCTCTACCGGAAGCGTCCCGCGCCGGTTCGGCATAGCCACGATGACCCGGTGCACCTTCTGTGCTTCTACTACGCTCAGCAGGTGCGACGCGGCTGAGTCGCGCGTCAGTTCGCCCTCCACACTTCCCGACCACCCCGCCACATCCACGCCCAGCCCGGTCCGCTGCCGCAGACCATTTACCAACCGCAGCGCCCGCTCACCCGTGCCCAGCACGTAAACCCGCTCGCGAAAATAGTGCTTCGCCAGCCAGCCGAAAGAAGCACGCCAGCCGAAAAGCGTAAAGATCAGGATGATTCCGCTCCAACCCCAATATCTGCCAGGAAGCAGACTGGGACGAAGTTTCAGAATAATCCCCAGCGTCAGCGTCACCAGGCCGAGCACAAACAGTAACTTGAAAGCTTGCACCCACTTGCCGTCGTTCTGAGGCTCATCGTACAAATCGAAGCGATGGGAAACCACCAGCACGAGCCCGGTGGCCGCCAGAATTTTCAGGAGCCCGTTCTCGATGAACAGTTCGTTGCTGAGCTGGAGTAAGTTGTAGTCGCTATGCCGCCACACCAGCAGCATCGCTGCCACGAACGACAGGCCCACGATAAGGGCTTCACCCGCTAGCAAGACCAGCGTGCGCAGGGGGTAATAGACTTTGAAGAGCCGGATCACAGGGTCCCCAACCTCTTAGGCTTTCACTGCCTTCGTGCCCGTTTCGTAGGCCTCATAGTAGTAGCGCGCGTACTGCGCATCGCCGCCGCTGGCGCCGTTGAGCACAACTCCCACCAGGGCGTCTTCCGGAAATTCCTGCAGCGCCCTGCGGGCCGCGTCCGACGGCGTCACGTTCGAGCGCACCACCATCAGGACTCCGTCGCAGGCGTTGGCCAGCACGCTGGCGTCAGACACCGGCACCGCCGGCGGCGAATCCACGATGATCCAGTCGAATAACGGCTCCAACCGCTGCAACAATTGCTGCAGCCTTCCATTGCCGATCAGTTCCGAAGGATCTTTGATGGCATTTCCGCTGGGAATGAAAAACAAATTTTCCAGCGGACCGCGCTGCATGATGGAAAACTCATCGTTCTGTCCTTGCAGATAATCCGACAGCCCAGGGCTCGAGCTTGTTCCCAGCATCTGGTGCAGCCGCGGCCCGCGCAGGTCGGCGTCGATCAGCAGGGCTCTCCGCCCGTGCTGGCGCACCATCACCTGCGCCAGGTTCGCCGCGGTAAAGGATTTGCCTTCCTTCGGCAATGCGCTGGTGACCAGCAACTTCCGCAGCGGCTTTTTCTCCCGCAAGTGATAAAGCCGCGAACGCAGCGTGCGGAATTCTTCCGTGCCCGGCGCGCTGTCGTTGCCGTTCAAAAACAGCATGGTCGTTGCGTCGGCCTTCCACGCCAACTGCGGACAGCGCGCGAGCAGCGTGTCCGAATTAAACGGCCCGCCGAACGCCGGCGTTACCGGATAGGGTCCAAGATTTGCCGGCACGCCTGCTGCCGGAACCCGATCAACGAGCGACGCTGCGGGCGCCGTCTCCGAATCCTCCCCAACCGGGAAGCCCGATGCCGCCCCTCCCTGTAAAGTGGCTCGTTCCTGCTCGGCCTTTTTCAATGCTTCGTGAATACGGCTCATAGTTTTCCTTCCTTGGGGAGGTCCTTGTCTTCGCTCTGGCGTAAACGATCGGCTAGCGTAGCCAGCGACCGTAACGCCTCCACTACATCGAATTTTTGTGGGTCCGCGATCGGCGCCGGCGCTACCACCACATCTGCGCTCATCATGTCGCCCAAATCAAAGTCGCGGGCTACGGCATCCACCACCGCGGCTCCAATCACTTTCTGCTGGTCGACAAACGCGCTCACCAGGCAGTGTTCGCAGAGCAGGTTGATCACCCGCGGAATCCCGTTGGCATAGCGATGAATCGCCGCCAGCGCCTCAGGATCAAAAATCTGCTGTCCACTCGATCCCGCGATGCGCAAACGCTGCTGCACGTAGGCGCGAGTCTCGTCGAGCGTCAGCGCGTGAGTCTTGGCCCGCAACGTGAGCCGTTGCCGCAGTTGCCGCAGTTGCGGCTGCCTCAATTTCTGTTCCAGCTCCGGCTGCCCCACCAGCACGATCTGCAAAAGCTTCTCGGTAAAGGTTTCGAGGTTGGTGAGCATGCGGATTTCTTCCAGCACTTCCTCCGAGAGGCTCTGCGCCTCGTCGACGATCAGCACCGCTGTCTCCCCGGCCCGGTAGCGATCCAGTAGCCAGTTATAAAGTCGCAGCAGAATCTGGCTCTTGGCCTTGGAATCGCACGGGATGCCGAAATCCGCCATCATGTAATCCAGAAACTGCGGAACGTTCATGCGCGAGTTGAAAATAAACGCCGTCGCCACCTGCTGCAGCCGCAACCACTCCAGCAGCTTGTTGATCAGCGTGGTCTTCCCCGTTCCCACCTCGCCGGTGAGCAACACGAATCCTTTGCGGCTCTGGATGCCATACGTCAGGCAAGCCAGCGCCTCCTCCGTATGCCGCGTCAGAAACAGATAACGCGGGTCCGGATTCACATTGAACGGGTTCGCTCGCAGTCCGTAAAACTCTTTGTACATAACGTATTCTCTGGCGACGATTCTCTAACGGCCGAGCCTCAGCTCGGCTCACCCACCCACTAGGCGCCTACAGTCTCCTTGTGTTCGTCCGGCTCCCGCTTGGGCCGGTTCCAGAAGCCCGCTTTTCCGTTGCCGTTGTCCTCGGCCTCGCCCACCCATGGCAACGACACCAGCAGAGGCAACTGCAACGCCGCCTCGGCATCAGCTTCCGTGCGGATGGACTTGTCACGCAGTTCCATCCACATCGCAAGTCCAAGTCCCAGGGCCAGACCCGCGCCCAGCCCGCCGCCGGCAAACAACAAGCGGTTCGGGAAACTGGGTTCTTCCGGCGTGCTCGCGGCATAAAGCTGAACCATTCTTTCGCCCTGTTGCTGCAGATTCATCTTTGCCGTCAGATCGGCCTTGCTCTTGTCCGCCAGCAGATCCTGGTAGTTCTTCTGCGCGTTCTCGTAGTCCCGCGCCAGCAGCTTGTATTCCTCTTCCACGCTCGGAGTCAGCGTTACCCGCGCCTGGTAGACCGCAATTTCCTGCTGCAATCTCTTCTGGTCGCGTATAGCCGCCGCAATCACATCACCGTACTGGTGCACCTGCAGTCGGAGCTTCTGAATCTCCGGAGGCTCGTTTGCCGAAGCCTGATCATCCCCGGCAACCGGAGCTTGCGCCGACGCCTTTTTCACTTCATCCAGTTTCTTTTTCAGCTCCGCGATGTCCGCCTTCATCTTGATTACATCCGGATGATCATTGGTATAGCGCGCCTGCAATTGCGGCAGCTGAGCCTGCAAGTCGTTCAGTTGCTTCTCGAGCGTTTGCGGGTTGGTCGAATCCTGCGCTGCCTTCCACGCCGACACCTGCTCCGCCAGCAGCGATTCGGTGTAAGACTTGTCCTGCTGCTCCCGGTTCAGCGTCTGGGTGTTGGCATCCAGTTGTGAATTCAATCCCATCAGGATCTTCAGATTGTTGTCCTGATCTCCCGGCAGTTGTCCTACATACCGCTTCTTGAACGCCGCCACTTTGGCGTCAAGATCGTCCAGATGATTCTTGGCGTCTTCCAGCCCCCGGCTCAACACATCGCTGGTGCCGCTGGTCGCCTCGTCGATGGCCTTGCCGTGATCCCGGATCATCGAAGAAGTCAACTCGTTGCAGATGTTTTGCGCGATGCGCGGGTTCGAATCCGTGTAGCTCAAATAAAAACCCGGCACTGGACCGCCCTGCCCAGGCTTCTTTTTCACCGGGGCGCCGATCTGCGACAAATCAGGCACCGGCTCGACCGTCATATTCAGCCGGATGTTATCGATGGCGCCGTCCACGCCTTCCGGAGTCTTGCTGAGTTGCAGGCGCTCCACAATCGGCTGCAGTTCGCTGCGGCTCAGCACCTGCTGCTGCAAGGTCTGGATGCGTGCCGTGAGATCTTCGCTCACCACCGGCTGCACCATGCTCTCCGGCACCTTCTGGCTTTCCACCAGGATCAGGGCCTGCGATGTGTACTTGGGCGCAAATATGTAGGAAACCATCCACCCCGCCAGGGGGGCCAGCAGCGCGGGAATCAGGATCACCTTCGCCCGCCGCCGCAACATCGCCAGATAATCGTCTATGCTCAGTTCGCGATTCTCAATCATTCCTTGTGTCCGTTCCGGCGGCCCTGCCGAGGCGGGCCGCCTGTGAAATCAGTCAATCCGGATCGGCCGGGGTGTCCAATCCAGTCCTACCGTTCCGGTGTGCCGCTGCGAGATCCGGCTGCAAGCCGCGCCTGCGACGCAAATCGAATCATCAAAACTCAATTCATTGAACTGGTAGCTGGCAAACGCGTGAAAATTACGCCCCAGCATGCGATGCACTCCCGCGCCCGCAAAACCGTAGGCGTAGGTGTTGGCGTCGATGGCGCCGAATGCGACCGGCTCGATCCGGCTGTTCCGGGCGTAGCCGAAGTCCGCAAACCCGCTCCACTTGCGCGTGAGCGGACGCTCTACCTGCAGCCGCGCGATGTCGCTTTCCGCCCCCGCAAAAAACCCGCTCCCCGCGGTCGTCATGCGCACGTAGCTCAGTTCCAGACTGGTTTTCGTAAACTTGTAGCGCACCAGGGCACGCCCGGCAACGCCCAGGCGGGTATCCGCCGTGGTGGTGTCCGGCAAACACAAGCCAAACTCAGCCGTGCACTCACTCAGGTTGATGATCTGTGGTCCGGCGGCAATCGTAAAATCCAGGCGTCCTGAGATCCGGTGAGCGTACGCCAATTCGAAAACCTGGCTGTTGAACGACGTCCCCGGCTCCGCCGTTCCTCCCACGCATCCAATTCCGGGGGAGGTGGTACAACCTCCGGGAATGAAGTGGAACGCCTGGTATCCGTAGATCACCGCTACCTGGTCGTGCGGCGTCAGCACTCGGTCATACCCGCCCTGGGCTGAGAGCTGCGAGCTTCCCAGAAAAGACACTCCCACCAGATCCGGATCGCTTCCGTAAAAGTGCACCACGCCGTATCCACCGGCCAGCGTGAGCGCAGACTTCGGCGTCAGACTCTCGGACATGTCCACCGCGGCCAGATTCATCAGGCGCGGCACTTCACCGAGCGCGCCGAAATTGTTTCCACCCAGAAAGCCCTGCCCAAAACCCGCTCCCAGCGTGCTCTGCTGCGAAGTCAACGACCCGTAGGCCGCGCCGAAGCTGCCTTCCGGCAGATAGCTGAAATCATCGCGCACCGAAACCTGGCCGCGCTTCCAGCTGATCTTCTGCACGAAACCCAGCTGCTGCAAATTCCGCCATCCCAGCCCGCGCAAATTGTAGTAACCCACGCCCCCGGCATAATCCAGAGACAGGTCGTAATTGCTCCACAAACGCCGCAGCGACAAAGTTCCCAGTGCGCGGCTCACGGAATGGACGGCCCCGTCCCCGCCCAGGGCATTGGCCACATTGGAATCCGCCGTTTCACTCACCGTCGCACCCGGCTGCAGATAGCTCAACGGCGCGGCGTGCGGACCCAGGGCAGGTTGATCCAGCGCCGAAATCGGAGGATTCTCGCTGATCGGCGCAGCTCCGCTCTGTCCATAGGCTGGGACTGGCGGCGTACTTTGCGGCGCAGGCGTCGCGCTCGGCTGCTCCTGCGAGCTGTCCGGCGTACTGCCCGGCGCCGGCTGCGTAGAGCTGTCCTGTGCGCGGGCCACACTCAGAGCCGCGCTCAGGGCCACGACTGCGACCGCGAAAATCGAAATGCTAAGGCGTTTGCTCATCGCGTTCCTTACGGGACCACCACCGTGTCGCCCGGCTTCAGCATTATGTTCTGCTCTGGATGATTTCCCTTGATCACTTCCTTGTAGTTAAACGGAAGCTTCACCTGCTTGCCGTTCTCCATGCGCAACACGTAAATTCCCTTGAGATTGGCAAACTGCGTGAAGCCCGCAGCGGCCAGCGCCTGCAGCATCGTCATATTCGGCAGCAACGGTATGGCTCCCGTGTGCACCACTTCACCGCTCACAAACACTCGCCGGCTGTTCATGGCCGTCACCACCACCGTTACGCGGGGATCGGCGATGTATTTTTTCAGCTTTTCGGTGATCGACTCTCGCAACTCCATCGGCGTCAGTCCCGCGGCCTGAACATCGTTGATCAGCGGCACTGAAATCTTGCCATCGGGACGTACTGGCACGGTCTCGGTCAGGTTCGTCTCGTTCCACACCGTGATGTGCAACTGGTCGTCGGAACCGAGAACGTAGTCGGATGAATTCCCGCCCGCCGACTTGCCTTCCGCCATGTCCGGCTTGCCGGCTGGGTCACTTGCCTGCGCCCATGCGCACATGGCGTAACACGCCACCACCATCGCCATGCAGGCCAGTCTGATCGCTTTCGTCATACTCACCATCTCTCATCTCTCCAGGCAGCTAGGAAGATCCGTATTCGCTGCATCCAATCTGCTTCATCTTGTAGAGCAGGGCCTTGTAGCTGATCTGTAACTCCTGCGCCGCGCGCCGCCGGTTCCAGCGGGTGCGGGTCAGAACCCTCAAAATCAATTCTCTCTCGGCTACGCGCGACGCCGCGCGCGCCACTTGCTTGAGCGAAACCTGCGTCCCGTTACCTCCGGCGTCGGGCCGGCTCAACAGCGCCCGCAACCCACCCATGGCCACGTCCTCGTCGCCCAGCGCCACCAGAGCCCGGGCCGCGTTCTCCAGTTCCCGCACGTTTCCCGGCCACGAATAATCCCGGAACAGCCGCTGTGCCTCCACACTCAACCGCGGCACAGGACGGCGAAAATCCCGCGCGTACTTTGCCAGAAAATGCTCCACCAGCAGCGGAATATCCTCCCGCCGCTGACGTAAGGGAGGCAAGCGCAGACAAACCCCGCTGATCCGGTAGTAAAGATCCTCGCGCAGACGGCCCGCCTTCACTTCCAGTTCCAGATCGCGCTCGCTTCCACAAATCAGCCGCGCCGATTCAGTCGGGCTTGAACCATGATTCTCGCTTCGATGATTCTCGCTGCGATGATTCCCGCCCCGGTTCTCGCCCAGTACGTTCTCGGCCCGAGGCAGTATTTCCATAATCCGCGCCTGCCACTCCGGGCTCAAATCTGCGATCTCATCCAGGAATATCGTTCCCTGTTTAAACCAGTCGTCTCCCCCCAACGCCCCCAGGTCTTCAGCCTTCAAAGTGGAACAGACCAGCCCACGAAACGGTTGCTCGCTGCGCCCGGACATTTCATGGATCCACCGTGCCGTCGCATGTTTTCCCGCGCCTTTTTCTGCCAGGAGCAGCACCGGGACCTCGCTTTGCGCCAATTCCCGGATTACGGCTCCCACCGCGCGCATGCTGGGGCTCAGCCCCTCCACGAACGCGACTGCGGCGGGCAGGGACGACAGAACTCCCTCTGTCTCCTCTACCTTGGCAATATCAGGCAATTCTTTACCCATCTTTAGCCCTTCGCGATGTAAGCGCAGTCGTATCCCAGACAGCCTACAGCTCTAAAGAGAGCACGAACCCTGCCACAACTTACCTATTCTCGCAAATCCAACAATACACTTAAACATAATTTTTTCATATACTTACAATGGAACCAGCAAGCCAGCGGTCACCCAGAATCAGGTTCTTCCGGAAATGCTGCGGTCGATTGGGAAAAGTTTTGCCCACATTGTCCAGGCAGCCGGCAATATCGACGTAGCGACATCCGCCTCGCCCGTCCCGGTCCGGGCGAAGCTCGGCCGCACCTTCCCGGCCCGGCGATCTTCTGGGGACGCCAACTGAACCGCGCCCGGGTCCTTTCCAGTTGCGTATCCTAGCAGCCTTCGCTTATGCTCAAACCGCCCTCGCGCTGCAGCAATATTTACCGTGAGCCAGCTTGTCGAAAGCGAGTCTCTGGAGGCGCACCCGCCTGCGCGGCAAGAACTCGCGCCGCCAAAAGCGATAGGGAGGCATATCAAGCCGACAATCCCATTCTGGCAGGCCGCGATTTTGGCCGCCTTATCGCTGTGGCTTTACGGACCAACGATTTACCATCTCGTCCTGCAATGGGCGGCCACCGACTCCGATTTCTCGCATGGCTTCTTCGTGCCACTGTTTTCCGCATTCGTACTGTGGCAGGAACGCCGGCGGCTTTCCGAAATTATCCTGAAGCCTTCCTGGTCAGGCCTTGTACTGATCGCTCTTGCGCTCTGCGTTCTCATCGTGGGCCGGTTGGGAGCCGAGCTTTTTCTCGCCCGCGTTTCCATGTTGGTCCTGATCGCTGGACTGGTGGTGCTGTTTGCAGGATGGAATTTTTTCCGCGCCGTCCTTTTCCCCTGGGCCTTCCTGCTGTTGATGATTCCCATCCCCACGCTGGTGTTCAACAAGATCACATTCCCCCTGCAGTTGCTGGCATCCCGCATCGCGGCTGACGTGCTTCCTCTGTTCGATGTTCCCGTTCTTCGCGAAGGCAACGTCATCAACCTGCCCAGCATGGCGCTGAACGTGGCGGAGGCCTGCAGCGGAATCCGTTCTCTCATGTCGCTGGTCTGCCTCGCCATCATTTACGGATATCTTATGGAACGAAGAATCGTGGTGCGCTGGGCTCTGGCCCTGATATCCGTGCCGATTGCAGTCGCCGCCAACAGCGCTCGCATCGTAGGCACAGGGCTTATGGTGCAGCGCTGGGGTTCCGAGAGAGCGCTGGGCTTCTATCACATCTTCGAGGGCTGGCTGGTCTTCGTTGCATGTCTGGTTTTGCTTTATCTCGCCCACTTGCTGATCCAGTGGATCTGGCCAGATCGAGGAGTTCCGTCATGACCAATTCTTTGCCTCGCTTTTTGGCTGCGTTGCTGCTGTTCGCATCCGCCGCGGTATATCTCCGAGCCCATAGCCGCAACGAGGTGTTCCCTCCGCACCAGCCGCTCGAATCATTCCCAGCGCAGCTGGGCCCGTGGAACGGGACTAACCTGGTCATCGACCAGGAAACGCTCAACGTCCTCGGCCCCGGCGAATTCCTCTCCCGCGTCTACGCCCCCAGCGCGGACCACAGCCCGTCCCTCGATCTGCTCATCGCCTACTTTCCCAGCCAGAGCGCCGGCGACACCATCCACTCCCCCATGCACTGCCTGCCCGGCTCCGGATGGCTCCCCACCGACACCACCCGCGTCACCGTCGATATTCGCGGCCACGATCCCTTTCCCGCCAATCGCGTGGTCGTCGCCAAAGGAGAGCTCCGCAACCTGGTCCTCTACTGGTATTGGGCGCATGACCGCGGCGTGGCCAGCGAATATTGGGCCAAATACTATCTCGTCAAAGACTCCATCAAGATGCACCGCAGCGACGGCGCCCTGGTACGCATCATCACTCCCATGTACCCCGGCGAAAGCGCCCAAGCCGCTTACCAGCGCATCCTCCCCTTCGCCGGAGAAATCGTCCCCCGCATCAACGACTACATCCCCCGCTAGAGGAACCCGCCCGGGTAGGGTTTCCTTCGTGCAACTTTGTGTCCTTGGTGGTAAAAGATTTTTTAAGAGAACATGAAAAACCATGTTTGAGGACCTGCGCTACAGCTTGCGAGTGCTGGCAAGGAGTCCGAGCTTCACACTGGTGGCCCTACTTGGCTTGGCCCTGGGAATTGGTGCGAACAGCGCCATTTTCACCGCAATGAACGCCGTCCTGCTTCGCCCTCTTCCGTACAAGCAAGCCGAACAGTTGGTTCTGTTGTGGCAACTCAACCGGCACAACGGAGACCACGAAATTAAGGCGAGCGCTCCTGACTATCTCGACTTGAAGGAACAGAACAGCGTCTTTCAGGATATCGCAGCGTTTAATGCGAACTCTGGTCTTGGGTTGAACCTTAGTGGGGCAGATCAGAGCGGGGCAGATCAGAACGGGGTAAGTCACCCCGCACGAATTTCCGCGACGTCGGTTACGGGTAACCTCTTTTCAGTTCTGGGCGTCACGCCGGCCTTGGGCCGGTCATTTCTCCCGGATGAGGAGCGCCCGGGCTCCGCTCCGGTTTGCATTCTCAGCCATGATCTTTGGAGGCGGCGATTTGGCTCGGATCCGAAAATCATCGGGAAGACAGTCACGCTGAATAGCGAGGTGTGGACCGTAGTCGGCGTCATGCCGGCGGGTTTCCGTTTCCCACAGAGCGTCGATCTATGGGTGCCTGCAATGGTCCGGTCGACTGCAAGGACGAAGCGCGCCCAACACTATCTTGGCGTCATCGCGCGGCTTAAGCCAGGGCTATCTCTTGATCATGCACAAGCCGAATTGAACTCACTTGCCCGTCGGATGGAATTGCAATATCCGGAAACCAACGCGGGACTCGGAATCACCCTCGTCCCCTTACGCACACAAATAACGGGGAACATCCGTCCCGCCCTTTTGGTTCTTTTCGGAGCCACCGCTTTTGTTTTGCTCATCGCATGCACAAACCTGGCCAATCTATTGCTCGTGCGAGCCACTGTGCGCCAGGCGGAAATGTCGTTGCGTCTCGCCTTAGGTGCTTCACGGACGCGATTAGTCCGACAACTACTCACCGAGAGCGCACTGCTAGGAGTGTTAGGCGGCGTCTTGGGATTAATCCTGGCCTTCGCTGGGACTCGCCTTCTTCTCAATCACAGCCCCAGCAACCTTCCGCGGACGAATGAGATTGCCGTCGACGGCCGCGTGCTCGCATTTACTCTAGGCCTGTCGGTCTTCACCGCGGTTATCTTCGGCATGGTACCTGCGCTCCAGGCTTCGAAACCGGATCTAATCAGAACACTCAAGGTGGGGGGCAGCGGATTCGCGATGGGACATGGCTGGCAGCGCCTCCGCCTCCTGCTGGTAGCTTCCGAGATGGCTCTGGCCCTGGTGTTGCTGATTGGCGCAAGCCTGATGATCAGGAGCTCCTTTCGTCTTCAGGAAGTGAATATCGGGCTCGATCCGCTAAACGTATTAACCATGAATACGACTCTCACCGTTGATCGATATCCGGCGCCCCGCCAGATCGCTTTCTATCGGAGTGTTGTAGAACGAATCGGTGCTCTACCTGGAGTCACGTCCGTCGGCGCGGTTGATAATCTTCCTCTGGGCGGGAGTGATGTCCACAGCTTCGGCATCGAGGGACGCTCTGCTTGGGATCCGGGGAATGAACCCTCAGGTGAATTCGGCGTTGTAACGCCGCAGTACTTCAACGCAATAGGCATTCCTCTTGCGAAAGGTCGTTACTTTACCGAGGGTGACGGCGATGAGACCCCCCGGGTCGCGATCATCAATGACGCGGTTGCCAGCCGTTACTGGCCGCAAGAAGATCCCCTCGGCAAGAAGATCACCATCGACTTCGAACGAGAGCCACGAGAGATCGTGGGTGTGGTAGGAAACGTAAGGCACCTGGGAATTGACCAGCAGGAACCGATGCAGGTGTACATACCACATTCGCAAAGGGGCGGAGCAGCGATGTATTTGGTTGTTCGCGCCACTTCGGACCCACTGAACCTGGTGCCATCTATTCGCGCGGCAGTCGAAGCGGTCGATCACGATCAGCCAGTTTACGATATTCAGACGATGGAGCAACGTCTCTCAGATTCCGTATCGCCCAGACGTTTTAATATGCTTCTGTTAGGAATATTTGCCGCAATAGCACTCCTCCTCGCAGGTGGAGGGACCTATGGTGTCATGTCATATTTTGTTACTCAGCAGACTCACGACATCGGCATTCGGATGGCGATGGGTGCCGACCAGGTGAAGGTACTCACGCTTGTTGTGGGAAAAGGTCTCGTTATTTTATTCTCCGCATTGACGATTGGCATAGCTGTGGCGCTTGCGTTTTCACGCGTCATGTCGGGCTTACTGTTCGGCATCAGCACTCTCGACCTTCCGAGCATTCTCGGCGCTTCGCTGCTCTTGACAACGGTGGGGCTTCTGGCCTGCTACATTCCCGCCCGCCGGGCTTCCAGAGTTGACCCTGTGGTTGCCTTACGCTGCGAGTAGACAATCGCTCACCCGAAGAATCACGAAGGCCTACGCTGGCTGGGGTTTCCTTCGTGTAACGGAGCCCGCCCTGAGCGAAGTCGAAGGGTGTCCTTGGTGGTCAAAGATCGTCCGCATCCCCGATACGCCGGTAACTTTATGGCTCCGCTGGCTTTGCAGTATGATGGTGCGTTCCGCAGCTCGTCGTTCATCCTCCCCGCGGTTATCATTTGGAGAGAGACATCATGCGTCGTTTCCCTGCCCTCGGATCAGTACTGCTCTGTTTCCTGTTGACGGTGTTGTGGACCGGGTGCTCGCGCGATCCCAACGTCAAGAAGCAGAAGTATCTGGAGAGCGGACAGCGCTATTTCGACCAGCAGCGCTATCGCGAGGCAGCCATTCAGTTCGGCAACGCCGTGCAGGTCGACCCGCAATTTGCCCAGGCACATTACCGGCTCGGGGAAACGTTGCTCAAGCTGCAGGACTTGAACCACGCTTATGGGGAACTCTCCCGCGCAGTCGAGCTCGACCCAAACATCTATGCGGCGCACGCCGAACTGGCCAACCTGCTGGTTTCCTCACGCCAGCCCGAGGCCCTGAAACAGGCGAAGATCCATCTTGACCTGCTCCGCGAAAAACAGCCCGACAGTGCGGACACATACGCAGCCTGGTCGAATTATTATTTCGCGCAAGACAACCTGACCGCATCCATGCAGGAAATGCAGAAGGCGATCGACGCAGACCCGACGCGATCCGATTCGTACCTGAGCATGGCGATGCTCCAGGCACGCGCAAATCTGCTCGATCAGGCTGAAAGTAATTTCAAGAAGGCTGCCGAGGTCACGCCCAAGTCCATGAACGCGCAACTGGCTCTCGGAGGCTTCTACCAATCGCGCAACCGCTTGCCCGAAGCCGAGCAGCAATTCCGCAAAGCCATTTCGACCGATCAGAAAGATCCCGCGCCCCGCGCCGCGCTGGTCCGCTTGATGATGGCCGAAGGCAAGCGCGCCGACGCCGAGACCATTCTCAAAGAAACCAAAGCCGCGCTGCCTAACAACTCGGAAGGCTACCGCATGCTGGGCGATTTTTATTTCGCCACCGGCGATCTCGACAAGGCCACCGCAGAATACGGTTCGCTGTACAACGACCATCCGCGCGATCCTCAGGTGAAGAAAAATTACATCCAGCTGCTGATTCTGAAGAATCGCCTCGACGAAGCTACCAAATTAAACGACCCGATTCTGAAGGCAAGCCCGCGCGATGTTGACTCCCTCGTATATCGCGGCCAGATTCTGTTGCGCCAGGGCAACGCCGGCGGCGCGGTCGAACCCCTGCAAGAGGCGCTGCGCAATGATCCCAACAACGCAGTCGCGCATTACCAGCTGGGAATCGCCTTTGACCAGCAGCGCGACGACGATCGCGCAGAAGCGGAATGGCACGAAGCGGTCCGCCTGAAGCCCGACATGCCCGACGCGCAAGAGGCTCTGGCGCGGGTGCAGTTGCGCCGCGGCGACACCGAGGGACTGCTCCAAACCGCGCAGCAGCTCATCAACGCGCAGCCCCCTGCGGCAGACGGATTCCTTCTGCGCGCCGTCGTCGAAAGCAGCCGCCAGAAATTCGCCGACGCGGAATCAGACTTGCGCAAAGCCATGGAGCTCGCTCCCTCCAGCCCGGCCCCTTACATCCAGATGGGTGCGATGCGTTTGGCGCAGAAGCAGTTTGGCGAAGCGGAAAAGTTCTACCAGCAGGCTCTGGAGAAAGATCCTTCCTCGGCGGAAGGATTGCGTGGCCTCATGGCCGCCTACATTCAAGACAAGCAGGTCGACAAGGCGCTCGCTGCCGCCAACGAACAGATTGCGAAATCTCCCAACAACAGCAGCTTCTACGATCTTCTCGGCACGGTCCTGTTCGAATCCAAAAAAGATACGAAAGGCTCTGAGGCCGCTCTCCGCAAAGCTGTTGAACTCGACAAAAACAACAGCAACGCTTTGGTGAAGCTCGGTAAGGTGCAGATTGCCGAAGGCGCCGCAGACCAGGCCCTAGCCACCTACCAGCAATCCATCAAAGACAATCCGCGCGAAGTCACTTTCTACATTCTTGCCGGAGAACTCTACGAGTCGAAGAGCCAGTGGGACCAGGCCAAGGCGATGTACCAGCAGGCCCTGAATGTTCAGTCGGATAATCCCACCGCGTCGAACAATCTCGCGTACCTGATTTTGCAGCAGGGCGGCAACGTGGATCTCGCACTCGCCATGGCGCAGACCGCGCGCCGCGGCATTCCCGATTCGCCAAATTTTGCCGACACGCTGGGCTGGGCCTACTACCAGAAGGGTGTCTACAAGTCCGCCATCAGCCTTTTCCAGGAGTCGCTGCGCTTGAGTGAAAAGCAGGGCGGCGCCGACGACGCCGATGTCCACTACCACCTCGGCCTCGCCTATCAGAAGACGAATCAGCCGGCATTGGCCCGCCAGCAACTGGAACGCGCGCTGAAGATCAAGCCCAACAGTCCCGACGCCGCCTCCGCGCGGAAAGCCCTCGCCGAACTGCGCGGCTAGAAATCACTTTAAAAATGTTTCCGGGAATGCCACGACACGGCTTTGGGAAGGGCACGACTTCAGTCGTGCCGTAAAGAGCCACTAAAGATGCGGGCTTTAGCCTCTGAGGTTCGCTCGTCCCACACAACCGCGGATGTGTGAGTTAACCTCTGGCTGAGCAACCCGTCACGCTTCATGCCGTTTCGCCGAAACAAATTCCTGAATCGCATTAACGCTCTGGAAGTTCTCAATCGTAATCTCTTCGTCGCTCACGCCCACGGCGAAAGTTTCCTCCAGAAAAGTCACCAGCCGAAAAATTCCCAGGGAATCCAGCACGCCCGCAGCCGTCAACGAGTCATCATCCGCAACGGATTGCACGCCGCGACGGACCGCGATCTTCATAATGAATTCCCGAACTTGATCTTTTATCTCGGCTGGCTGCATGTCCCTGTCTTCTCCTCGTTCCTGATCCCTTTGCGAACCCGTTTCTTGCTTTGCGTGTTCCCGCTTTTCCGCGACCCTCAAGAAACAGCGCGGCTGGCCTCGGCCGTCAACCGCACGCGGTCTATCTTACCTGTCGACGTCCGCGGCAGCTTCTCGCGAAACTCAACACTCACCGGCACCATGTACCGCGGCAAATGCAGAGCGCAATGCTGTTGCAAATCGCCCTCGCTCAACTTCGTTCCGTTATGCAGCGCCACCACCGCGCCGATGCGCGACCCATCCACTGGATCCTTGGCCGCAAACACTAAAGCTTCAGCCACCGCGCCGTGTTTTAGCAACGCAGCTTCTACCTCGCCCAGTTCCACGCGATAGCCCCGCACCTTGATCTGATTATCCCTGCGCCCCAGAAAGTCATAGTCTCCGTCTTCGCGCAGCACTACCAGATCGCCGGTGCGATAAACGTTCTCCGCAAAATCCGTCTGAAAAGGATTCGGCACCAAAGTTCTTCGCGTCTTCTCAGGATCGCCCCAATAGCCTAGAGTTACCGAAGGCCCGCGCACAAAGAGTTCGCCTTTCCCACCGGCCTGGCTCACGCGTTGACCCTGTTCATCAACCGCGAACACTTCTGTATTTTCGCAGGCGCGACCGATGGGAAGCGCCTCCATCTCAGCCAGTCGCGCCCGGTCGACGGGATAGTAAGTGCACACATTCGTCTCCGTCGGACCATACAAGTTATAAAGTTCCACCCCCGGAAAGACTTCCGCCAGACGCCGCAAGTGCTTCACCGGGAAAACTTCGCCGGCAAAAAGAATAACTCGCAGCTTAGGGAAACGCTCCGCACTCAACTTGCCGTGCAGCGCCAGTTGGGTCAACGCGCCCGGTACCGAATACCAGACGCTGATGCCGCGCTCTTCCATGAACTTCGCCACGCTTGCCGGAAAAATCAGGATGTCCTCCGGCACCATGTGCACGCTCGCGCCCGCTTCCATCGCGTTGTAAATGTCGAATACCGAGAGATCAAAGTGCAGCGGTGCATGGCTCGAAAGCCGATCCTCCGCACGCACACTAAATTTCTCCGCGCACCATTCGATGAACGTCAGCGCATTCTGGTGCGAGAGCATCACACCTTTCGGCTCGCCCGTAGATCCCGACGTGTAAAGAATGTAAGCCAGGTCCGTAGTCACCGGCTGCCACTCGGGCGGACGGCCGCTCTCATAGCCGCTCAGCGCTTCCCACGAAACCGTTCCAGCGATCTCCTCTTCCGGCTTTGCACCGGTAACAATCGTCAGCTCCACCCCGCGTATCGCGTCACGATCGAACTGCCGCAAGCGCCGCGCGTCCGTGACCAGTCCGCGCATTCTGCAATTGTTGATGATGTAAGTCGCGCGCGCTGCCGGCTGATCGGGATCAAGCGGCACATACGCCGCTCCCGCCTTCAGGATTCCAAACATCGCCACCAGCGACTCCAGTGACTTGGGAAAATACAGCCCAACCCGGTCTCCCTTGCGGATGCCACGATCCCGCAACAGATGCGCGAGTTGATTCGAGCGTTCTTCCAATTCCCGGTAAGTCAGGCTGCGTCCCCGCGCCCACGCCGCCATCGCTTCCGGCCGGCGGGCCGCGCTGCGCTGCAAAAGTTGTGCCAGATGGTAAGCCATGTTTAAAAAGCCTTCGTCATTACTCGAAGCTCGTACTCAAAATTACTCAGAGCCACTACTCACAGCCCGTGGAAGCCCGCCAGAATCATCTTCTGGATTTCGCTCGTGCCGGAATAAATTTTCCCCGCAATCGAGTCCCGCAACTCGCGCTCGATCTGGTAATCGGTCATGTAGCCATATCCGCCATGAATCTGGATGGCGTCCAGACAACTCTGCACGCAGGCCTCGCTCACATAAGTCTTGGCGATGGCAGCTTCGCGCAGCGGATGTTTGCCTTGCTTCTTCAGCCACGCGGCCTTGTAGAGCACGAGCCGCGCGGCTTCCAGCCGGATATCCATGTCCGCAATTTTGCCCGCGACCGCCGGAAACTGCCCGATGGGGTGCCCGAATTGCTGCCGGTCACCGGCATACTCGATGGAAGTTTCCAGCAACCGACGCATGGTTCCGAGGTGGCCGGCTAGAATGCAGATGCGCTCCCACTCCATCGACGCAGTAAAAATCGCCTGCCCCAGCCCCTCGCGGCCCAGCACATTTTCCGCCGGCACTTCGCAATCTTCGAAAACCAACTCCGCCATGGGCGAAGTTCTCAGGCCCATCTTGTTCAGCTTTTTGCTGATAGTGAAACCGGGCGTGCCTTTGTCCACGATGAATCCGGTAATGCCGGCCGCGCCCTTGCTGGGATCGACATTGGCGAAAACAATCACCACGTCCGCGATCGGCGCATTCGTAATAAAAGTTTTGGTGCCGTTGATCACGTAACGGTCGCCCTTGCGCTCCGCCCGCGAGCGCAGTGCGAACGCGTCCGACCCAGAGGAGGGTTCCGTCATGGCGTGCACGCCCACAAATTCGCCGCTGGTCAGCTTCGGCAAATATTTTTTCTTCTGCTCCGCGGTGCCAAAGCTCTGGAACGGAATTTCCGAGCTCCACATGTGCGCGTTGATTGAGAAAATCAGTCCATTGTCGCGGCAGCCGTAACCCAACGCTTCCAGCGCGCAAACGGTAGTGAGAATGTCGGCCCCGCCGCCGCCGTATTCTTCCGCCACCGGCAAGCCCTGGATGCCAAACTTCGCGCACTTCTTCCACCCATCCCAGGAGAATTCCTCGTTCAGGTCGCGTGAGATGACGTTGTCGTTCAGTTCTTCGCGCGCAAACTTGATGACCGACTTCTGCAGGGTCAGCTCATCGTCACTCCAGGAAAAATCCACCACATCACCTCGTCCGGCTCGGATTGAATCGTGGCGCTGAACTTACTCGCGTTGTACGTTACTCGCGTTGTACTTTAACCACGCTGTTCTCTAATCGCGTTGAATTTAATCGCGTTGAGCTAAGGTTGGCAAGCTAACCTGGGGGGGTGTACCCGGCGGTGAACCTGGTAAATCCTTGCGGAAAACTTACAAGGCCGCGCGCTTCAGACCACTTGCTCGCGGGAAACCGAGGCGCCAGCCTCTTGCGCTTCCGGGGCGGCCGCGTCCGCTGCGACGCCGCGATTTCGCCCGTTTGCCGTCTTTCCACCCAGAACCGTCAAGGTCGAGATGGAGCGCCCAATGCTGATCCGCGCCGGAACACCGGCCACCGTACTGTCGTCCGGAACATTGGTGATCACCAGGCTGTTGGGCGCGATTAGCACGTTGTTGCCAACGCTCACCGGACCCACCACCTTGGCCCCGGCGCCGATCAGCACGTCGTCCCCAATGCCGCGCACACCATAGCCTAATACCACTCCGGTCTGCACCGAGCAATTCTTTCCAATCGTGGTAGGCGGAATGAAGATGCCGTACACCGTGTGAATCACAAAACCGGGCCCGATCTCAGCTTTGGAAGAAATGTGCACGCCGGTTAAAATCTGGCTCACGCCCCGCACAAACAGCACGGGGATCCACGCCAGGTGCCGAAGCACCGGCAGGCGGAAACTTCGCATCCAGTGGCAGAAACGATAACTCAGAACTGCGATGGTCCCAGGCTGGAATAATACTCGAACTTGCCGATCAAATTCGCTGGTGCCCACATTCTGCTCGCTCGCCATTGCTATATCAGCGCGAACGTTTTCGAACATTGCCCCCCCGACTTCCACGATCCCGCCAGGCCGCTCGGAGCCCGATCTCCAAGCCCGCCTGAGGAACCAGAATGTTGGCCCATGAAGGCCGCAAAGTCAAGCCTGTGGCTCGATTTGGTACGAGTTCAATTTGACGACCGAATGAAAAATCATCAACCACGAAGGCCACGAAGTAGTTTTGCTCACCAGGGTTTTCCTTCGTGCAACTTTGTGTCCCTGGTGGTAAAAGTCGTTAAATTGACCACCACCATACGCTCCAAAACCTTTTCCCGAGTTACTCTCTGATGAAAACTTTGCTCCAACCGTCGGCTTTCTCAGTCAGCTGCGAAATCGTTCTTGACCGTTTCCGCCTGCTGCCGCTTGACTGCCCGGTTCGAGGGCAAGCCGGCATCGCGAATCTTATAGAGCAGCGCGCGATAGCTGATGCTCAGCGCGCGCGCGGCCTGCTTGCGATTCCAGTGATGCGTCTGCAACGTCTTGAGGATGACCTTCCGCTCCAGTTCACGGACCGCCTGGCGCGTCAGCTTCTTCAATGAAATTTGCCCGTCCAGCGGAATGTCGGAATTGATAAAGTCCGTTTCCCGCGGGGAGAGATCGCTTGAAATCACGTCCTCGGTGCCCAGAATTACGTAGCGCTTGATCAGATTTTCCAGCTCGCGAATGTTCCCTGGCCAGTGGTATTTCCGCAGCACGCCCATCAGTTCGGCGGAAAGCGGCTTCGCCCGGCAGTTGTACTTGCGGTTGTGATACTCCAGAAAATAATTCACCAGTTCAGGAATGTCGCTGGCGCGTTCGCGCAACGGCGGCAGGTGAAGGTTCACCACATTGATGCGGTAAAACAGGTCGGCGCGGAACGTGCCGTTCTCGATTTCTTCTTCCAGCTTTCGGTTGGTGGCGCAGACTACGCGCACTTCGACTTTTTTGTCTTCCTGCGCGCCGATGCGGCAAAACTGTCCATCCTGCAGAAGTTGCAGCAGTTTGGATTGGAGCGCCAGGTCCAGTTCAGAAATTTCGTCGAGAAACAGCGTCCCGCGATGAGCCATTTCCACGCGCCCCGGCTTCATGCCGTAAGCTCCGGTGAAGGCTCCCTTTTCGTAGCCGAACAGCTCGCTCTCGAGCAGTGTTCCCGGGATCGCGGGGCAATTCACCTTGACCCACGGCCCCGTCTTCCACGGCGAGTTCGCGTGGATCATGCGGGCGATAATGTCTTTGCCCGTTCCGCTTTCACCCTGGATCAGCACCGGGACGTTGGCCCCGGCTAGTTTCATCAGCCGCTCCTGTAAGGCCTGCATGGCGGCAGTTTGGCCGAAAACCACCGCGGAAGGCGGCATCTCCCCCAAGGGCTGGACTAGCGAATTGACACTGCTGCTGGTGGTCATAAGGAAGCTCCGCAGGGGAGTGGAGGGAGGACTACGGTTATCAAGCACCCCGAGAGCCAAAGCTGCCGGCACCCCGCGCCCGCTCTCAGGAATTTACCTATCTTATTGAACAATAGCAACTTACCAAAGATTCGCCTGGTCACCAACCCGCCCTTGCCGGAAGTAAGCTGGCAGGCAAATGGGCGCTGGCCGGTGGGTAAACAATTTCACACCGCAGAACCAACTTTCCGTCCTTTGGGGGTCTTGGCGTGGTTTGAATTCAGCAGGGGGCGGGCAAACTTGAGCCCCAAAAGGTGGCAGCCGGCAGCTTGGTTGCTTCGCAGGGCCTTGGCGCGCAGGTTGCGCGCCGTCTTCGGCAATGCAGTCAGCCCGGACATGGGGGCACTGGGAATCTCCAGCAGGACCTCGGCGGCCGCAGGCAGGCCTTTGCGCACCGCCAACAGCATCCCGCCGGCGCTCACATTGAGGGCCGTGGCAAACTCCAGGAATTCCTTGCCTTTATCGTCGCGGCTGCGGACAAAGACGGGTATCGCCAGCGGAAGCCGCGGCCATTTTCGCCGTTCGCCATGTCTTTTGTCGGAGCGCAAGCTACTCCCGCCTCACGTTACCTAACGGCTAACGGCAGCACCTTGGGGGCCAATGCCGGGTTAGAACGGGCTAAGATCCCCCAACCGCACCCGGAATGCCCCAATCCAGCCTGCGAAACATCCTTCAATGCCGTCACTTTCCGGCGTTTTGTTCGTTTTTTGTTCTCAATTGAGGGTGAATGCCATCGGCCGGCCAATGACTCGGAAGTGCAAGGTTTTGCTACACTTGGGTAATTCGGTTGCATTTTCCGTTGACAATGCCTGGGCCTCCGGCATACGATTTGGGCATACGCACTCATTCACGGCGAATCGGGTGCCTGTTCCTCCCCACACAAAGTTTTGGTCTCCGAAATGGCCACCGCGCAGAAGAATACGTGTGTGTCTGATGCTGCTGGGAGGGAACAAACCTCGCAGGCGTCCGCGCGTCGGGAAGAGAGTCCGGACGCCGATCTGCCGAGCCCAGAAAATCTTCTGCAGGAATATTCCGAACTCCAGGCGCGCTTTCAACGCACCACCAACGCGCTGGCCTCGGCCACTCACGACCTGAAAACTCCGCTTTCCATTCTGAACGGTTACGTCGAGCTGTTGCAGAACGAAAAGCTGGGACCGCTCAACGAACGGCAGCGCGAAGTCCTCGGCGACATGCAGGCGAGCGGCAAGCGCCTGCAGCAATTCATTCAGGACTTTCTCACTTACAGCGCGATTGAGACCGGCGGATTGCGCATGCATTTCGAATCCGGCGACATCAACCAGTGCCTGTCAGAAGTTTGCCGTCTGTGGTCGAACCGGTTTCAGGGAAAAGGCCTCGCGCTTTATTTTCTTGCCAACGACAAGCTGCCGAGTTTTCCTCTCGACACTCCAAAACTGGAGCGCGTGATCTCGAATCTGCTGGAGAATTCTTATAAGTTCACGCCTCCGGGCGGAACGGTGTGGCTGCATGCGGAACCGCATATGTGGGAGCGGCGCGCCACCACGCAATCCTCCGGCTCTGGAGAACGGCGGCGCCAGAGTGTTACTCATCCAAACGCAGTCAAGGTAAGTGTTTCCGACACCGGACCGGGAATTCCGGCGGAGTTTCATCTGGAAGTTTTTGACGACTTTTTTCGCCTTCCCGGCAACGAAAACCAGGAAGGGATGGGACTGGGTCTGGCGATTGTGCGCCGCCTGGTGCAGGCCATGGGAGGAAAAATCTGGGTGGAGA